>OGGX01000920.1_pt1 | contig 14138 bp, 16 predicted proteins | sample 1571331 | NCBI WGS metagenome assembly OGGX01 (sample SAMEA2582056, study PRJEB24529) | metagenome | biome: Human gut stool | place: China | collected 2011
CTCTTGGAACCATATAAACAACTGTACTACAATATTTTAATTTATAGAACTCCTCTAGAAGTATTAATCTTCCGTATAGTTAACTCCCTCCCCACAGAGATACTATGGTCACTATAACTCTCCATTCTATTCTCTGTGATATTTTCTCCTTGTGTATATCGTTTTCCTGAGAACAGGAATGAGTATGATAAATTAACCCAAGACGTTTTGATACCTACCTGTCCCGAACCGGAAACACGGGGGGTATAAGCTATCTGATGTTTGTAAGTTCTCCCTTCTTCGGAAGCAGGGTCGGAGTTGGTTACATCCAAAGCCTGTTGGTATGTATAATTCCCCGAAAGATTGATACGGAGCTTTTCACAAGGCTGGAGGGACACGTTACCTGTGACATCAATGCCTTTGATTTCTACACTGCCGAGATTTCTCATACTCCAGACAGCAAGGTTCTTGGTAGGATAGGCAATGATTTTATCCGTTATCTTGTTGTAATACGTATCAACAGTTGCCGAGAGATAAGGCAGGAACGGGCATACATCCTTACTGTATGTCAGACCTATATTATACTGCCGTGCATTCTCCGGTTTCAACTTGTTGTTTCCGGTTTCACCGTAGTATAAATCGTTGAAGCTTGGCAGGCGAAAGATATCTTTGTAGAAAATTCTGATACGGAATTCTTCCTTGTCGAAAGGCTTGAACGAAGCGCTGACATACGGAGAAAGTTTACGGTGATTACCTGCACTTCCCCCTTTATCGGCCTGCTCGTAGATGACAGTTGCCAAAGCGGATGCAGAGAGAGTAAGCCAATTGTTTACATATTTTCCCGCAAAAGCAGTCAGCCACGAATAGCGCGTAGGATGGGCAAAGTCATTTAGATTGGCATTCATCGTGTTGATACTTCCGTCAGAAGAAAGCGAAAAAGACAAATTATTCAATAACCTGTAAAGCACGGACCCCGAAAGGTAATACTCCTGCTGGTAATAACTGTTCTCTATTTCTCCGGTAGAACCTTTGTAGTCGGGATCTAAATAACGTTGATAGCTCCAATTCCACTTGGCAGAAGTCTGGAACACCCATTGCCGGTTAAATTCTTTCTTATATTGACTTTGAATAAATGTGTTCTTGTCCCAAAGACGTTGTGAAGAATGAGTATAATAGAAAGTTGTGGCATTGGGCAATCCGCGGGAAGATTGGAAATAATAGGCTTTTAGCCTCCATTGTTCTTTGTCGGAAAAGTTTCCGTAAAGCCCGACTTCTGCACGAAATGTCTGTACATCCGTGTTCTTTCGCTTTTCCCGTGAACTCAGATCCCCTTCTTCATTTCCGTAATATAAGGTATATGGATAATGCCCGTTCGATGACATCCATTCGCCGTTGGCAGATACAGTCCATTTCCGACTGATCCGTTGTTCCAATAACAGACTGGGATTGACCAATCCCCATGAACCGGTCTTGAAAGACGCACTTATATTCGTGTGCTTTCCGTCCTCAAATCGGGGAGTGAGTGTTTGTATATTCAGTATCCCTGCTGAAGCAAAGAAACGGGCAGGCTGGAAGATGTTGTCGCTTTGACCGTTACTCAACGACAGTTGGTCGACATTATCGAGAGAGAAACGTCCAAGGTCGATTTGTCCCGTTTGACAGTCAGTCAGTGTGATTCCATCGTAACCTACAGCAGTATGTTGCGCACCCAGACTTCGTATGGATATCGTTTTCAGTCCGCCGATCCCCCCGTAATCTTGGCTCAGCGGAAATTTCCGGTTGGTGACTCTTAAATTAGCTATCTTTGCTTACCTTTGTTCTATGAAACCTGAACAATTCCTTCGTGCCATCCTTCCGGATGTGCTTATAGACAACTTTGATATTGTCAATTTCGACAAGAGTGCTGACCGTTTTGATATTTATCTTGATGAAAAAAAAGTTCAGCTAAAAGAAGATAAGACCAACCCGGATATCATATCCTATGGTTTTGGTGAGTACCGTACAATCCAAGACTATCCTATTCGTGGTCGCGCCACTTATCTCCATGTTCGTAAACGTAAATGGCTTGACAAGTCTTCCAATGAAATCTTCAGCTATGACTGGGATTTATCCGAATTTGACGGTACACGGCTCAATTCTGAGTTCGTTTCTTTTTTAAAAGAAGGAGATTGAATCTACTCCGGTGAGCATCTGCGTGCTTGCGGAACGTTATGGCGTAAAAGGGCAGACTCTCCGTAAACAATACAAGGAGAAAATCAGTGATTACCGGAACTGGGATCAGCTCGAACATGCGCATGACTACCTCCTTTATCCTGAAAACATTGGAGAGAACCTTTCTTTGGATGAAACCTGCCTGAGCAATGGAGACGTTTATACGATTCTGACCAACAAAGCAGCCAAGGGGCGTAAAGGAGCTTTGGCTGCAATGGTTCGTGGAGTAGCCGCAGATACGGTAAGCGAAATCCTGCGCAGGCTTCCGCACCGGAAACGGATATCTGTCAAGACTGTCACTACGGATTTATCTTCAGCCATGATGCTGACAGTCAGAAAGGTGTTTCCTGCCGCCAGGCTGATCAATGACCGTTTTCATGTACAGCAGCTCATGTCTGAAGCTGTTGACCAATTGAGGATACATTACCGGTGGAACGTGCTTGATGCGGAAAATCGAGCTATCAGGGAGCATCGGCAAAAGAAGAAAGAAGCAAAGAGTAAGGCGGAAAGAGAGAGAATCGGGAAATGGGAACCTGAAAGGATGGAGAACGGAGAAACCCTGCCACAGATAGTAAGCAGAAGCAAGCATATCATACTGAAACACTGGAGCAAATGGAATGAACAGCAAAAGGCCAGGGCTGCCATTCTCTTTGATAAATTCCCCAAACTTCAGGAAGGATACAGCCTTAGCATGAAACTGACAGACATCTTCAACAAGAAGTCAAGTCCCGACGAAGCAAGGCTGAATCTCGCAAGATGGTACAATGAAGTGGAAGAGTTTGACTATATGGAGTTCAACAAGGTACTTGATACCTTCTCAAACCATAGTACGACCATCATAAATTATTTTGAAGAACGATTGACAAATGCTTCAGCAGAGTCGTTCAATGCTAAAATCAAAGCTTTTCGAAGCCAGTTAAGAGGGGTGTCTGATGTCAAATTCTTCATGTTCAGGCTGGCTATGCTATACGCTTAAAAGAAAGCTTACCAACCGGAAAAATCCGCTGACCTGAATGAATCTACAACAGTCGTTAATGTGTTCCAGATAGCCATTATCTTTTCCCATTCGGAAGCATCAACGTCATTCATTACTTCATTCAGGTTTTGAAATGCACTGACCACACGGTCTGAACTGCTTGCAATGTCCTTTATACCGGAATACAGGGATTCATTAAGTTCCTTATTGAAATTTTTAATATCTTCTTGGACTTGAGCAAGTTTCAGTGCATCCTCCAGGTTATCGACATTCGCAATGGCACTGTTTAATTCAATTTCTAAAGACTTGGCGGTGTCACTTCCCGCTTTCTTAGCCTCTTCAAACTTTTCCCTTAAATCATCCTTATATTTAATCCAGATATCCAGTTCCTCCGTTTTTTTATCTACGTCAGTTTTTTTGTAATCGAAAGTTGTGTCCCTTTTTCCGATTTTAGGCATATCAATCCGTAAATTGTCGTCGACAATACCGCGCATTTTCTTTATAAAGCCGTCGGCTGCGTCACCTATATTTTCAATAGATATGGCTGAGTTAGCCGCTGCTATTGCGGCTTCTACCAAGGCCTGACGATACTCGTCTTCAGATATCAGTTTCTTGTCTAGCTTGGCTTTTGCAAGGTTGGCGGCTTTTTTATAATCTTCTTGTACTTTGTTTAATTCAGTTTGTGCCTTGACAGATTCTGTTATACGGGGATTTAATGTACCGAGTAGCGCTTTTGCATATGTCTCATTTGCATCCGCGGATTTTCCTAAAATACCCCCAAGTTTAACTACTGTATCAGAGTTGAGTTTGTCTATCTCTTGATCGAACTGTTCTTGCGTAATGGCACCGGCGTCGAGTTGATTCTTGTATTTTTGTAGGGAGCTTCGATAATCTTCTTCTGCTTTTTGAAGCGGGGTTTTCTTTTCACTACCATCATCGTCAGCAAGGGTTTTCTTATCATCCAATTTTAGCGAATTATTTACTGCACTTGCAAGTTCTTTGGATGAGTCTGTCATTATTTGCCAATAATTGGACATCTCAACGAGCTTATCTTGATAGTCATCCACAAATTCCCCACCAGACTTTCTTATTTGTTTGGCGTATATATCAATACCGTCTTGTAAAGATCTTCTAGAACCTGTATCTTTATATTTGGAGATACTGGTCATTAAGGAATTCATTCCTGGTTCAGGCATTCCCTGAAGATTCAAATCCTTTTTGAACTTTTTGAATTCATGTTCAGCCGTTACCTTTTGCTGAGCATAAAAATCCGCTCTTGCGGATTCTTCCAGAAGTTTTATACGATCTTTGATCTTATCATTTATTCGTTTCTGATAGTTTATTTCTGTCTCGTTTTTCTCTTTTATGATATTTAGTCGTTTGGCTACCTCTTCAAGAGCATTTTTTCTTTCTATAGTGCTTCGATTTACATCATTAGCTATATTCCGCAACGCTTCCAATTGTGATACTTCTGTGGACGGTTGTATGGAAACAGCTTGTTTTTTGTAATCTTTGAATATTCCCCTTATTCTTTGAGCTTCTTCTCTCAAGTTCTTGAAATATCCAACTACCGCAATTATTCCAGAAATTAGTATGGCTGGGAGAAAAGCTTTACCCATTGTCAGAAGGGAAGTTCCGAGACGTTTTATTTGTGCCCCTATGATAATGTTTGCTTTTTTCCAACCTGAAGCTGCCCCCATAGCAGCAGTAGTAGCAGATAGCTGCTTTTGTTTATCGAGTGCTTTTTGTTCTGCTGCTCTAGCTTTTTCAAGAGAACTTTCTGCTGCTATACGCGCACGTACAGCCCTATCCTTTCTAATTTCTGCCTCGATTACTTCCTGCGCTGTCCCATTTGCTAAAGCAACCTGATATTCTGCCAGAGCAGCCGATTCCACTTTTTTTTTGACAGCTAATGTGCCTTCAATTGCAACGCGTCTTTCTGTGGCTCGAATAGCTTGAGCGGAAGCCCTTTCACCACTGGCCGCCACACTATCATAAGCCGACGACCATCCGCGCCAAACTTTAGTTGCTGCACTTGTTGCGACAAAAACGATTCCAGCAAAAGCCAGAGTTAATATATTTTTTAAGTTTTCTCCTAATCCTTGAATAGCTCCTGTCAACCAATCAATCAAAGATTTATATTTACTTTGTACATCCGCCCCGTTAACTAATTCAGTAAAAGCGTTTTTCAGATGATTTACGGACGTTTCCAGGTTATCTGTATCAACATTCGGAATCATCTCGTTAAGTGCTTCTGCGAACTTGGGAAGCATATCTTTACTCATTAACTGACCCTGCTTCATCAACTTGTCAAGATCGGCAACGGAGACACCGGCGGCCTTTGCCATCGCTTGTAATGCCACCGGCAAACGTTCACCCATTTGTAGACGGAGTTCCTCCGAACTGATTTTCCCCTTACTCATCATTTGCGAGAGTGCAAGCATAACCCCATTACTGTCGTCTGCGCTCATGCCGAAAGCCGTACATGCCCGGGAGACAGACTCAAATATCTTGCGCTGGTCCATCATTGACATGTCGGAGATAGAGGCAGCAGCCGTAAACTTTGCGTAGCTGGCTGTCAAAGCGTTAATCTCCATCCCGTATTTTTTTGCTAAGTCCAGCAAATACCGCTGATTATCGGCGAATTGTGCCGTTCCCCCAGATACATTCTTTAAGGCTGTGGTTACTCGGTTTGTTTCCCTTGCCACATCTATGAATCTAGAGACAAGATTACTTAATCCGATACCGCCAGCGCCTAATGCAGCCGCGAAGGTCAATATCTGCATCTGCATAGAGCGGAATGCCGCTTTTACTTGATTGCTCCCTTTTCTAAAGTTTTCCGTAAGCAAATTAATTGCTATACTGAATGATAATCTTCCAGCCATATTCTTATGATTTGAAAATGTTTTTACCCTGCTTTAATAAGTTCTCGAAACATTCGACTTCGGTTTCATTTATTTCTTTTTCTGCCTCTTTCTCGACTTCTTCCCATGGGAATATGATTAGATCCTTAGCCCCATTTTTCATCTTTCGTACATCGAAATGAGGGAGAATAGTAAGATACGTCCACATTCGAGTACTTTCCATTTCTTCTCTGCGTTTTTTTTCATACGCCTCAATGTAGAGCGGAAGATCGCATAGTTCCATTTCATTGAGTGCATAATGTGCATCTAATCCGGCCATGATAAGGGTGGATACGATACTGGCTATGGTTTCCGGGCTAACATCGGTATTACCTACATCAGCTTTTTCCTGTTTTTTTTGGAATTGGGACATGACTCTCGTTATGCGTTCAAGCTCAGATACCATTTGTTTTGTGAAAGTTTTGTCCATGATGGCCCGTTGGAATACATTAAACGTGTAGGAAGAACCTGTTTCTGTCAGATACATAGCATATAGCAGGCTTTCTATTTCTTCCGGATTATTGTAATTCATCATAGAAAAGGACTTACCCTGCTTCTGTTCCCAACGAATAACGGATTTAATCGTCAGTCTTATAAACTTTAAGCGAGAAATATACTTTGGTTTAGAAACAATAGGGTGAGAGCGCTTGTTGGGAATAACCACAACACAGCAAATCCATATCAGACACACTAATATAATTACGAAAAAGGCAACGACCATAATAATTTGATTTAGTAAAAGAAAAAGGCGGCCATCTTAGGACCGCCTTATAACATAATATTATAATTACCGCTTTATGCTTTAGCCGGTGCAGATGCAGAATTTACACTGGCCGGAGATCCTTCTATTGGAACTAATGCGCCAAATCCTTTGAATGATGCGCTGCATTTGGCGATCTGACCGGCTTCCGATGTTACCGACAAGGACGTAATCAGTACCTTCCCAGTATAGTTAATCTTTGTCTTGTCTGGGGTGAAAGTACCGCCAAAATTATCCTTGTCTGAAGAAGCTGCTTCTCCGAAGAAAAAGTCGATAGGAGCGCCTTCTATCATTTTCTTCAGTAACGTGTCATAGCTCATAGCCCCCTCCTTGCGTGTAATAAGGGACTCGGATGATAGCGTGTAGCTTCTTTTTCCTGCGAGTGATCCCGCCCAACTGCCCATCATTTTATTGGAAATGTCAATCTCTTCTACGGATACTTCCAAAGTAGCACTGGACGCGAAAGCAATCGGGTCTTCTCCAATAAAGGCGAACAGCTGTCCCTGATAGACGTCCGCACTCGAATCTAATTTTGTTCCTGCCATAATAATTATCTGTTTTTAATTGAAAACTGTAAAACTTGAATATATTTATTATCAATGAAGTCCTCTGTGGAGTCTTCAAGTTCAATATGGATATCCGGATCTGCAAAATCACCGGACAAAGTGTCGTAAATCAATGAAGCTAGGTGCTGGCTACGGTCGTAATTTTCGCTGATAGCGACTACATTTACAATCGGCACTTGTTGGTATATGCCAAATTTAGTACTGTCTTGTTTGTAACTGTCACGTTGGTAGACTATAAAATCGCCTACTGTATTTTCCGGAGCGATTATAGGAAATACCTTTTCGCCGATAGCTTCTTTGATGTCTTCCGACGAAAGTAGGATAGCCCGTATTTCTGTTGCAATTTTAAAAGGATTCATCTTCTGTCATTTATTCGTTGTATCGCTTTTTGCACACTTTGATAAATAGCCTGCATAGCCTTGTTTTCCTCCGTCTGTTTTGCGTCATCCCAGAAACTGTTCCCCGGCATAATGCCTCGAGTCGTGCCTGCTTTAGTATAACGCCTTTTCGTTCCCCTGTCTACAAGATGGGCGTGATTTCCCCCTGGACGATCAAATCCGGATAAAGCACCTAGTTTATTGCGTTTTACCCGTGTAGTGAAGGAATTCATCAAGTGGTTAGTCTGCTTGCCGTGATGCAGTAGTCTTGCCCGGAGATTGCTTCGACCTTTTACGCGAAATACATTGACCGCCGCATGTAATCCGCTTTTGATTGCTTTGTCTTTTTCGAAGTCTTCCAGGTTTCGAACCAGATACTGGATATTTTCCCTGTCAATAGCTCTAACTTGAATCATACGTCAATCTTTTTAAGGGTTAATGTAAGCTCGTTTCCCGTTGGTTCAATCATCTTTATTTCCCAAACGGAATCTGCATATCTTACACGGCAGCCGTATTTGATTTGCGGATATTTACGTACTTGCATAGTGATTGTGTGGCCTATAAACTGCTCATGTGCATTTTCATCTGTTGCAAGAAGTGTTTGTTTTACGCGTTGCGCCCGACATTGGAATACTTCTTTGTATTCCTTATTGACGGCCCCTGTCGGAGATTTTACTTCTACAGGATTCTCAAATACAAGTATATATTTCAATAATCCGGCTCTCATTTGGCGTAATTCCGATAAAGTGATACGAGATGGCTGTAAGACAGCGGGATTTCAGCGGACTGCACGAAAGCTACAGGTTCTCGATTGGCGTAGAACTGTCCGACCATCAAGAGAATACATTGACGAAGAGGAGAGGGGAGTTTCCCCTCATTCTCTTTCTCTAATTCGCTAAGCTTCTCGCATATATCTTTCTCTACAACGGCTTCGGCAGCCTCGATAAGACCTTTGATATATTCATCATCTTCTGTGAATGATTCTTCCACGTTCAGATGTCTCTTTGCCAGTTGTAAATCGATATGCGCCATATTATTTCATTGAAGCGATGGTAAACGATTCAGGACGGATCATACCCATATTCCAATATGAGTTGATAACCAAGCGAACCATACCTTTTGTTGCCTGTGTGTATGGGTCTACAGTCATATCGATGGCTCCCCATTGCCCCAGAAAATAATCAGCCCAATTACCGAATACGATACCAAATTCATCCTTTCCGTCCTGTAACCCTTTGGGAATGTTATTTGTACGCAATGCGCGATAACCGTTCAGCATATCTATCCCTTCGTTCCCGAAGATAAAGCCACCGGCACCGGATACGTCTTTAACTTTCGTTTTGGCCTTCCCGACCAACGATGGGTGCATGATATAGGCTAAGTTACCGAACAATGCGTTATTCAAATCCGCGTTTGTTTCAAGTTCCACAATCTTTGCCCAATCCATATCCCCTTTAGTTTTTCCGAGAGTTTGAAATATGCCGTCAGGTACGTTATCTTCGTGTGCGGCATTGCTCAATGCGGTTTTCTCCACTTTTTGAGCAATGGCAATAGCAAGTAGTTGCCGGATCAGGCCTTCTACAGAGCGGTTTTCCTGAATAAGAAGTTGTTTGGAGATGTCTACATAGGCAGTCAAACGGTTCGGGCTGTAGAGCTTGCCTTTAGAAAATTCTCCTTTACCGTCTTTAGCTTCGTCATTTTCTCCTTCCCAAAAAACTTGTGCCGCACTATGCTTGGGCCAGTAGATGTTACCAACCAAACCGGTCATCATACGTACACCAGCTTGTGACAATACCAGATTAGCCTCCAAAGGCAGTAGCAGTTCCTGTTGTTCTTCGTCAATCACGACGCCGGTAGTCGCTTCTGTACCTGCCGTATAAGCAGCACGTTTCTGATATGACAGGGGCACGATTAGTTCACCGCAATTTTCAGCAGTGGCTGCAACAGAACGATGCAGTTTGGATGCTTCTTCGATAACTGCGGCCTCGCTGTCACGTTGCTCTGTTTTATTCATTTGAGCCAGAATGGCACGACGGAGAGAGAAGTTACCGTTGCCTGCGCTTACAGTTTTAACAGGTCGCTTGCTGCGGTTTTCATCTTCTTTGGACTCGATTTCGAGGTTGATTTCAGCCATGCGGGCTTGGGCCTCTCCCAATTCTTCATTTTCCTCTTTTGAAAACTGGCGTTTTTCACTCTTCGCTTTTTCAATGATTTCTTTTGAACGGCTGATAAGTTGCTTCTTTTCGTCCTTTAGATCTGTGATGCTTTTTTCTTTTGTCATAAGATTATAAATTAAATGTTTAACGCTTTTTCAATGTTCTCATAATATGATTCAGGAACTTCTTCCTGATTTTTTTTTCTTAATTCTTCCTCTGCCAATTCTTTCCCCCGCATATAGACACTGGTTTTACTATATGCGCCGTTATAAACCGGAGAAACATCATAGAGACTGCCGATTTTCTCAATAGTGCGTTTCCAGTTACCGTCTTTTTGTCTTTCCCAAGTATCTTTTTCCACATCGAAGCAGAAAGAACTTTCCTTAATTTCCCCTCGGCGGATGTTTTCGAGTAATTCATCTCCTAACACAGTTTTGGGCGCTTCAAAACGATATTTAAGCCCTTTGCTATCTACGGAAAGAGTCAAAGAACCTTGCCCATTTTGGCTTCTGGCTAAAATCCCCCTTCTTTGGTCGTGGTTCAAAAGCGCAAAAACATCACTTTTAGCTAAAACTCCGTCAAGCGCACCGCGTTGAATCACTTCGGTAAATGATAACCCGTCTGACGGGGTATCGAAAAGCAGTGCGTAACCCTCAACGGTACGTTTTTCTTCATTCTCTCCGGTTACCTGCACCTGAAAAGAAGTATTTCTGATTTCTTTTTTATCGTCCATAATCTAACTTTTACTATTAACCAAAGATTTGTCATACAAATCCGGATTATTTTCATTGTTGGGCAGAGATTTCTGGGATAATGCGTTATCCAGGGTTTGCGTATTTACAGGTACGAACACTTTATCCCCGTCTTTGATACGAGAAAGATTATTTTCTCTGCGGATTTCATTCGGTGTAGCCGCACCGACGTAAAACATGTCTTTCCAATACGCAGCTTGAGCGGCTTTGTCTGTACGGAGAATGGCAGAAGTATCAAATTCTGCAATGATTCTACCACGTTCCGATTTTAAGAATACCTTCCTATTGATTTCCAGTTCTATTTTTGTAATTACCGACAGCGCGGTATCAGTCAGGTACTGAAGTTGGGTGGCCTCAACGGTGGAATAACTGGATTTTGAAAGGTCGAATGCCTTCACGGGAGAGACAGAGAAGAAGCGGCAGATATCCACGACATTGAACTGCCTACTTTCGAGTAACTGGCTATCTTTAGGGCTGATCGTAATTGGCTGGTATTTCATATTCCCCTCCAATACCGCAATTCCATTCGGATGCTTAGCCATACGTTCATCCCAGGTATCGTATATTTGGTCCTTTTGCTCCTTGTCCAACCGTTTTCCCTCAACAGTCAATATGCCGGAGACAGAGCCGCCGGATTCGAAGAAACCGGAAGCGTGTTCTTCGCTTTTTGTTGCAATACCGAGAGTTTGTCGGGCGTGTGTCAATGTTGATATACCGATAATACCGTCATAAGAAAAGTTCAAAACGTGAATCATATCTCCCGGTTCCACCAATTCCTTAAATCCGACTATCTGATACCGTTTGCGCATAATACCATTTTTGTCGGTGATATACACGATAGTTACTTGGCTGGTAGGGATATAAATCAATTGTAGCACGTTAAGGTCGTAATCTCTCTCTATATAGGCGTATCCATTACCCGTGAGAAGTACGGAAGCCATTAGTGTCTTGAAAAAGACAAACCGCGTCATGTCTTCATTGGGCTCCAAATCCAAAATCTGATAAGCCGGATGAGCTTTATATTCCTCTTTGAATCCTTCCGTATCGAGCCGATAGGTTTTTAACGGAAGCACTGCTACGCTATCTGATATAAGATCGACACAACGGTATACCGTAGAAAGAAGCATCGGTTTGCTCCGACTGGAAAGAAGCGGATGGCTTCCGGTATAACTCCAGGCTGTCAAACGGGAAGTTTCCGCTTTGGATGCTTTTCTTATTTCAATATTTGTAAATGGTATTTTCATATTAAGCGCACTTTTACACCTAACCAAAAAAATGTAATACAAATCAGTAAAACTCTCCATATCTTGGGGAAACCAGATAAATACCGAGAGCTTCCAATTTGGCTATAACCCCGTCGATTTTCTTTTCCTCATACTGCTTTGAGGGCTTGGTATTGCCGCTTTTGTCTCTTGCCATAATGACATTACGGAAACAATGCCGGTTTATCAGATTATTGTCTATAACGGCTTTCCCGGATAGCAGCAGACGTTCCAATTCTTTTGTCGGTCGATTGAAATTTCCCAGTGTTTGCGAGAACGGTTCCATCGGTAGCCCTCTTTCCTCCGCATTAATGACAAACTGTGTGGCGTTCCAGGCGTCATATGCTATTTTCTGAATATACACGATATCTCTTTTTCATAAGATCGTTGAGGATGTAGTCGTAGTCCGTTACATTTCCCGGAGTAATTGTAATAAGCCCCTGTCTGCGCCATTCGCCATACAGATCTTTGAAACGCTTCTCTTGCAAAGCCGCTTCCGGCAAATAATACAGGGTCTTGAAATAATATTTGTTTTCGGTCGGGATCATGAAAGAGGCGCATGTCAAATCGCTTGTACTGGATAAATCTATCCCCGCATAGCAATCCATGTTTCGAAACTGTTCGAAATCGAGATTGGCCGACGCCTGTAGGATGTAGTGTTCAGGAATCCACACTGTTTCGGAATCGCACCAGATATTGAAGTTTTTAGTTTTTATGCCGACTTCTTCCGATTTTGTATTTTTGGCCGATTGCACTTGTGTCTGAAGATATTGCGGTTTTACTGTGATACCAAGATTCGGATTACTTTTTGCCCAATTGTTCGGGTCTCTCCAATCGTCTCCTTCGTCTAAAGAGTAGATGGCTGCAAATAGAGAGTCATTTTCTTTCAACCCGGAGAGAACCTCCGTGCACATCTCTCTGTATTGGTAACACGGTCCCAGCTTGTCGAATCCAGCGGTAGTGATGATAATCGCCATCGGGTTGTCTCGCATTCCCTGTGATGATTGTAATACGTCCTTTAATCCTGTATTTTTAGCGGCATGGTACTCGTCAATCAGATACATGGAAGCGTTGAATCCGTCCAGTTTAGAATCGTCAGCGGCAAATACCTGTAACAGACTAAGCATTTTCTCGAATTTTACTTTGTCCCGAAAAGATACAAGGTCTTTTCCTTTGGGATCAATTCCCTTTGCAAACTGGGAACAGAATTTGAATGCGATTTTGGCTTGATCTTTGGAATTTGCTGCCAAATCAACTTCGGCATCCATTTCTCCGTCTGCAATGAGATGAAACAGACAAAGACCGGCGGCAAATGCGGTTTTCCCATTTTTACGGGATATCTCAATGTAAACGTATTTGGTGAGGCGCTCTCCTGTTTCTTTCACGTAGAACCCGTATATCGCGGCTATTACAAATTGCTGCCACGGCTGTAAGATGAACGGTTTGCCCGCATGTCTTCCGGTAAAATGCTGAAGGATGGAGAAGAACTCAATAACTTCGTTGGCTTTGTCCTCTCTGAACTCATAACGGTCATCTTCCATAAAATTGAAGAAACGTTCGGCTGCAAGCTTTATGAACTCACCGCAAACAACTGTTCCTTCTGTGACACCCTGCGCATACTCGTAATAAGCCTTCGTACCCATTAGCGAAATTCCTTTTTGCCTTTTAAGTATGCATCCAGCGGTGACTCTTCATTATCCCCACCGCTCATGGCTTTGATTTGACCTTTACTCTTTGCAGTTAACCCGTATTCTTTGGCCAGTTCAAGATATTGGCTCCAGCTTTCTTTCAGTAAGTTGGCTTCCGGCCGTTTCACTAGTTCTCCTTTCAGATTCTCCATAGTCATTCCTCTCTCGGATATTTCGTCTACACAGCTGAGATACATATCATAAGCGGTCGCCATACGATGGAGCTGGGGAATATCGGAGAGTTCGAGCATTTCCTTCTCATTCAGCTGCTTGACAAGTCCGGTAATCAATTTTCGAGCCTCGTCATGTTTAATACTATCGGGCAATTTAAAGCTAATTTTCTTCTTTTTTCCCATGATTTTGATTCGTTTTTACCTTAAAACCATAGAAATGTCATACAAAAACGATCTTTTAACAAAACTAAACACTTTGACTTTTTTCAAAAAGTGCCGTGCGTGTGAAGAAGGGTTGGGCGAGGTTTGGAAGGCTCATTTTCTCAAAATTTGAG
>OGGX01000926.1_pt1 | contig 14038 bp, 18 predicted proteins | sample 1571331 | NCBI WGS metagenome assembly OGGX01 (sample SAMEA2582056, study PRJEB24529) | metagenome | biome: Human gut stool | place: China | collected 2011
TGGCTTCGCCGCGGCGCTGGGGCTGGCCGCTGTGTTCTGCGGGGCCACCAACTGCCCGCTGGCCTCCATCTTCCTGTCCGTGGAGCTGTTCGGGGATGGTGGGCTGCTGTATTTTGCCCTGGTCTGCGGCATCAGCTACATGCTCTCCGGCTACAATGGGCTGTACTCCAGCCAGACCATCGTCTACTCCAAGCTGAAGGCCCAGTATATCAATGTCCGCACCAACGCCTATCACGCCGGTGAGCCGGTGCCCCCCTTCCAGCAGGGAGGCGGGGAAGAGACGGAGAGGGATTGAGCACGTGCATTTTGGAAAAAGGGACGGCCGCTCACAGGGCGGCCGTCCCTTTCTAAAATGTGTTCACACCGGCGGAGCAGGATGAATGGCTCCGCTCAGGCATAGAATGAGAGCGGTGATGCGATGATGGAACTTTCCTGTGATCCGCTGGCCCTGACCACCGCTGTCAACACCCTGGCGGTCTCTCTGGCTGCCCGGCTGAACGACGAGGACCTGGAGCTGACAGCGGCGCTGCTGGTTCAGCTGGGAGAGACGCTGGAGACGATCTCCGTCCAGCGCCGCCGGACCCGCGGCGGGAGATAGCGGCTTACTGTACCGGGCCTGTCAGCTCAGTGGGACAGGACTCGCCTGCGGCCATCTGACAGATGCCGCCGATGCCGCAGTCCACCATGCTGGACACGGCGGCATCGGTGTAAAAGGCCATGTGCTGGGTCATGATGACATTGCGGAACTGGTGGAGATAGAACCAGTTCCGATTGGGCAGAATGTCGACCCGGTGGTCGGCGTGGATGATGCCCTCGTCCCCCTCCACGGTGTCCATACCCAGGGCGCCGATTTTTCCCGTCTCGATCCCCTCAATCAGGGCCTCGATATCCGCCAGCTCGCCGCGGGAACAGTTGACGATTACCACGCCGTCCCGCATTTTGGCGATGGACTCCCGGTTGATGATGTGGCGGTTGGAGTCCAGCAGAGGCATGTGGAGGGTGATGACATCCGACTGGGCCAGAAGGGTGTCGAAGTCCACATAGGTGACCTGGGGTTCCACTGCCGGATTGCGCCGCAGGTCATAGGCCAGAATCCGGCAGCCGAAGCCGGAGAGATTTCGGGCAACCTGGGCGCCGATCCGGCCGGTGCCGATGATGCCGATGGTCAGATCCTTCATCTCGCGGCCCTGGAGGCCGGTGAGAGAGAAGTCGTAGACCTGCCACCGCCACAGAGCCTGCTTGTAATGCCGCAGGCACATGAGGATCATCATGACGGTGAAGTCGGCCACGCCGTTGGGGGCATAGCTGGCGCTGCACACCCGCAGGCCGATGGATCGGGCGTGGTCCAGGTCAATGTGGTCATATCCGATGGTGCGGGTGGAGAGATACCGGATGCCGAGGGCGTGATAGGCATCCAGCAGGGCCGCGTCGATGCACCCCTGGCCCAGGATGGACACGCCGATGCAGCCGGCGGCCAGAGAGGCGTTCTCCAGTGTGGGCACCGCGTCTGTGACAGACAGCTCCACTCCGTGGGGCGCCGCCTGCTTCTCCAGGTCCGCCCGTTCGTCCGGGCGGGCCTCATAGACCATAATTTTCATAGATTCCTCCAACAGGTGGCCCCGTCAACCCTTCAGCAGGCGGCGGGCCACCTCCACATTCTTCTGCTCCATGGCCTGCAGGTTCCGCACGGCGGCCGCCTGGGCCTCCGGATGGGCCGCCTGGGCCACGCACTGGTCGATCATGGCGCAGAGATTCTGCCCGGTCAGCTCTGCCAGATCCACGAACTGCTCCTGTCCGATATACCGCAGGAAGGCGGAGACCTTGGGGTCGTAGACAACACCCGCCAGGGGGATCCCCTGCCCGGCGGCGAAGATCAGCGCGTGGAGCCGCATGGACACCACTGCCTGCATCCGGCTGAGGGCGCCGATGATGGTCCCGGCGCCGCCGGCATCGTCCAGGAAATAGTGGGGGATCGTCAGCCCGCGGGCGGCCAGCTGGCCCGCACCGGGGTCCAGATGCTTTTCCACCGCCACGAACACCGGCGTCAGGCCATAGGTGCGGTAGGCGTATTCCGCCGCCGCGCCGAAGAGGGGGGCCTTCTCTTCAAACCCCTTCCACCGCCGCAGGGCAAAGCAGAGGTAATTGCCGTGGGGCGGGATACCGGCGCGCAGCAGCACGCTGTCGGTCTCGTCGTCCGGGGCCTTCTGCAGGATCAGCGCCGGGTCCGCAGTCAACAGGACCTCCGGCTCCGTCACCCCCATGGCCCGCAGTTCTTCCAAAGAGTCCGGCTCCCGCAGGGTGATGACATCCACATATTTGTTGATGATCTTCGCGGCCAGACTCCGGTGGCTCTCCCGGGTGACGGGGCCGATGCCGCAGCCGTACATCTGTACCCGGTTGCCGGCCCGCTTTGCCGCCCGGATATTGGCCAGATAGAACCACAGGGAGCGGCGGGAGGTCACGTCCTGGATCAGGCTGCCGCCGCCGTTGATGTACAGGCGGCTGTTCCACATGGCGGTGTGCCAGGCCAGGAAGTTGGAACGGTGCACCGCCCGCACCCGGTAGGTGAGCCGGGTGCTCCTGGGATCCTTGCTGAGCACGGTGATGGGCATGTCCGGGTCGATGGAGCGCATCTCCTGGAGGATGGCCTCCAGAATGGCGTCATCACCTGCGTTGCCCCGGCCGTAGGCGCCGCATACCAGGGCGCCGTCCCGGCGGCCCTTCTTGCGGCTCTGGCGGCGGAGAATGGTCTCATAGATGTTGAGCTGGCGCTCCAGGGTGCTCTCCAGGGAAAAATCCTCCCTGCCCCGCTGATAGAGCCGCTCCCCCAGGTGTTGGCGGAGGGTGGGGTCCTTGGCCAGAGTAATCAGGTGGCGGGCCAGGGTATCCGCGTCGCCCGCCTCGAACAGCAGGCCATGGACGCCGTGCTCAATGAGGTAGGGGACGCCGCCCACCCGGCTGGCGATGGTGGGCAGGGCAGCCCGGGCCCCTTCGGTGAGAGAGTAGGGGAAGGTCTCTGACAGGGAGGTGAGGGTGTTGATGTCGATGGCGTGGTAGAAGCTGTCGGTGTCGCTGACCCATCCGGCGAAGCACACCTGACGTTCTACCCCCAGCTCAGCGGCGAGCCCCTTGAGCATGGACATCTGCTCACCGTCGCCGGCGATGAGCAGCCGCAGGCTGGGGCACTCCCGATGGGCCTTGGCAAAGCCCCGGACCAGGGTGGCGATGTCCTTGACCGGGTTGAGACGGGCGGCGATACCGACCACTACACTGTCCCCATCGGCCTCCAGCCCCACGGAGCGGAAGTATTCCTCACGGCTCAGGGCAGGGGTGCGGGGGGTGAAGTCGATGCCGTTGTAGATGGTGAACAGCCTGTCGGGATCAAAGCCCCGCTTGATGAGCAGGTCGGTCATGGCGTCGGACACGCCGATACGGTAGTCCAGCCGGCGCAGGGCGATGGTGTTGATGGTGCCGTAGGTGAGGCGGGAGAGGGGGCGGCCCAGATAGTCCAGCCGATAGTCGGAGTGGACGGTGGTCACCACCGGCAGACCGGTGGAGCGGCGCAGCAGGGCGCCCATCATGTTGCCGCGTGCGCCGTGGCAGTGGATAAGCTGATAGCCCCCCTCCCGGATCATCCGTTTGAGAGTGCGGTATGTGCGCAGCAGATTGCGGCCGGAGAGCACCACTGTAGGGATGCCCAGTTCCCGGGCCTCCTGGGCAAAGGGGCCCTCCAGAAAGCAGACCATGGTCACCTCGATGGTGCGGGAGAGGTTTTGCAGCAGGGAGTGGACGTGAGTCTTGGCTCCGCCGCTGTCGCCGCCGGAAATCAGAGTGATGACTTTCATATATGAAAACCTCCGGACAAAGAAAAGACTTGTTTCAGGGTAGGGAAGTATGGTACAATATGCAAGTATCATTGTACCAAGTATTATGTCAATTTACAACCTCGGAGGTTACAAAAGATGATAGACGAAAAGGGAAGATTGTTTGGCAAGCTCAACATTGTGGATCTGCTGGTGATTCTGGTGGTCCTTGTGGCCGTAGTGGTGCTGGGCGTGAAGTTCCTGGGCAAGGACGGGGGCGGCGGCATCAATCCCGGCAAGACCCAGGTAACCTATACCGTGCTGGTCAAGGGTGTGGAGCAGGAGGTCTACGACAATATCCAGAAATACATCCCCGGCCAATTGATGGCCTCCGGCGAGATGCTGGATGGCCAGGTGGTTTCTGTGGAGCCGAGGGCCCACGAGCAGACCGTGACGGTGGATACCACTGACGGCACCCTGGAAATTCCGGTGGATGAGGGCACCATAGACCTGCTCTTCACCATCGAGTGCAACGTGGTCAACCCCATTACCACAGAGATTGGCACCCAGGAGGTGCGTGTGGGTAAGACCCATACGGTAAAGACCGACAAGTTTGAGCTGATGAATGGCGTCATTCTGGACTGCGAGTGGGGGGACGGCGCGGCTGCGGCCGATGCTCAGTAAGCCAAAAGAACACAGAGGGGCGGCGGCAGCCATGTCGCCGCCCCTCTCCTATATGGAGGAAACAATATGCCCGAATGGTTTCTGAATCTGGACGGAGGCATCCTGCTCTGGCTCCAGGAGGCGGTGCGCAACGCCGTCCTGACACCCCTGTTTACGCTCTACACCCATCTGGGTGACAGCGGACTGATGTGGATTGCCCTGTCCGTCCTTCTGCTCTGCTTCAAAAAGACCCGGAAGGCGGGGGCAGCTGGCCTGATGGCCCTGCTGCTGAGCCTGATGTTCACCAACGGGATTCTCAAGCACCTGGTGGAGCGCCCCCGGCCCTGGCTGACGGTGGAGGGGCTGACGCCTCTGATCGCGGAGCACGACCCCAACTCCTTCCCTTCAGGACACACCAGCGCCTCCTTCGCCGCAGCGTCGGCCTGGTGCCGCACTCTGCCCCGCCGGTGGATGGGGGTGACGGCGGTGGTGCTGGCCGCCCTGATGGGCTTCTCACGGCTGTATGTAGGGGTCCACTTCCCCAGTGATGTGCTGGCCGGGGTGCTGGTGGGCCTGTTCTGTGGCTGGCTGGCCTGTCTGCTCTGGCAACGCTTTGCCGCTTGGAGGGGACTGGAGGCGTAACACGAAAAAAGAGCTGTATCCCAGACGGGATACAGCTCTTTTTGGTAAGCGAGTGAAAAAGCTTACTTCAGCTCGACCTTGGCACCGACCTCTTCCAGCTTCTTCTTCAGCTCCTCGGCCTCGTCCTTGGAGACGCCCTCCTTGATGGCCTTGGGGGCAGCCTCAACGGCAGCCTTGGCCTCGGCCAGGCCCAGACCGGTGATCTCACGGACAGCCTTGATGACCTTGATCTTCTCGGCGCCGACCTCGGCCAGCACCACGTCGAACTCGGTCTTCTCCTCAGCAGCGGGAGCGGCAGCACCGCCGGCGGCGGGAGCAGCCATAGCGGCGGCGGAGACGCCGAACTCCTCCTCCAGAGCGTGGACGAGCTCGGAGAGCTCCAGAACAGTCAGACCCTTAACCTCTTCGATGAGGGCATTGATTTTCTCAGAAGCCATGATAGGTAACCTCCTAAATAAATGTTTGTAAAGATGTGTGTCGAGTTACTCGGCAGCCGCTTCCGCGGGAGCCTCGGCGGCCTCGACAGAGCCGCCCTTCTGCTCGCAGATGGCCTTGATGACGATGGCCAGGCTGGTGATGGGGGCCAGCATGGTGCCCAGAACCTGAGCCTGCAGAACCTCCTTGGAGGGCAGCTCGGCCAGAGCCTTGATCTCGTCTAGGGACAGGACCTTGCCGTCCATGAAGCCGGCCTTGATGGTGAACTTCTCACCGTTGAACTGCTTGGCGAACTTGTTGATGACGCGCATGGGAGCGATGGGATCGCCGTGGGACAGGGCCAGGGAAGTGGTGCCGTTCAGGACGGAATCCATCTCCTCCAGACCCACATTGTTGATGGCGAAACGCACCAGGGTGTTCTTCACGACGGCGTAGTCCAGCTCGTTCTTGCGGCACTCGGCGCGCAGAGCGGTGTCCTGAGCCACAGTGATTCCCTTGTAGTCCACAAGCACGCCGCTGCTGGCGGTCTTGAGCTTCTCGGTCAGCTCGGCCACGATGGCCTGCTTCTCGCTGAGAACCTTTGCGTTAGGCATTTGGAATTCACCTCCGTTGAGATTGAGTCCAACTTTTCCGATGCAGACGCAACAAAAAAGCTGTTTTCGCATTCAAAGCAGGCGAAAACAGCACAAAGAATTTTATCCCGTTGTGGCTGCATTCTCGGCAGGATTTCCGGCTTGCGCCCACCTGCTGTCTTTGAACACGGTTAATAGTATATCATCCCGGACAGGCTGTGTCAAGCACAACCTGTCCGAAAATGACATTTTTTTGCGGGGCCTGTCGGCCCGTATCCGCCGCTACGGCGAACTCGTCCCGCTTCCGTTGCTCTCTCACCCTCGAGGCCCCCACGCGAACCCAGCGAAGCGGTTCGCGTGGGGAAAAGGAGCCGCAGCGGAAGGAGTGAGCTTTGCCGCTGGCGGCGAAGCGAAGGATCTGGAGCTTGCGGCGACGCTGTCACGCTGCGGGTTGGGCGCATGGCCGGGTCGCTAAACGGCCATTCCGCGAAACATGCCGCTGGGCTTCGCCCAGCCTGTTTTTTCGCCTCCATGGCCTCTTAGCTCCCCTATGCGCCTACCCTACGCGCTTCTTGTCACGCTGCGGCGGCTGCGCGACACCACACTGCTTACCCCTCCGCGAAAAACACCTTGCGCCTGCGGCGCAACTGCTTTTTCGTCTGCGGGGTGCGCTGTGCAGCTGCTCCACGGGCCCCCGCGCTTCTTGTTACATCAGCTTCGCGGAATTGATCTTCACGCCGGGGCCCATGGTGGAAGCACACACGCAGGAGCGGATGTACTGACCCTTGGCGGCGGAAGGCTTAGCCTTGACAATGGCACCCATCAGAGCGTTGAAGTTCTCGGTGAGCTTCTCGGCGCCGAAGGAGACCTTGCCGATGGGGCAGTGGATGATGTTGGTCTTGTCCAGACGGTACTCCACCTTACCAGCCTTGATCTCGGTGACGGCCTTGGCCACGTCGGGGGTGACGGTGCCGGCCTTGGGGGAGGGCATCAGGCCCTTGGGGCCCAGGACCTTACCGAGGCGGCCCACCAGGCCCATCATGTCGGGGCTGGCAACAACCACGTCGAAGTCGAACCAGTTTTCCTTCTGGATCTTCTCCACCATATCCATCTCGCCCACGTAATCCGCGCCGGCCTCCCGGGCAGCGTCGGCCTTGTCGCCCTTGGCGAAGACCAGCACGCGCTGGGTCTTGCCGGTGCCGTGGGGGAGGACGATGGCGCCGCGCACCTGCTGGTCGGCGTGACGGGAGTCAACGCCCAGCTTCACGTGGAGCTCGACAGTCTCGTCAAACTTGGCGGGGGCGGTCTTCACGACCAGCTCCATGGCCTCAGCGGTATCATACAGAGCGGCCTTGTCGATCAGCTTGGCGCTCTCCTGGTATTTCTTGCCTCTAAACATTGCTCTTTCCCTCCTTCGCCTTAGTCGCCCACGACGATGCCCATGGAGCGGGCGGTGCCGGCGATCATGCTCATGGCCGCCTCGATGCTGGCCGCGTTCAGGTCAGGCATCTTGGTCTCGGCGATCTTGCGGACATCCTCCTTGCTGATGGTGGCCACCTTGGTCTTGTTGGGCACACCGGAGCCGGACTCGATGTTGCACGCCTTCTTGATGAGAACGGCGGCGGGGGGAGTCTTGGTGATGAAGGTAAAGGAGCGGTCGGCGTAGACGGTGATCACCACGGGGATGATCAGGCCCACGTCGTTTTTGGTGCGCTCGTTGAACTCCTTGGTGAACGCGGCGATGTTGATGCCGTGCTGACCGAGGGCGGGACCGACGGGGGGCGCGGGAGTCGCCTTGCCCGCGGGAATCTGAAGTTTCACATAACCAGTAATTTTCTGTGCCATTTGAAACAGCACCTCCTACGATAAATGTGGTTGGAAGCGGAACTGCGGTGCAGTCCCTCCCACGTGCGGGGAATGGGCCGCCCGGCCCGGAGCTCAGTCCTGGACAGGTTCTACCTGGTCCAGCTCAAGCTCGACGGGGGTTTCGCGGCCGAACATGGAGACCACCACCCGGACCTTGCTGCGGTCCAGGTCGATCTCCTCGACCGTGCCCAGGAAGGACTCCAGAGCACCGTCGGTGATTTTGACGTTGTCGCCCACCTGATAGCCGACCACCACCTCGCGCTTTTCCACGCCCAGGGCGGCGATCTCCTCGTCCGTCAGGGGGATGGCCTTGTTGCCGGAGCCGACAAAGCCGGTTGCGCCGCGGATGTTGCGCACCAGATGCCACGTGTCGTCGGTCATCACCATCTTCACCAGCACGTAGCCGGGGAAGACCTTGCGCTCCACGGTTTTTGGGCCGTTATCCGTGATCTCGGTGACCGTCTCCAGGGGGATGCTGACCTCCTGAATCAGGTCGCGCAGGCCGCGGTTCTCCACGGCCTTCTCGATACTGGCGGCCACGGTGTTCTCATAGCCGGAATAGGTATGAACCACATACCACTTCGCATTGTCAGCCATGTCGCACCTTAACCCTTACCAAAGAGATCCAGCAGGGCGGTAATCACGGCGCCGGCGAGGGCATCGAACAGCCAGATACAGATGCCAACGATAATGCAGCAGATGATCACGATGACGGTGTTGTTGACGGTCTGCTTGCGGGTGGGCCACTGGACCTTCTTCAGCTCGCTCCTCATATCCTTGAACCACTTGCCGATGCGAGCGAACACGCCGGGCTTCTTCTTGTCAGCCTTGACGTCCTTTTTCTTATCGGTTTTCGCGGGCTTGTCGGCAGCCTGGTCGGCGGCCTGCTCGAGCTTCTCGTTTTCAGACATTCCGTTTAACCCTTCTTTCTTCTGAGCCATAGCAGCACTCATTACTTGGTTTCGTTATGAACCGTGTGCTTCCTGCAGAAGGGGCAGTACTTGTTCAATTCCAGACGGTCGGGAGTGTTCTTCTTGTTCTTGTTGGTGTTGTAGTTCCGCTGCTTGCACTCGGAGCAGCGCAGAGTGATCTTCACCCGGTTGCCGGCCTTCGCCATGTTCGGCACCTCCTTCATTGTTTGACCGCGCGCAGCAAAAAAGCTGGACACAGCCCTTGGGCCGAATCCAGCAACGTAAAGGCGCATAGACTGCGCCCACTATGTTACGTCACGGTGCGGATTCGGCATGCTTGCCTCCCTATGTCCTCACAGTGAGGGAAGGGTTTTGTACGTCATCACACCGTAAAAATGCGCACAAAAAAAGAGCCCTTTTTCATAGGTGTATCAAGTCTATCACAGCTCATATGGGAAGTCAAGCGCTTTTTCCTTGTTTTTTCCCAAAAAGTACGCTATAGTGGTACGGAAAAGGAGTGGTAGATTTGCGTATTATGGCCATCGATTACGGCGATGCCCGCACCGGAGTGGCAATCTCCGATCCCACCGGCCTGCTGGCCGGCTACACCACGGTGATCCAGAGCCGGAAGGAGGGGGTGGTGGCGGAGGAGCTGGCCCGCCTTGCGAAAGAGCACAGTGTGGACGAGCTGGTAATGGGCTTCCCCCGGAATATGGACGGCACTGAAGGCCCCCGGGCCGAGCTCTACCGGGCCTTTGCCGCCCGGCTGGAGGAGGTCTGCGGCCTCAAGCCGGTGCTCTGGGATGAGCGCCGCACCACGGTGGAGGCCCACGGCATCCTCCATGCCTCGGGCAAGCGGATGAAGCAGCATAAGAAAACCGTGGACGCGGTGGCGGCGACGCTGATTCTGGAGGGATATCTGACCTTCAGGCGGCGGGGCGGATGAAGGGGCGAACCTTGTGGCCGCCCCTACATGGTTCGTATGGATATCCCTACGAGCGGCTGAACAGCTCCCGCAGCCCCACCACGATCAGGAAACCGCCGAAGCAGCGGTGGAGCAGCTCCACATCCAGGCCGGTGGCGGCCCAGGCGGCCAGAGCGGTGCCCGCCAGCCCGGCCAGGACGGCGGGCCAGACGGTCTGACGGTCGATATAGCCATTTTTGATGTGGGCGGGCAGGGCGGTGGCGGCAGTGGGAAGAAAGTAGAGCAGGTTGACGCCCTGGGCCAGATTCTGGGGTACCCCGGCAAAGGCAGTCATATAGATGAGCAGCAGGGTGCCGCCGCCGATTCCGAAGCCGGAGAGCACGCCGGTGACGGCGCCGGCCAGGAGGGAGATGGGCCAAGCCATCAGAAGAACAGCGCCTTGACGCCGCCGTAGAGGATAAGCAGGGCAAAGGCGCGGCGGAGCCAGACCATATTCAGCTTCTTGAATACCCTTCCGCCCACGAAGCCGCCCAGCAGGCCGCCGGCCAGATAGGGGAGGGCCAGCCCAAAGTCCAGTCCGCCCCGAACCCAGTAGATGACGGACGAGAGTGCGCACAGGGGGAGGATAATGGCGATGGACGTGGCGAAGGCGCGGCGCTGCTCCAGTCCACACCAGCGGGTGAGGAGGGGCACCAGCAGCATCCCCCCACCGCCCCCGAAAAAGCCGTTGGCCAGCCCGGCCGCTCCGCCAGCCGCCGCGCTGCGGAGCCGGGAGCCTTTTTTCTGCGTCAAAAAACATCCCTCCATTGGCTTTAGTTTACCAATGGAGGGATGTCTTTATACGTGCAGCCCGGCAAGGGACAGGACCACTTCTCCGGCCAGCATGAGCCCGGCCACCGGAGGCACCCAGGCCACGCTGCCGGGGACGGAGCGGCGGCCGGGGGGCGGCGCCTCCAGCTGGAGGGCGGCCTTCGGCTCCTCCGGCGACCAGAGGACCCGGTGGTGGAGGATGCCGCGGGCGCGCAGCTCCTTGCGTACCACCCGGGCCAGGGGGCAGCCCTCGGTTTTCGACAGGTCGGTGATACGGAACAGGCCGGGGTCCAGCTTGTTGCCTGTGCCCAGGGAGGAGACGATGGGGACGCCCCGGGTGAGGGCGGTCTCGATCAAATCCAGTTTGCAGGACACCAGGTCGATGCAGTCCACAATGTAGTCCAGCGGCTGGTCGAAGAAGTCCTCCCGCCGCCCCGCCTCATACTTCTCCGCCCGGATGGTGAGGCGGCAGTCCGGATTGATGTCGCGGATACGGTCGGCCATGGCCTGGGCCTTGGGCTGGCCCAGGGTGGAGCGGGTGGCCTCCACCTGGCGGTTCAGGTTGGTCAGACCCACCGTGTCGTGGTCCACCAGCGTGAGGGCGCCCACGCCGGAGCGGGCCAGGGCCTCGGCGCACCAGCTTCCCACGCCGCCCAGACCGAACACGGCTACGTGGGCGGCAGCCAGGCGCTCCATGGCCTGGGGGCCCAAAAGCATCTCTGTGCGGAGAAACCTCTCGTCCATGCAGTTCATCCCTTTCCAAAAACAGGCGGACGGAGCAGCGCTCCGCCCGCCTGTCCCATGATGTCTCTTACTCGCCGAGGTACTTGACGCCGGCGCCCTGGGTGGCCTCCATGTTTTCCGTCAGGCCCTCCAGCCAGGTGTTCAGCTTCTCATTGGTCAGCGCGTTCTTGCCGGTGAGCTTCCAGACGGGCTCGTCCCAGCCCTCCAGGTAGATGATGTGCCAGCCCTGCTGGCCGTCCTGGGGATTCTCCACCAGACCGGTGTCGCCGATGGCGCGGCCGTCGGCAAAGATCCAGTCGTTGAAGCCCTCGAACATCACGCCGGGCGCGACCTGCTCGTACAGGCCGCCGTTGGTGTTGGAGCCGGGATCGTCGGAGTATTCCTCGGCCAGCGCGCCGAAGGACTCGGCGGTCTTGTCGCCCGCCTCCCACTGGGCCAGGATGTCCTCGGCCTCGGCCTTGGCGGCGTCCAGGGCCTCCTGAGTGGGCACCTTGCTCTCGTCCACGTCCTCGGTGGCGGGGTCATCGGCATCGGCCACCTCGGCCTTGATGAGAATGTGTCGGATGTCAGCAGTGGCAGTCTCATCCCGGTAGCGGTTCAACAGCATGACGGCGTAGTAGCCGGAGCTGGACTCCACCACACCCACATCGCCGCTGGCGCGGCTGTCATCCATCAGCCATTCGCCAAAGCTCTGATAGGAGAGGCTGCTGCCCACCGTGCCGGTGTGCAGGGAGGCGTCGGGATCCGCCTCATAGTCCTCCTTGTCGTCCTCAGACACATAGTCGGGGGCCAGCTCGGCAAAGGCAGTTTCCTTGTCATCGGAGGAATTCACCGCAGCCACAAACGCATCGGCCTTGGCCTTGGCAGCCTCCATGGCGGCCTTCGTCTCCTCTTCAGTGGGCTCCACCGTGTTGCCGTCCTCGTCGGTGGTGGACGCGGCCTTGCCGCTGAGATAGATATAGCGGTAGTCGTAGGTGTCCAGCGTGGAGGCATTCTCCTCATAGTAGGCCTGAATGTCCTCGTCGGTAATGCCCAGGCTGTCGGCGTAGGCGCTCTGGTAACCGTTCACCAGAGCTTCCCGCTCCACACAGGTCTTGAAGGCGGAGGGGGTCATATACTTGCCGTACATGGCCTTCAGATAGCCGTCATAGGCATAGCCGTAGGACTCGGCAGCCTTTTTGGTGGAGGAGATGGCCTCATCCACATAGGCCTTGTCATCGTCGGACAGGGTGTAGCCGGCCTCAGAGGCGGCGGTCTCCAGGGCAGAGATCTTCTTCAACTGCTCAATGGTACTGTCCAGGAACTGGTCAAAGTAGCTCTTGGTCTGCTCCTCGTCCGTATACTGGGTTCGGAGATCCTTGCTGGGATCAAAAGCGCCGCCGCTGGTGCTGTATGCCTGATTCATATAATAGGTGAAATAATAGTTGACATCGGTGACGGAGTAATCGCGGCCGCCCACCGTCAGAGCGGTCTTGCCGCGCTGGAAGATGCCGGAGTGCCAGATCAGCAGGGCGGCCACCAGCACGGCAACAATGACACCGATGACCGTATAGACAACGGCCTTGCGCTTGGCGGCCTGCTGCTCCTGGAGCTCCTTCCTCTCCTTTTGAGTCAGGCCCTGTGTCGGGTCGCTCTGGCGCGATTTCTTTTCTCTGGATGCGCTCATTTGTAGCTTCAGTCCTCTCATAAGTGTCCCCCCGCGGGAGCAGGGGGCCTGGCTATAGACATTCTGACATTATACAGGAAATGCCGCACTCTTTCAAGAGCGAAAACAGGTTTTACACTTTGTTCAAATGCCGGAAATAAGAAAAACCCCACGAAACAGCGTTTCGTTGGGGCCCCGCTCTGCCCGTGCGGATCCATTTCAAACCTGCACAAAGTGGCAGGTGGGTTGCCTCCATGTCGCTTCGTTGCTTCCAACTTCCAGCCGTCCCTCGGAGGGGCGCCGGGAGGCCTGCAGTCCACGCCATGAGGTGGGCATCCCGTTTCAGAGATGTGGGTTTAAATAAAACCCGTCACGCACCGAGCAGGAAAAAATTATGCGTCCGAGCCGTCCTCCTCCGCGAAGAGGGACTCCATAAACTGCTGATACACCAGCTCCAGCTCCTCCTCACTGTCCAGGGTGGAGAGCTGTTCCTCGCCGTCTGCCTCGATCACCTTGAGGATCACCAGGCCGTATTCCTCATCCAGATCCACATCCTCTACAGAGCCGTCCTCTTTCCCCTCCACGGCCGGGAAAAAGGCCATGTAGGTCTGGCCGTTGTACTCTAGTGTGTCCAGATGCTCCAGCTCAAATTCATTGCCGTCCTCATCAGTGACGGTGATGAAATCAGGGCCAAATTCTTCACTCATATTGGGCACCATACCTTCCTTTTCTTCGTCTCTTATTGTAGCCTGTTGCGCCCAAAAATGCAAGAGTGGGATCTGCCAAATTTTTGACGAAGCCTATATTCATCCTTTATTGGAAAGAATTAGGGTGGACAAGCTGGAGGAATATGCTATAATATCAGCAATCGCCGCATGCGATGGGGCGATCCTGCAAGCATACGTGTTCCACCGAAAAACGGAGGTGTCATTTTGGCGTCAACATCCAATCAGGGCTCCAATCCGAACCGGGGCAGGAAGCGGAGGCGGCCGTCCACGGCTGCGGTGGTTGCGGGCACGGTA
>OGGX01000929.1_pt1 | contig 13969 bp, 11 predicted proteins | sample 1571331 | NCBI WGS metagenome assembly OGGX01 (sample SAMEA2582056, study PRJEB24529) | metagenome | biome: Human gut stool | place: China | collected 2011
AAAGTGTGTTTTTTGAGGATGGGTCGCGTGTGAAAGGGTGACATACTTTCGGAAAAAAACGGAAAAAAGTCAAAAGGGTTGGGAGGAGAAGGGTGGGACGGCAGGGTATTTCCACTTTCAAATAGCGTGTTCCAAAGGCAACCTGCCTCAGAAAGAATCGTGAACGGGGACTCGATAGGCACAAAAAATTTTGGAAAGGGTGTGGCGGACTCTACGCGGGTAGATTTGGGGAAGGGGAAGCTTTCTTCAGAAAAGTTCTCCTTCCCCAATATTTCCAATCCGTTCAAAGTGAACCCATCCTAGAGAAAAGGGAGGACGCCTTTTCCAGAAAAGCTCCTCCCTTTTTATCAATTTTTTACTGCTCAAGGAGCGCCTTAGCGAAGTCATCCCCGTTGAAGGGGCGGAGGTCTTCCATTTTTTCGCCAAGGCCGACGTAGGTGATCGGGATACCGTACTGCATGGAAACGGCCACGGCGACGCCGCCCTTGGCGGTGCCGTCAAGCTTGGTCAGGATAAGTTCGTCGATACCTGCTGCTTCCTTGAATATTTTTGTCTGCTGGAGCGCGTTCTGACCGGTGGTGGCGTCTACAATAAGGATGCTGCGGTGCGGAGCGCCGGGATGCTTGCGGGCGATGACTTCCCGGATCTTGTGGAGCTCATCCATCAGGTTGCTCTTGGTGTGCAGACGTCCGGCGGTATCGATAAACAGAATATCGTATTGATCCCTGATGGCGACATCCATCGCCTCCCACGCCACGGCGGCGGGATCGGCGTCCTGCCCCTTGGAGTGGAAACCGGAACCCGTGCGTTCCGCCCAAATGCCGAGCTGTTCCACGGCGGCGGCCCGGAAGGTGTCGGCGGCGGCAAGGAGGACTTTTTTGCCCTGCATACGGGCGCGGTAGGCCAGCTTGGCGATGGTCGTGGTCTTGCCTACGCCGTTGACGCCGATGATCAGAACGACCTCGGGCGGGTTGACCGCGACGACGCGGCGCGGGATGCGGAAAATGTCTTCCAGCTCCGCGGCGAGGAGAGGGCGAAGTTCCTCGGGAGTGGTCGCGGAAGCGGCACGCGCGCGGGACTTGAGGCGTTTGCACAGCTCGGTCGCGGCTTCGACGCCCATGTCCGCCATAATGAAGAGTTCTTCCAATTCGTCCCAGAAGTCGGCGGACAGGTCGCCGTGGCTGGCGAAGAGGGTGGAGAGCCCTTTGCCGAGCTGTTCACGGGTCCGTTCCAGCCCTTGATGCAGCTTGAGGAAAATGCGGTTGCGTTCATCCTCTTCGTCCTCAAGATCGAGAGCAAGGGCGAGGCGGTACTGCAGTTCCGAACGGAAGTCCGCCACTTCTTCGTATTCCATGCGCGCGGCCCATGCGGCGAAGTCGGCGACGAAGGCATCGGCTTCGTTCTCCGGGGCTCCAAGGGCGGTCAAAAGGAAGCGGACACGCTCCCAGAGTTCGTCGCCCGTGCGTGCGTCGGGTCCGAGATCTTCCAGAGCGATGGACAGCCACACGGACAGGCGCGGTTCGGCTTCCCGGAGGGTAAGCAGCAGGGTATCGCGCCATCCGGAAGGTTCCTTCGGGGCGTCGGGCTGAGGGGCAGGTTGGGCGGCAGCCGCAGGTGCGGGAGCTTGCCCGTCCGGTTCAAGAGATTGTCCGGCAGCGAGCTGATCCATTTCCAGATCGGCCTGTTGCTGCTCTGCGGCTGCCGTTTCCGGCAGTTTTTCCACAACCTCCACAGGAGATTGTGGCGCGTCGGAAACGGAAGATTCTTCGTGAGATGCGCCGGCTTCCGTTTCCGCTGGCTGCGCGGCCAGTACTTCCTCCGCCGGAGCCTGTGGCGTTTCCGGAGTTTCAGCAGTTTTATTCGATGACCACAGCCGTTTGATACTTGAGAAGAAACCCATGCGTCTATCCTTAAAAAAGAGGTCTGCGGATGCAAGGCGGGAACGTTGAGCAACCGTACCATGCGACTATTTGCGTACTTGTGCCGTCCCGTCAAGCCCTGCTTTTCGGAGGGGGTAAACCACGTCGGCCTTGAGGGACGGTACAGGGATTTTGCCTTTTTGGCCCGTTTGAGAGGGGTGAGAATCACGAAGTTTAAATTTTTTTACAAAAAGGGTTGATCTCGGTTTAGAGTTATGAGAAAAGAAACGCGAACACTGGATTGTCCTGTGTTCGTCGATCAAGGAATTTTATTTAAGAAGGAAGGAATACACATGAAGCGCATCGTGACTCTGCTTCTTGCTGCCGGCCTCGTGCTCGGCGCTGCTGCTGGTTCTCAGGCTGCTGATATCAAGGCGAAGGGCAACTGGACGTTTTCTTGGCAGGTGGGTGACCAGACTTTTGCCAAGCATTCCGGCAAGGATAACTTCACCGCGAAACAGCGTCTGCGTACCCAGATCGACGTCATCGCTTCCGAATCCCTGAAGGGTGTTTTGTTCCTCGAAATGGGCGACCAGAACTGGGGTAAGTCCAATGACGGCGCTTCCCTCGGTACCGACGGCAAGATCGTCAAGGTCCGTTACAGCTACGTTGACTGGGTGATCCCCCAGACCGACGCCAAGGTCCGTATGGGTCTTCAGAACTTCAGCCTGCCCGGTTTTATCTCCAACAGCCCCATCCTCGGCGGCGGTTCCGCTGACGGTGCTGGTATCACCATCTCCGGCCAGTTCACCGAAAACGTGGGCGCCAGCCTCTTCTGGCTCCGTGCTGAGAACGACAATGCGGGTTCCAACAGCGTTAAGCAGTACAGCGACGCTATGGATTTTGTTGGCCTGACCGTGCCCATGACCTTCGACGGCGTGAAGGTGACCCCGTGGGGCATGTATGGCGCTATTGGCCGTGACAGCCTTAATAATGCTGGCAACGGTTCTGGGCAGAACGGTGCCACGATGGCTGAGCGTCTGATGCCTGTGGGTGCTACTGGTGCCGGTTATAACACGGTTGACCGCCATGGCAACGCCTGGTGGGTTGGCGTGGCTTCCGAACTGACCTACTTCGATCCTTTCCGTTTTGCTCTTGATGCCGCTTACGGTGGTGTGGATATGGGTTCCTACCGGAAGGACGGAAAGAACTTTGACGTCGAGCGTTCCGGTTGGTTCGCTTCCATCCTTGGCGAATACAAGATGGATTACTTCACCCCCGGTGTCCTGTTCTGGTACTCTTCCGGTGACGACAGCAATGCGTACAACGGATCCGAACGTATGCCGGTCGTTGAAGGTTCTTGGAGCGTTTCTTCCTACGGCTTCGATGACAACTTCGGTCGTGTTTCTTGTGATATGCTCGGCCTCTCCAATACTGGCACCATGGGTGTGTACCTCCAGGCGAAGGACATCTCCTTCATGGAAGACCTGACGCACATCTTCCGCGTCGGTTTTGTCAAGGGTACCAACAATACCGAAATGGTGCGTCATGGTGGAGCGACCCTCACGGGTGCGGATGGTCTGTACCTGACCACGGCTGACAAGGCTTGGGAAGTGAACTTCGACACCCAGTACAAGATCTACAAGGATCTGACCTTGGCCGTTGAAATCGGTTACATCAACCTCGACCTCGAAAAGGGCGTCTGGGGTAAGACGGTTGACAACAACAAGGAAAACATCGCCCGCGGCGCTGTGACCTTGCAGTACACCTTCTAATTGAAATCGGCTGACGCCGATTCCGGTTAGCTTTGATGAGGAGGGAGTTTCGGCTCCCTTCTCTTTTTATATTTGACGCGCTGCACGGGCTCTGGAGAGGATTTCTGACCGTGCAACGCGTGGATCCCAAAGCATACGGACTGGTTTTGTATCCTATTGCGCAAAAAGCACTTCTCCCCTTGACTCGGAAAGAACGCCGGGATTAGACTTCTGCGGTAGTGGAGCAATCTCCTTGCCGTAAGGGAGGGTGTTCCGTAACACTCACGTTTAGAGGGGGAATTGTATGCCTTCATGGATGTATTTTGTGTTGGCCCTGGCAGGGCTGCTGGCTGGGTATTGTGTGTATGGCGCCATTGTGGAAAAGGTGTTCGGGCCTGATCCCAACCGCCCCACGCCTGCCTGCAAAATGCCTGACGGTGTGGACTATGTGGAGATGAGCCCTACCAAGGTGTTTCTGATCCAGCTGCTGAACATTGCCGGTCTTGGCCCCGTCTTCGGGCCGATCCTTGGTGCCCTCTACGGTCCCATAGCTCTCCTGTGGGTCGTAATCGGATGCGTGTTCGCCGGTGCCGTACATGACTACTTCTCGGGGATGTTGTCCGTCCGCTATAACGGCAAGTCCGTGCCGGATATCGTCGGGTACAACCTCGGCGACCTCATCAAGAAGCTCATGCGCGTGTTCGCCGTCGTGCTGCTCATTCTGGTGGGCGTGGTCTTCGTGGCGGGGCCCGCTGGCCTGCTGTCCCAGTTGACCGGTATGCACAGTATGCTCTTTGTGGCGATCATCTTTGCGTACTACTTCCTTGCCACTATTCTGCCCGTGGACAAGATCATCGGCCGCGTCTATCCGTTCTTCGCTGTACTGCTGGTGTTCATGGCCGTTGGGCTGCTGGGCGCTCTGGCCTTCAAGGGGTACACCTTCTACAGCAACATCGAATGGACCATGCATAGCCCCTCCGGTCTGCCCGCCTGGCCGCTGGTGTTCATTACCATCGCCTGCGGCGCTTGCTCCGGCTTCCATGCCACGCAGTCTCCGCTGATGGCCCGGTGCATCAACAACGAAAAGCATGGCCGTAAGATCTTTTACGGTGCGATGATTGCGGAAGGCGTTATCGGGCTTATCTGGGTGACCCTCGGCATGTCCTTCTACTCCGATACGGCCGCTCTTGCCGCCGCCCTCGGCCCCAAGGGGAACGCCGCGCTGGTCGTGAACAACATCTCCGTGGAACTGCTTGGCGTGTTTGGTGGCGCCCTTGCCGTCCTCGGCGTTGTGGTGCTGCCCGTGACCTCCGGCGATACGGCCTTCCGTGCTGCCCGTTTGACCATTGCCGACGCCATCGGCTATGATCAGCGCCCGCACAAGAACCGCCTGATGATAGCCGTCCCGCTGTTTGTCGTGGGCGTCGCTTTGAACTTCATTCCCTTTGGGATGCTGTGGCGTTACTTCGGATTTGCCAACCAGGCCCTCGCCGCCATCATGTTGTGGGCTGCGGCCGCCTACTTGCTGCATCGCGGCAAGTTCCATTGGATTGCCTCCGTGCCCGCTTGCTTCATGACTGCCGTGAGCGCCGTGTATATCTGTTTTGAGAAGACGATGGGCTTCGGCATGTCCTACGAGCTGTCCAATATCGTGGGTATCGCCATAGCGCTGATTTGCTTCGCGCTGCTGTTGACCGCAGGCCGCAAGGTTCAGCCTACTGATGATCTGAGCGTTTGACCCGAAAAAGGGGCGCCCGGATTGGAGCGCCCCTTTTTTCGGTGGAAGGGGAGCTCCGATTTAAACATCGAAACGCCTTTTTTCCGCTTTCTCGGGCATGAGAAGCGATTGCCTTTTTATCTGTTCCAGTTATAGTCCGCCGACCCTCCTTGAGACAGTGTTTCAAGGAGGGTTGTCTTTCTCCTTTTTTCCTTTTTGAGGTCTTTCATGTCTACGAAGCGTCGAGCCTATCTCACTGAAATGAAAACGCAGCTTACTCTTGCCGTTCCAGCCCTTTTGGCGCAGATCGCCATGATTTCAATGGGGTTTGTGGATATGGTCATGACAGGCCGGGTGGGGGCGGTGGATATGGCGGCTGTGGCGCTGGCCGGATCGCTCTGGGTTCCGCTCGTCCTGTTCGGGCAGGGGCTGCTGCTCGCGGTTACGCCGTGCGTGGCGCAGCTTCGCGGGGCTGGGTCCATGCGGAGCGGCGAACACATGCAGGGTGTCGGGCACGTCATGCGGCAGGGTATCTGGATGGCGCTGTTCATTTCGGTTCCGCTCATCCTTATCGTGTATCTGATATCGTTCCATCTCGCCGATATGGGCGTTGAGGGGGCTCTCGGGCTCATGACGGGGCAGTACCTGCGGGCGATCATCTGGGGCGCTCCTGCCTACCTGCTGTTCGTGGCTTTGCGCTGCGGCATGGAGGGGATGGCGCTTATGCGTCCGGCCATGTTCGCGGGCTTTATGGGGCTGCTCATCAATATACCGTGCAACTATATCCTGATTTTCGGCAAGCTCGGTCTCCCGGCGCTCGGCGGGCCGGGTACGGGCGTCGCCACGGCGATCGTCTATTGGGTCATGTTCCTGACGATGGTGGTGTACGTGTGCCGGCATACCTACTTGCGGGAATTGATGACCTGGCGGGTATGGGAAATCCCCGTTTGGGCGACGCTCAAAAAGCTGGCGGGCATTGGTTTTCCCGGTGCGCTGGCCATGCTGTTTGAGGTGACGCTGTTCGCGGCGGTGGCGCTGCTCATCGCGCCGCTCGGGGCCATTCAGGTGGCGGGACATCAGGTCGCCCTGAATTTCAGTTCGTTGCTGTTCATGGTCCCTTTGTCCATCGGTACTGCGGCGACCATCCGCACGGGGTTTGCCCTCGGGCGCAAGTCGGTGGAGGCCGTCCGCGTGGCGAGCCGATCTTCGTGGCTTTTGGCCTGCATGGCGGCGTGTTTCACGGCGTTGGTGACCATCCTCTGGAGGCATCAGATCGCCGCCGTCTACAACAACGATCCGGTGGTGCTCGGGCTGGCGTCGCACTTGCTGCTGTTTGCCGCGACCTATCAGATTACGGATGCCGTGCAGGTGGTCAGCGTCGGTATTCTGCGTGGGTATAACGATACGCGGGCCATCCTGTGCGTGACGCTGATTTCCTACTGGGTGTTCGCCCTGCCTGTGGGGTATACGCTTGGCAGGACGCATTTGTGGGGCGATCCCCTTGGCCCGCAGGGGTTCTGGACGGCGTTCATTGTCGGCGTATCCATTGCAGCCGTCCTTCTGGTCATCAGGGTTCGCGTGTTGGAACGCCGGTTGCTCTCCGGATTTGATCGGATCAGGGTCATGGAAGGGTAAAAGAGATTGGGGAGGCCGCGCGGCGGGAGTTCGTTCCTGCGGAGGATTTGGCTAAGATGATAGCCCGTTGAAGGAATTCTTTAACGGGCTTTGTTTTTTGTAAAGCCTTCATGGGAGGTTCGATAAGGTCAAAATCTTTGAGAGGGGTGGGGAGGTTTGGAGTGGGCGGAGAGAACTTTCTCTAGAAAGTTCTCCCCGCCACCTCCAAGAATCTACTTCCCTCTCCTTTTTGCCCAATATTCTCGGACGGCCTTGTTGTGAGCGGCTAAATTGGTGCTGAACACATGGGAGCCGTCTTCCCCGCGCGCGACAAAATAGATGTAGTCGTGCTGCTCCGGGTTAGCGGCCGCTTTGAGGCAGGCGAGGCCCGGCGAGCAGATGGGGCCGGGCGGCAGGCCGGGATGCTTGTAGGTGTTGTAGGGGTTGCCCTCGTCGTCGAGATGTTTGCGCCGCAGATTGCCGTCGAACCCTTCCCCGAGCCCGTAGGCCGTGGTGGGATCGGCCTGGAGCAGCATGTTGAGCCGCAACCGGTTGGCGTATACCCCGGCGACGCGTGGCCTCTCGGAGGGTACGGCTGTTTCCCGTTCGACGATGGAGGCCAGCGTGACCAGACGCCGTACCTCGTCGCGCCCGGAAGGGCCCGGGCGCTTGCCGCCTGGCCAGAGCGGGGTGGTCCTGCGCCAGAAGTTGTCGATAAGCCGTCCGACGACCGATTTTGCGGTGGCTTCATTGAGTTCCAGCGGACGCATGATCAGATAAGTGTCCGGGAACAGGAAGCCTTCCGCGCTGTCGAACGGAATGCCCCAATGCCGCAGAAAGGCGGGGTCATGGACGAGCTTGTCGAAATCCTCGAAACGCACCATCTGCGCCTCTTCCAGCCGCTTGCCCACTTCCCACCAGGCGAGGCCTTCGGGGATTGTTACCCGGTCGAGCAGGGGGGAACCGTTGACCAGTTGATCGATGACCTGCTGCGGCGTCCAGCCCGTGTTGATCCGGAACCGTCCGGGTTTGAGCGCGTGGGGGATATCCCTGTAGTTCATCCAGCGGAGCAGGAGTATGAACTTGTCGGCATTGCGCACGGCCCCAAGGCGGACCAGCTCAGGCGTCAGGGTACGGAACGTCGTGCCGGGATTGACGGTCACTTCCACGTCTTGCGCGGGCGTGACGGCGGGATCGGTACCGGGGCTGTTCAGGAAGTCATAGGCCAGCCAACCGGCTCCGCCGCAAGCCAGCAGGACCAGCAGCATAAACCCGAGCAGGAAGCGCGGCCAGAGCCGTTTGGGTTTGGGCGTCTCGGGCGCGGAAGCGGGCAGAGGCGTTTCCGGCTTCTCTTCAGTCGGCTGCCAGTTCTCTGTTTCGGGGGATGACGCATCGGAATGTTGTTGATCCGGAGGAGCCTGTTGATTCCGTGTATCCGATACGCCGGAAGGTATGCCTGCTTCTTCTGGGCGCGAGGCACCGGGGTCGGCAGGTGTGTTTTTGGTTTCTTCGGGGGATTCGTTCATATGGTTTTCCGTTTGGCTTCCGGTTGATCGAGGAAAGATTGCAGGATGCGCACGGCGGCCTGCTGGTCGAGTACGGCCCGGCCTTGAGCCGCGGAACGTCCGGCGTCCCGGAGGTCCCTTTCGGCTTCGTAGCTGCTGAGGGCTTCCTCCATCCAAAACAGGGGGAGGGTGGTGCGCCGGGCGAGGCTCTTGGAAAAGTTGCGGACCTGCCGGGTCGTGAGGCTTTCCTCGCCGTCGAGGTTGATGGGAAGCCCTATGACGATGGCGTCCGTGGCTTCGGCCTCAATGAGGGCGAGCAATTCCTCAAAAAAGGCGGCGCGGGTACGCATGAGGATGGTTTTGCGGGGAAAGGCCATGCTGCCCCCGGTATCCGAAACCGCAATGCCGGTGCGTTTCTGGCCGTAGTCTATGGCGAGGTACTTCATAAAAATCCTTTGCGGAATGCGTCGGTATGCCCCGGAATGAAAGCGGCGCTCCGTGTCGCGGAAAGCCCTGTTGAAGGGATTCCGTAATAAGGGGCCACCGCCCCGTAACCGGGCGAAGACACACTATCCCGCGCCACGTCAGGACGCAACCCGTTGTGGACCGGCGCGGCGGGTGCTAGAAAGAAACGGTCCTTACAATCTCAACCAAGGAGATGTTTATGGATTTTCTTGAGCTTGTAACCGGGGCCCGGACCTGCCGCCGTTTCCGGGAAGCCGAGGGGATGCCCGCCGGAATGCTGGACTGGCTTATTGCGTGTGCCCGCGTGACGCCTTGCGGTGGAAACGCGCAGGCGTTGCGGTTTGCCGTTGCGGAATCCCCGGAAGCTTGCGCCGCCGTTTTCCCGGCGTTGAAATGGGCGGGGATGCTGACCGATTGGGACGGCCCCGAAGCGGGTGAGCGTCCCACCGGTTACGTCGCCATTCTCGGTGAGGCGGGGACGCGGGCAAAACTGAATGCCATTGATGCGGGCATCGCCGCGCAGACCATCCAGCTGGCGGCGTATACGCGGGACCTCGGCTGCTGCATTTTCCTGTCCTTTGATCCGCGCAAGATCCGGGAGGTGCTGGGCATCCCCGAGAACCTTGAGCCGCTGCTCGTACTGGCGCTCGGCTTCCAAAAGGAAGTCCGCCGCGTTGAAACCGTGGGGGCTGACGGCTCCGTGAAGTACTGGCGCGACGCGCAGGGCGTGCACCATGTGCCGAAGCGTCCTCTTGAGGATCTGCTGATCCTCAAAAAGTAGTGGAAAGAAGGAAGAAAACGGCTCTTTACAGAAGAGAGGCCGCTCGCTATAGTCATCCGAGCTAGGGGAGCCTGTCAAGGCTGAGAGTGGGTTCGTCCCAGACCCTTGGAACCTGACGCAGCTGGTACTGCCGTAGGGAAGCGTCATCATGCCTGATCCTGAGAACGCCCGTCCCTCGTGACGGGCGTTTTTTGGTTGATGGCCAACCGCACGAGGCTTTCATGAATATCACCGTAAACGGCGAGATCACCGTATGCAATGAGGGGGCGACGCTGCTTGACCTTATCCTCCGGCTCGGGTTGTCGCCTGAAAAAATCGTGGTGGAGCGGAACAGGGACATCGTGCCCGCCGGGACGTTTGCCGAAACCGCCTTGCAGGACGGCGACACGCTCGAGCTGTTGCAGTTTGTCGGCGGCGGGTAAAGAGGGGTATTCCCGGAACAGGCGAATCTCCTGAAGGACGGAGGCGTCTCCGCCTTCCTTTGTCTTTCCTCCCTCATGCGTCGGCTGCTGGGGGGACCCGACAGGCGTTGCTCCGCACCGCCGGGTGCTCTTTTCGGAGCGTTCTTTTGGGGTGTTTGCCCCGTCATATTTTCCGAGTGTTCACTCAAGGATGGGCTATGAAAACGAGTTCGGATGCATTGATCATCGGCGGTGTGGAACTGCACAGCCGTCTGTTCATCGGTACGGGAAAATACGGTTCGGACAGCCTGATTCCGGCGGTCGCGGAAGCTTCCGGCGCGGAAGTCATCACCGTGGCGCTGCGGCGTGTGGATCTCGGCAACTCGAAAGACAATGTGCTGAGCCACATCCCCGGCACGATGCGGCTTTTGCCGAACACGTCCGGCGCGCGTACCGCCGACGAGGCCGTGCGCATCGCCCGTCTGTCCCGTGCCGCAGGATGTGGCGACTGGATCAAAATCGAAGTCATCTCCGACACGCGCCATCTCCTGCCCGACGGCTACGAAACCGCCAAAGCCACGGAAACCCTCGCCAAGGAAGGCTTCACCGTCCTGCCGTACATGAACCCCGATCTGTATGTGGCCCGCGATCTCGTGAATGCCGGAGCCGCCGCCGTCATGCCCCTCGGTGCGCCCATCGGCACGAACCGCGGCCTCCAGACCAAGGAAATGGTCCGTATCCTCATTGAAGAAATCAGCCTGCCCATCGTTGTCGATGCGGGCATCGGCAAGCCTTCGCAGGCCTGTGAAGCTATGGAAATGGGCGCGGCGGCCTGCCTCGTGAACACCGCCATTGCCACGGCGGGCGATCCGGTACGCATGGGCGCGGCCTTCGGCGAAGCCGTGCGCGCCGGGCGCAACGCCTTTCTTGCCAAGGCAGGCCCGGGCTTGCAGGGCGGGGCGTCGGCCTCCTCGCCGCTGACCGGGTTCCTCGGCGGCCATGACGAGGGGGCCGCGTCATGAGCCGCCTGTTTTCCGACGTCCTGCCGGAGTGGCCTTTGGATGAAGTGGAGGCCGGGCTGGCCTCGGCCACGGAAACGGATGTGCTGGCCGCGCTGGAACTGGCGGAAAACGGTCGACGCCTGAACGCCCGGGATTTCATGGCATTGGTATCTCCCGCCGCTTCTCCGCATCTTGAAACGATGGCCCGTATTGCCCGCGACGTGACGGTCCGGCAGTTCGGGCGCTCCATCCAGTTGTTTACGCCGCTTTATCTCGCCAACTACTGTACCAACCAGTGCGTGTACTGCGGCTTCAACACCAAGAACCATATCCACCGCTCCATGTTGACGATGGACGAGGTGGAGGCCGAAGGCAAGGTCATCGCCGCGACCGGGCTCCGCAACATCCTGCTTTTGACCGGTGACGCTCCGAAGCTGACCGGGCCCGCGTACATCGCGGAGGCGGCCCGTCGCCTGCGCCCGTACTTCCCGAGCATCGGCGTCGAGGTCTATTCCATGAGCGAGGATGACTATCGGATGTTGGTGGACGCGGGAGTGGATTCGTTCACGATGTTTCAGGAGACGTATAACGAGGAGCTGTACCTCAAGCTGCATCCCGCCGGTCCCAAGCGCGATTTCCGGTTCCGTCTGAACGCTCCGGATCGGGCGGCCCGGGCGGGTATGCGTTCGGTGAACGTGGGCGCGCTGCTCGGCCTCGATCAGTGGCGGCGCGACGCCTTTTACACCGGGCTGCACGCGGACTGGATTCAGGCGACGTATCCCGGTGTGGACATCGCCGTTTCCGCACCGCGTATGCGTCCGCATGAAGGTTCGTTCAACGACATCCATCCCGCTTCCGAACGGGATTTGGTGCAGTATATCCAGGCGCTCCGGCTCTATCTGCCCGCCGCCGGGATCACGCTGTCCACGCGCGAGCGCCCGTTCCTGCGCGATCGGCTCATCGGGCTTGGCATCACCAAGATTTCGGCGGGCGTTTCCACCGCCGTGGGCGGACATGCCCATGCCGCGCAGGATGTCGCTGAGGAACACGACACAGCCCAGTTTGAGATCGCCGACGATCGGGATGTTGATCAGATGATTGCCGCCATTGAGGCGCAGGGATACCAGCCCGTGTGCAAGTCGTGGGAGCCTCTCGACGAAGCGTACGCCTGCGGCAAGTCGGCGTAGGGGAGAGGGACTGTGGAGGCTGGGGAGACTGGGGAGGGAAGGCCGCTCGGCGGGAGTTCCGTTGTGCGGGATGTTGTGGATGAGGTGCGGAATGGCGGATGGGGTTATTGGCTGGGATGCGGTATTGGAAGGGCATCTTGCGGCGGAACAGTGCAAGGTGTTGGCATCGGCGCGCATCGGCCGGAGCGGGTGGGTTAGGCTCCAACTGTGCCGTCTTTTTGGCCCGGACGGGTATTCGGGATTTCGTGATTGCGGACCCGGATGTGGTGGCGTTGTCCAATTTGAACCGCCAGCATTTTTTCCCCCGGCATTTGGGATTGCCGAAGGTGGAGGCGCTGGGCGCGGTCTTGCGGGAACTGAATCCGTCCGTCATCCTGCGGCTTGAGCAGCGGGCTCTTGATGGCCCTTCGGCCTGTGGATTGTTTGCCGGATGCGACATCGTCGTCGAGGCCGTGGATGATCCCGAAGTGAAAAAGAATCTCGTCGAAGCATTGCTGTTGGCCGGGCACCGTGTGGTTTCCGCCTCCGGCATGGCCGGGTGGGGCGGCGTTCCGATGACCGCCCGGAAGCTCGGAAGCCGTCTCGTCGTGGTTGGCGATCACGTCAGCGGTATTGGGCCCGGTATGCCGCCCCTTGCGCCTCGCGTCGTCATGGCCGCCGCTATGGAGGCCGATGCCGTTCTGGAAATGTTGCTGGGCGAGTGTCGCTGAAGCATTGGGAAAGGGAGGAAAGGTTTTCTGAAGGACGCTTTTCCCTGTTCTCCCCCACCCCTATCTCTCCTTTTCCCTAAAACATTCGACGTTATTGAATCCCCGTTTCCCATTGTGCGATCCACAAAAGAAAAGTCCCGAACCGCATAAGGTCCGGGACTTGCTTTTTACCGAAATGCCGGGGGACGCCCTGTAAGGGGGGCAGCTTCCCGTGCCGCCCATCCCGCCATTGCCCTTACAAAAGTTTTAGGGGGATGGGGTTCGTGGAGGGGAAAGGGAGCCCTTTTTGAAAAAGGGCCCTTTCCTCTCCACGATTCACTTCATCTACACATTCTCAACCTGCTGGATGCCGTCGAGCTTCCAGGTGCCGTCGCCGGAGGCGGGGCGGACGAAATGCCAGATTTCGCGGACGTCGATGGGCGCTTCCTGCGAGGGGTCTTCGCGGAGCAGGACGTTGAAATAGACCTGCGCGATCTGCTCGTCACCGACGGTGTCCACGGAGAGGAGCGAGGCGTTCACGAGCATGATTTCGGTGTTGCCGGGGGTCTTGTCCTCGGCGGCCTGCTGCTGGATCTCCTTCTGGAACGCTGGGGTGGAGAACTGGGCGATATCGGAAAGATCGCGCTTGTCCCACGCATTGTTCAGACGGGTATAGGCGGCCTTCGCGCCGCGAAGGAACTCTTCTTCATCGAATCCGGCAGGCTTCTTGGGTTCGTCCTGATACAGGGGCTGCTGGCCGGAAGACGGCGTGGTCAGCGCCTCCCAGTCAAAACCGCCCTTGCCGCTTTGGGGAGCCGCCGTACGCTGATGCGTCGAATCGGAGCCGGGCGTGCTGCGGAGCGAGTCGAAACCGCCCGCATTGGGCTGTCCTGCGCCCTGTGTTGCGGCGCGGCGTCTGCTGAAGAACTTGAACGCGAGGAAAAGGAGACCGCCGATAAGGATGATGTCGAGGAAGCCGCCGCCATTGAAGCCGCC
>OGGX01000932.1_pt1 | contig 13963 bp, 11 predicted proteins | sample 1571331 | NCBI WGS metagenome assembly OGGX01 (sample SAMEA2582056, study PRJEB24529) | metagenome | biome: Human gut stool | place: China | collected 2011
GTCGCAGAAATACCCCGCCAGCAGAATGACATCATCGCCCCGCTCACGCAGCGGCGGCACCGAAAGTGGAAACACGCTCAGGCGATGAAACAAATCGGCGCGGAATCGCCCTGCCAGCACCTCTTCGCGTAAGTCGCGGTTAGTCGCCGCCAGCACGCGCACATCGACCCGCAAACTGCGGTCATCGCCAACACGCTGAATATCGCCATACTGCAACACCCTCAGCAGCTTGGCCTGCAATGCCAACGACAACTCGCCGATCTCATCCAGAAACAGCGTGCCGTTATCCGCCATTTCAAACTTCCCGCTGCGGTTACTGATAGCGCCAGTAAACGCCCCTTTCACATGCCCGAACAGTTCACTTTCCGCCACACTTTCCGGCAGTGCGGCACAGTTGAGATAGACTAGCGGATTCACCGCCCGTGGCGAGGCTTCATGAATCGCTTTCGCCACCAGCTCCTTACCGGTTCCCGTCTCACCGCTGATTAAGACGTTGAGATCGGACGCCGCCACAATCTCAATCTCTTTTTTCAGTTGCGTCATGCCTGGCGACAGACCGATCATCTGCGTCTGTTTCACCGCTTCAAACGGCGCGGTATCGCCTGGCAGCATATTCTGGCTTTCCAGTTGTTCAATCAGCAACGCATTGCTTAACGCTCCCGCCGCCAGCGCAGCAATCAGCCGTAACTCTTCGTCGCTGAAAACATCGAACTGATCGGGCTGCATCCCGTCGAGCGTCAATGCGCCGATCAGGTTTTGCCCGGCAAACAACGGCAGACCAACACAGGCGTGAACCTTCAGACTCTCCTGCCCGGGAATCAAACCGTCATAGGGATCGGGCAATTCGCTGTCTGCGGGAAAGCGCACCACATCACCCGCGCGGGCAATCGCTTCCAGCCGTGGATGCCCTTCCAGCGCAAAGCGTCTACCGAGTACATCCTTCGCCAGCCCGTCGATGGCAAGCGGAATAAACTGCCGCGAGTCGTAACGTAGCAACGCAGACGCATCGCACTCCAGCACCTGACGCAGCGTGGTGATCAGGCGCTGAAAACGATCCTGATGACCAATCCCACGCTGCAATTCGATGGCGATATTCGCCAGCACATCAACGGAAAAACTCATCTTTGCCTCACTGTCAATTTGACTATAGATATTGTCATATCGACCATTTGATTGATAGTCATTTTGACTACTCATTAATGAGCATAATTTTATTTATAGAGTAAAAACAATCAGATAAAAAACTGGCACGCAATCTGCAATTAGCAAGACATCTTTTTAGAACACGCTGAATAAATTGAGGTTGCTATGTCTATTGTGGTGAAAAATAACATTCATTGGGTTGGTCAACGTGACTGGGAAGTGCGTGATTTTCACGGTACAGAATATAAAACGCTGCGCGGCAGCAGCTACAACAGCTACCTCATCCGCGAAGAAAAAAACGTGCTGATCGACACCGTCGACCATAAATTCAGCCGCGAATTTGTGCAGAACCTGCGTAATGAAATCGACCTGGCGGATATCGATTACATCGTGATTAACCATGCTGAAGAGGACCACGCCGGGGCGCTGACCGAACTGATGGCGCAAATTCCCGATACGCCGATTTACTGTACTGCCAACGCTATCGACTCGATAAATGGTCATCACCATCATCCGGAGTGGAATTTTAATGTGGTGAAAACTGGCGACATGCTGGATATCGGCAACGGCAAACAGCTCATTTTTGTCGAAACGCCAATGCTGCACTGGCCGGACAGCATGATGACTTACCTGACAGGCGACGCGGTGCTGTTCAGTAACGATGCTTTCGGTCAGCACTACTGCGATGAGCATCTGTTCAATGATGAAGTGGATCAGACGGAGCTTTTCGAGCAGTGCCAGCGTTACTACGCCAATATCCTGACGCCGTTCAGCCGCCTGGTAACGCCGAAAATTACCGAGATCCTCGGCTTTAACTTACCAGTCGATATGATAGCGACCTCTCACGGCGTGGTATGGCGCGATAACCCGACGCAAATCGTCGAGAAATACCTCGAGTGGGCGGCGGATTATCAGGAAGACAGAATCACCATTTTCTACGACACCATGTCGAATAACACCCGCATGATGGCTGACGCTATCGCCCAGGGAATTGCGGAAACCGACCCACGCGTGGCGGTGAAAATTTTCAACGTCGCCCGAAGCGATAAAAACGAAATCCTGACTAATGTCTTCCGCTCAAAAGGCGTGCTGGTCGGCACTTCGACGATGAATAACGTGATGATGCCGAAAATCGCCGGGCTGGTGGAGGAGATGACCGGATTACGCTTCCGTAACAAACGCGCCAGTGCTTTCGGCTCTCACGGCTGGAGCGGCGGTGCGGTGGATCGTCTTTCCACACGCCTGCAGGATGCAGGTTTCGAAATGTCGCTTAGCCTGAAAGCCAAATGGCGACCAGACCAGGACGCTCTGGAGTTATGCCGTGAACACGGTCGCGAAATCGCCCGTCAGTGGGCGCTCGCGCCGCTGCCGCAGAGCACGGTGAATTCGGTGGTTAAAGAAGAAACCTCTGCCACCACGACGGCTGACCTCGGCCCACGGATGCAGTGCAGCGTCTGCCAGTGGATTTACGATCCGGCAAAAGGCGAGCCAATGCAGGACGTTGCGCCAGGAACGCCGTGGAGTGAAGTCCCGGATAACTTCCTGTGCCCGGAATGCTCCCTCGGCAAAGACGTCTTTGACGAACTGGCATCGGAGGCAAAATGAGCAAAGGCATTGTGATCATTGGTTCGGGCTTCGCCGCCCGCCAACTGGTGAAAAATATTCGCAAACAGGACGCCAGTATTGCATTAACCCTGATTGCCGCCGACAGCATGGATGAGTACAACAAACCGGATCTCAGCCATGTTATCAGCCAGGGGCAACGTGCCGATGACCTTACCCGCCAGACGGCGGGTGAATTTGCCGAGCAGTTTAATCTGCGCCTGTTTCCGCACACCTGGGTGACGGATATCGATGCCGAAGCCCATGTGGTGAAAAGCCAGAATAATCAGTGGCAATACGACAAGTTAGTGCTGGCAACTGGTGCCAGTGCCTTTGTCCCGCCAGTGCATGGGCGTGAGTTAATGCTGACATTAAATAGTCAGCAAGAGTATCGCGCCTGTGAAACGCAACTGCGGGATGCCCAACGCGTGTTGATTGTTGGCGGTGGCTTGATTGGGAGCGAACTGGCGATGGATTTTTGTCGGGCAGGCAAAGCGGTCACGCTGATCGACAACGCTGCCAGTATTCTGGCGTCGTTAATGCCACCGGAAGTAAGCAGCCGCTTGCAGCATCGGTTGACGGAGATGGGCGTTCATCTGCTGTTAAAATCTCAGTTGCAGGGGCTGGAAAAAACAGATTCTGGCATTCTGGCAACGCTGGACCGCCAGCGTTGCATCGAAGTGGATGCGGTAATTGCCGCCACCGGGCTGCGCCCGGAAACCGCCCTGGCACGACGCGCCGGGCTGACGATTAATCGCGGCGTTTGCGTCGATAGTTATCTGCAAACCAGTAATGCCGATATTTATGCGCTGGGCGATTGCGCGGAAATTAACGGTCAGGTATTGCCGTTCCTCCAGCCGATTCAACTTAGCGCGATGGTGCTGGCAAAAAATCTTCTCGGCAATAACACGCCGCTGAAACTCCCGGCGATGCTGGTGAAAATCAAAACGCCGGAATTACCGCTGCATCTGGCAGGCGAAACCCAGCGTCAGGATTTACGCTGGCAAATTAATACCGAACGCCAGGGAATGGTGGCGCGCGGTGTTGACGATGCTGACCAGCTTCGCGCCTTTGTGGTCAGTGAGGATCGGATGAAAGAGGCGTTTGGATTGTTGAAAACGTTGCCGGTGTAGGTGGGCTACTGTGCCCAAAATGTCAGATGCGACGCTGGCGCGTCTTATCCGATCTACGGGGAGCGCATATGTAAGCCGGATAAGGCATTTACGCCGCATCCGGCAAAGGTGTCCAAATGCAACACGCTTTATCCGTTCTGGACTTCACCCGCTAACCAACGCGCCGCAGCAATAACCCCCTGCCCCAGAGACAAACCGCCATCACCCGCCGGTAAACTCTGCGGAAAGAGTAATGTGAAATCAGCGAGATAATGCGCCAGACGTGCACGCAGCAAACGGTTATGAATAACCCCGCCGCTAAATACCAGCGTAGTGATACCACGCATCGTGGCCTGCTCACGCATCAACGCGGCAAAACCCTGCGCCAGCGCATCATGAAACGCCCACGCGCGTTGATTAACCGGTGCCTGCCAGTTCAGCCACTGCTGCCAGAAAGTGGCGAGATCCAGTTGATTGTCCACCAGCGGTATCGTCACCGGATGCGTCACTCCGTCGCATGAGGCTGCGAGCGCCTCCAGAGCACAAGCCGCTTCACCTTCATAACTTAACGTGGCTGGCGCACAGCCCAGTGCCGCCGCCACAGCATCGAACAAACGCCCACACGATGACGCCAGCGGCGCGTTAATTCCACGCTCAATGGCCCGCGCCAGCACGCTCCAGTTTTGCTGTTGCACACTTGCCGTTTCAGGGTAATTCTGCCACTCCGGCACAAAGCGCAGGCACTGCGCCAGCAGGTTACGCCACGGCTGCTTCGCCGCCAAATCGCCCCCAGCAAGCGCCACCGCTGGCAAGCCGCCCAGGTGCTGGCATTCGCGATAGTTCACCCGCAGGCACTCGCCGCCCCACAAAGCGCCATTCTCCCCCATACCGATACCGTCGAGCGTCAACGCAATGACATCACCGCCATCCAGCGGCCAGTGATGTTCTGCCAGACACGCCGCTGCGTGGGCATGATGATGCAGCACCGTTTGCGTCGGCAGATTCATTTCGCGCGCCCACTGGCTGGAGACATAGCCCGGATGCGCGTCATGCACAACGTATTGCGGGGTGAAATCGTAGATGTTTTGCATCAGGCGTAACGCTTCGCGCCACTGCATCTGGATGCCATCGTCACTTAAATCGCCCAGATGCTGACTCAACACCGCTTGTTCACCGCGCATCAGGCAGAAGGTATTTTTCAGATCTGCGCCGAGACACAGCACAGGCGGAACATTTTTAAATCCCGGAGGCAAAGCCAGCGCATCCGGCACATACCCCCGCGAACGGCGCAGCATTTCGCCGCTTTCGCGCACCACCGAATCATCCATCCGCTGCACGATGTCGCGGTTATGTATCAAGAATCCGTCGGCAATGCCCTGCAAATCCGCCAGCGCCTGTTCGTTGCTGATAGCCGGAGGTTTGCCGCTCAGGTTGCCGGAGGTCATCACCAGCGGACATTGCAGTTCCTGTAATAGCAAATGCTGAAGCGGATTCGCAGGCAACATCACCCCAACTTCGTTAAGGCCAGGGGCGATATTGTCACAAAGTTCAGGAACGTATTTTTTATCCACCAGCACAATCGGCGCGGCGGGCGTGGTAAGCAACTGACGGGCAGCGTCTGGTAAACCTTCTGCCACTGGCAACATAACTGCCAGCGGTTTCGCCGGGCGATGTTTGCGCGCCCGAAGTGTCGCCACCGCGTTACTGTTACGTGCATCGCAGGCAAGATGAAATCCGCCAATCCCTTTGATGGCGACAATGTTGCCCATTTTTAACTGTGCGATAGCCGCCTGTAATGCCGCCTCTTGTTCCGCATGTTCACCATGACTTACCCATTCAAGATGCGGGCCACACTCCGGGCAGGCCACCGGCTGGGCGTGGAAGCGACGATCGAGCGGGTCGCGGTACTCTTTGTCACAAGCCGGACACAACGGAAACGCCGCCATCACGGTAAATGGGCGGTCGTAAGGCATGGCGCGAATAATGGTGAAACGCGGGCCGCAGTGAGTACAGTTGATAAACGGATAACGATAACGCCGCTCGCCAGGGGTATTCATTTCAGCAAGACAGGCAGGACAAGTCGCGGCATCGGGAACAATTTGCGTATTCATGGTGCCGCCTGTGCTCTGGCGTATAGTGAACTCGGTGGGCAGTTGTGACCAGATAAACGGCTCACGCTCGACGCTATCAATACGCGCCAGCGGCGGGCAGTGCTGATGCAACTGCACAAGAAACGTTTCCGGGTCTTCCAGCAGCCGGACTTCCACTCCATCGCCGTCATTACAGACATCGCCGTGAAGATTTAATTGCTGTGCCAGCTGCCAGACAAACGGACGAAAACCGACGCCCTGCACTTTGCCACGAATACGCAGTTGGACACCGCAAGATGTGTTTTTTGCCATTGAGTTATTCCCGCCATCATGAATTGCGTAACCCGTCCAGCCGGACACGACAGCGTCGCATCCGGCAGTCACAGGTCGGCGATACTGCCCGCTTCGTATTCTACGAATATTTCCGGGAATTCCTTTGATACCAGAACAGTTCTGTAAGATTTTTAGAACATCAGCGCCGTACGGCGACGTTTTTCTGCGCTCAGTTGTTCAAGTTTATTACGATCGACACAAATCAGCGCATGGGTCGGGCAAGCCGCCATACACGCCGGGCCGTCTTCACGATGGTTGCACAGGTCGCATTTATTGGCTTCGGCTTTGTCAGCCCGTACATTCAGCCCTGCACCGCTGTTGCGAATCACCGGACGTACCACTACTTCCATCGCGCCATACGGGCAAGCCACAACGCAGGTTTTGCAACCAATGCAACGTTCCTGCATCACATGAACAAACCCTTTATCACGGCTGATAGCACCATTCGGGCAGACGTTAGCGCACGGTGCATCTTCACACTGACGGCAAACTGTCGCCGTGGAAATGTTCACACCTTTAATGACATGGATTCGCGGTAAAAAAGTTTCCGGGGTCAGCGATGCACAGTCCTGATTTTCCTGATGAGAAACCACGCACGCTACTTCACAGGTACGGCAACCAATACATTTACTCGCGTCAGCAATGATGAAACGGTTCATCAAATTCTCCAGCAATGACAGTTAATGCGCCGATACATTCACAAATCATGCCAGTTTTTAATTTACTGTTATTTAAAGAAATTAAATTCTGCAATGCAGGAAAAACGATGTCATCGACACTAGTGACGATGACATGTGATGACAATGTTTATCGCGAAAGGGCAATGAGTGAGTCGCGGCAGATCAATTTTCCGCTGAAGGTTTTCGGCGGTGAGAAATCCCCGCCATCGAGCATAAAAATCAGCCGTCCAATAATTTCCTGAATCATCTCAGTCACCGGAATTTTTACGCTGGAGAGCGCCGGAACGATATAGGGGGCAATAGCGATATCATCGAATCCGATAACTGACACCTGCTCTGGCACCGCTACGCCGCGCTCGTGTAACGCTTTCATCGCACCTATCGCCATATCGTCGTTACTGGCAACTAACGCGCTAAATTTAGCCCCACGTTCGAGCAACATTTCTACCCCTTCGGCCCCGCTGGCAGGCGTCCATTTACCGTTAGCGATAAGTTTTTCATTGAGCGCAATACTATGCTGCGCCAGCGCGTCTTTATACCCGGCAAGACGTTCAATGCTGGTGGGGGAATCCATCGAGCCGGTAAGGAAAGCAATCTCCTGATGTCCGGCGTTTATCAACTCTGCCACGGCGTTAAAGCTGGTCTGTTTATGATCGCACCAGACGCTATGGCTGCTGTTTTTGCGCAGTCGGCGATTAAGCACCATTATCGGCTGACTGTGTGCGTCAATGATGTCATCAATCTCATCCACGCTTAAAAAACGCGGGTAAATCATAATGGCGTCGCAGCGCAAATCCAGCAGATACTGAATCGCCTGGCGCTCTTCTTCGGCGCTGTGTTTACCATCTGCCAATAGCAACTGTCGCCCTTTCTCTTCCGCCATTCGCGCGGCATGAAAGAGTAATTCACTAAAATAAATGCCGTGGTAAAGTGTGTTGGTCACTACCAGCCCCAGCGTCTGAGTACTCTTCGCCGACAGATTGCGCGCCAGCAAGTTTGGACGGTAACCGCTCTCTTCTACCGCCTGAAACACGCGATCTTTAGTCTCCTGGCTGACGTAGCCATTACCTGAAAGCACGCGGGAAACGGTCGCTTTTGAAACCCCGGCGCGCTTCGCCACTTCCAGCATCGTCGTCATCATTTTCATCCCTTTACACGCAATCAACGCAGTGTACTGCACCGTTTGCCGATTGTCCTTGCGCAATCGGCGGGAAAAATATTCAGGTGACCGGTTTCACAAATATAAAAAATGAACAATTAACTCTCTTGCTTATTTAGTGACAACTATTCATGATTTTGTGAAACCGGTTTCTTAATTCCGTTTCAGCATCGGCATTTTTCCGTCACGTCGACTGATAACAACTACATCTACCCTACTGATAACAGGATAAAATCCGATGGCCAAAAATTATGCGGCGCTGGCACGCTCGGTGATAGCGGCACTGGGCGGCGTTGATAACATCTCGGCAGTCACGCACTGTATGACGCGTTTGCGCTTTGTTATCAAAGATGATGCGCTTATCGACAGCCCGACGTTAAAAACCATCCCCGGCGTGCTCGGCGTGGTACGTAGTGACAACCAGTGTCAGGTGATTATCGGCAATACCGTTTCACAAGCCTTTCAGGAAGTCGTCAGCCTGCTGCCGGGAGATATGCAGCCCGCACAGCCCGTGGGTAAACCCAAACTTACGCTACGTCGCATTGGTGCGGGGATCCTCGATGCGCTGATCGGTACCATGTCACCGCTGATCCCGGCGATTATCGGCGGATCGATGGTCAAACTGCTGGCGATGATCCTCGAGATGAGCGGCGTGCTGACAAAAGGATCGCCAACTTTAACCATTCTGAATGTGATTGGTGACGGTGCTTTCTTCTTCCTGCCGCTAATGGTCGCGGCATCTGCCGCCATCAAATTTAAAACCAATATGTCGCTGGCGATTGCCATCGCGGGTGTGCTGGTACATCCGAGTTTTATTGAACTGATGGCGAAAGCGGCCCAGGGTGAACATGTAGAATTTGCCCTGATCCCGGTCACCGCGGTGAAATACACCTACACGGTGATCCCGGCGCTGGTGATGACCTGGTGCCTGTCATATATCGAACGCTGGGTGGATCGCATTACACCGGCGGTGACCAAAAACTTCCTCAAACCAATGCTGATTGTGTTGATTGCCGCACCGCTGGCAATTCTGCTGATTGGCCCGATTGGTATCTGGATCGGTAGCGCCATTTCGGCGCTGGTTTACACCATTCATGGTTATCTGGGCTGGCTTTCAGTCGCCATTATGGGCGCGCTGTGGCCTCTGCTGGTAATGACCGGGATGCACCGCGTCTTTACGCCAACCATCATTCAGACCATTGCCGAAACCGGCAAAGAAGGGATGGTCATGCCGTCAGAGATCGGCGCTAACCTGTCGCTGGGCGGTTCATCACTGGCGGTGGCGTGGAAAACGAAAAACCCGGAACTGCGCCAGACGGCGCTGGCTGCGGCGGCATCAGCCATTATGGCGGGGATTTCCGAACCGGCGTTATATGGCGTGGCGATCCGCCTGAAACGTCCGCTTATCGCCAGTCTTATCAGCGGTTTTATTTGCGGCGCGGTTGCCGGTATGGCGAGGCTTGCCAGCCACTCAATGGCAGCGCCGGGGCTATTTACCAGCGTGCAGTTCTTCGATCCGGCGAATCCAATGAGCATCGTCTGGGTGTTCGCGGTCATGGCGCTGGCGGTCGTGCTGTCGTTTATCCTCACACTGTTGCTCGGCTTTGAGGATATTCCTGTTGAGGAAGCGGCTGCCCAGGCGCGAAAGCATCAGAGCGTACAACCGACCATCGCCAAAGAAGTAAGTCTTAATTGAGGATGAAAATGTCAGTATTTCCAGAAGGTTTTTTATGGGGCGGCGCGCTTGCCGCCAACCAGTCTGAAGGTGCGTTCCGCGAAGGCGGCAAAGGACTGACCACGGTCGATATGATCCCGCACGGCGAGCATCGAATGGCGGTGAAACTGGGGCTGGAAAAACGTTTTCAGTTGCGCGATGACGAGTTTTATCCCAGCCATGAGGCGACGGATTTTTATCATCGTTATAAAGAAGATATCGCCCTGATGGCAGAGATGGGATTCAAGGTTTTCCGTACCTCAATTGCCTGGAGCCGTCTCTTTCCGCAGGGCGATGAAATCACGCCCAATCAGCAGGGCATTGCTTTTTATCGTTCTGTCTTTGAAGAGTGTAAAAAGTACGGTATCGAACCGCTGGTCACGTTGTGCCACTTCGATGTGCCGATGCATCTGGTCACCGAATATGGCTCCTGGCGTAACCGCAAGCTGGTGGAGTTTTTCAGCCGCTACGCCCGGACCTGCTTTGAAGCATTTGATGGTCTGGTGAAATACTGGCTTACCTTCAATGAAATCAACATTATGTTGCATAGCCCGTTCTCCGGCGCGGGTCTGGTGTTTGAAGAAGGCGAAAATCAGGATCAGGTGAAATATCAGGCTGCGCATCACCAACTGATTGCCAGTGCATTAGCCACCAAAATCGCCCATGAGGTTAACCCGCAAAATCAGGTGGGCTGTATGCTGGCTGGCGGTAACTTCTACCCTTACAGTTGCAAGCCGGAAGATGTCTGGGCGGCGCTGGAGAAAGACCGGGAAAACCTGTTTTTTATCGATGTGCAGGCGCGGGGCACGTATCCGGCTTACTCTGCCCGCGTATTCCGCGAAAAAGGGGTAACCATCAACAAAGCACCGGGCGATGATGAAATCCTGAAAAACACCGTCGATTTTGTCTCTTTCAGCTATTACGCCTCGCGCTGCGCCTCGGCGGAGATGAACGCCAACAACAGCAGTGCGGCGAACGTGGTGAAATCGCTGCGTAACCCATATCTACAGGTAAGCGACTGGGGCTGGGGTATTGATCCACTCGGTCTGCGTATCACCATGAATATGATGTACGACCGTTATCAGAAGCCGCTGTTTCTGGTGGAAAACGGCCTGGGCGCAAAAGATGAATTTGCTGCCAATGGCGAGATTAACGACGACTATCGCATCAGCTACTTACGCGAACATATCCGCGCAATGGGCGAAGCGATTGCAGACGGCATTCCGCTGATGGGCTACACCACATGGGGCTGTATTGATTTAGTTTCCGCCTCAACGGGTGAAATGAGCAAACGCTACGGTTTTGTCTACGTAGACCGTGACGACGCAGGCAACGGTACGCTGGCGCGCACGCGTAAGAAATCATTCTGGTGGTATAAAAAAGTGATTGCCAGTAACGGTGAAGATTTAGAGTAAGTAACAGTGCCAGATGCGGCGTGAACGCCTTATCCGGCCTACATGTCGCACGAACCAGGTAGGCCCGATAAGCGCAGCGCATCGGGCAATCTGGCGTTTGCTATCAGTTCTGATTCCCTCATCAAGAACATCCCTGTCCTGATTCCTTACTGAAAAACTACTCTTCTTCCACCGCTAACTGTGCGAAGCCGCCATTCCCTTCCCAGCCTTCCAGTCGTTGATAAACGGTTTCTACCGCATCTTTAATCGGCTGGGTCATCGGGTAGTAAAAGCCGACGATATCCGGCTGGATGCCGAGGAAAATCACTTCGCCAATATCTTCTTTTAACTGGTCGATAAGGTAGTTCAGCGGCATGTTATGGGTAGTCATCATAAACATCTCGGCGATGTCATCCGGGTCGATGATGCGGATCTCGCCGGGGTTTAGCCCCATATCCGTGGCGTCGACAATCAGCAGTCGTGTCGGGCGCAGTTCGCGGATAGCGACAATGTCGTTTTCCGGTGCGCTACCGCCGTCAATCACCACCCAGTTACCTTTCGGCGCGGCGGCGCACTTTTCCGCCAGCAGCGGGCCTGCGCCATCATCGCCCATCATGCTATTGCCAACACAGAGTAAAACGTCAGTCACGCAATCTCCTCACCATCAAATAGATGGCGTTTTCCTGATGAATATCATGCAGCATACTTAACAGCATTGTACTCCATTCTTTCTGCTGCGAAGTTTGCGTTGCCCGGGCTTTATCGAATGCGTTGGCCAGCATCGGCACATGGTTAATGTCGATGACGATCTCACCATATTTCGGCACGCCTTCCATTTTGCGGCGGGCTTCGCTGCCCGCCTCCAGAGTGGCAATCCATGCCAGATATTCATCCCACGGGCAGGTGAGCGCCGCTTCCAGGCAATCGATAACCCCAAGGTGGTGACCAATCGCCAGGCTGTAATAGACCACCTGCTGCGCCTCGGCGGGCGTGGCATCGTTCTCATCAATAAATTTACGGCTCAGTTGACTGAACACCACCTTTTCACTCATCGGATACGCGCCTCTTCAACAACATGATTCAGATGGCTGACAATCTCGTTCAGACGCGGATCGTTTTCCGCTTCCAGCCAGCGTGCAACCTGCTCTTCGCCCTGCCCTAACTGTGTCAGGAAGTCATCGGCAATCTGGCGACCGTAACGGTAACCCGCCAGGCGGCGTGCTTCGCGATCTACTTTCACACGCAGCGGCTGCACCATATCGCCATGCAGGATCTCCGCCGGTTGTTCATCCTGCTCACCCGGCCCACGGGCGTGAATTTTCTGCTCCAGCAGGCCGAGCGCCATTGCAAAGCCGTATAGCGTAGCGGCTGGCGTTGGCGGGCAGCCAGGGATGTAGACATCTACCGGGACGATTTTATCCGTACCGCCCCACACGCAGTAGAGATCGTGGAAAATGCCACCGCTGTTACCGCAGGCACCGTAGGAGATACAGATTTTCGGGTCCGGCGCGGACTGCCACGCACGCAGCGCAGGGGATCGCATTGCACGGGTGACCGCGCCGGTAAACAGTAAAATATCCGCATGACGCGGTGAAGGAACGACTTTAATGCCGAAGCGTTCTGCATCGAACAGCGGCGACAAAGTGGCGAAAATTTCGATTTCGCAGCCGTTGCAGCCGCCGCAGTCCACGCGGTAAACGTAGGCAGAACGTTTGATTTTTTTCAGTAACGACGCCTTCATGCTGGCGATGGATTCATCCACCGTCATCGGGACCGGAATGCCGTTGGCGTCACGGGGGCCTAATAAATTGCTCATCAGATGGCCTCTTTCATATGGCGAGTCAGTTCAATACGGTCGGACGGCACCAGGCATTTCTGGCGCTTACATTCCGGGCAAGTCTCAAAGCTTTCGCGGTGGTTTTCCGCGCGGCTGTCACCATTGTGCTTAAGCAGCGCAATGGCGTAGTCGATCTCTTTCTGGACGGCGAAAGGACGATTACAGATGCGGCAGTTACACAGCGCGAAACGGGACTGTTGCAGGAAGTCTTCTTTCTTCCACACCGCCAGTTCGTACTCTTGCGACAGTTTGATCGCCGCCGTCGGGCAAACTTCTTCGCAGCGTCCACAGAAGATGCAGCGTCCAAGATTGAACTCCCAGGCAAGCTCTCCTGTGGCGAGGTCGGTTTCAACCGTTAAGGCGTTTGACGGGCAGGCATTGACGCAGGCCGCGCAGCCGATGCACTGCTGCGGGTTCTGCTCTGGCTTACCACGGAAGTTTTTATCAACCGCAATCGGCTCCAGCGGATAAGACGAGGTCGCCGTGCCGGTTTTGATGACTTTTTTGATAAAGGTAAACATGGCGATTCCTTATTTCAGCGGCGAGTTTTTACGCTCAATGCTGTAGCGCTCGAGTTCTTTGTACGGCACCACTTTGCTCTTCTTCTTACGTACATCGACCACGGTCATGCGGTCGGTACAGGAGTAGCAAGGGTCCAGGCTACCGATAATCAGCGGCGCATCGGAAACGGTGTTGCCGCGCAGCATGTAGCGCAGGGTCGGCCAGTTCGCGTAGGTCGCGGCACGGCAGCGCCAGCGGTACAGCTTCTGGTTGTCGCCGGTCATGCTCCAGTGGATATCGTCGCCGCGCGGCGCTTCGGCAAAGCCCAGCGCAAAACGGTGCGGAATATAGGTAAAGCCTTCCACCATCAGCGGACCGCCCGGCAGGTTATCCAGACC
>OGGX01000957.1_pt1 | contig 13730 bp, 7 predicted proteins | sample 1571331 | NCBI WGS metagenome assembly OGGX01 (sample SAMEA2582056, study PRJEB24529) | metagenome | biome: Human gut stool | place: China | collected 2011
CTGGTAACGATTTTAATATTGCTAATTTCATTTATCGAACATACGGTGAGGATTATATTCATAACGACTCAGTGGATGACTCTCTTAATGAGCGTTCCGCTGAAGATTATAGGTTTCTGGATGACTCTTTGTTACCTGAAAACGATTTCCGCAACAGGAGGAGAAATTTCTCAGGCAATATTGCAATCGCAACCTACAAATAATTCGCTTTTTCTCAATAACACGCACTAAACGCTTACCTTTCAGGTAAGCGTTTTGACGATAAGCCCAACATCATTAGGCCAATACATACCCCATATCCAACTTGAACAACATCGCGCTTATCGTTAAGGTAAGCGCGTTTTTTTTTACCCGCCAGGACAAGACCATGATCACCGTTGCCCTTATAGACGATCACCTCATCGTCCGCTCCGGCTTTGCGCAGCTGCTGGGGCTGGAACCTGATTTGCAAGTAGTTGCCGAGTTTGGTTCGGGTCGCGAGGCGCTGGCGGGGCTGCCGGGGCGCGGTGTGCAGGTGTGTATTTGCGATATCTCCATGCCCGATATCTCCGGTCTGGAGCTGCTAAGCCAGCTGCCGAAAGGTATGGCGACGATTATGCTCTCTGTTCATGACAGTCCGGCGCTGGTTGAGCAGGCGCTTAACGCGGGGGCGCGCGGCTTTCTCTCCAAACGCTGTAGCCCGGATGAACTGATTGCTGCGGTGCATACGGTTGCCACGGGCGGCTGTTATCTGACGCCGGATATTGCCATTAAACTGGCATCCGGTCGCCAGGACCCGCTAACCAAACGTGAACGCCAGGTGGCGGAAAAACTGGCGCAAGGAATGGCGGTGAAAGAGATTGCCGCCGAACTGGGCTTGTCACCGAAAACGGTACACGTCCATCGCGCCAATCTGATGGAAAAACTGGGCGTCAGTAACGACGTTGAACTGGCGCGCCGCATGTTTGATGGCTGGTGATGAAGACGTTGTTCTCCCGCTTAATTACCGTTATTGCCTGCTTTTTTATCTTCTCTGCCGCATGGTTTTGCCTGTGGAGTATCAGCCTGCATCTGGTTGAGCGCCCTGATATGGCGGTGCTGTTATTTCCGTTTGGTCTGCGTCTGGGGCTAATGCTGCAATGCCCGCGCGGATACTGGCCCGTATTGCTGGGCGCGGAGTGGCTGCTGATTTACTGGCTAACGCAGGCGGTCGGTTTAACCCATTTCTCCTTATTGATGATCGGTAGTTTACTGACGTTATTGCCCGTGGCGCTGATCTCGCGCTATCGCCATCAACGTGACTGGCGCACCCTGCTGTTACAGGGTGCGGCGTTAACGGCGGCGGCGTTGTTGCAGTCGCTGCCCTGGCTTTGGCACGGCAAAGAGTCGTGGAATGCGCTGTTGCTGACTTTAACTGGCGGCCTGACGCTGGCCCCGATATGTCTGGTGTTCTGGCACTATCTCGCCAATAACACCTGGCTGCCGCTCGGGCCGTCGTTAGTTTCTCAACCGATCAACTGGCGCGGGCGGCATCTGGTCTGGTACTTGCTGCTGTTTGTTATCAGTCTCTGGCTCCAGTTGGGATTGCCGGACGAACTGTCGCGCTTTACGCCATTCTGCCTGGCGCTGCCGATTATCGCGCTGGCCTGGCACTATGGCTGGCAAGGGGCGCTGATTGCGACGTTGATGAACGCCATCGCGCTGATCGCCAGTCAAACCTGGCGCGATCATCCGGTGGATTTATTGCTCTCACTGCTGGTGCAAAGTCTGACAGGGTTGTTACTGGGCGCAGGTATCCAGCGGTTGCGTGAACTTAACCAGTCGCTGCAAAAAGAACTGGCGCGCAATCAGCATCTCGCTGAACGTTTGTTAGAAACTGAAGAGAGCGTGCGCCGCGACGTGGCGCGTGAGCTGCACGATGATATCGGTCAGACCATCACTGCTATTCGTACTCAGGCGGGCATTGTTCAGCGGCTGGCGGCAGATAACGCCAGCGTGAAGCAGAGCGGGCAGCTCATCGAACAACTATCGCTGGGCGTTTACGACGCGGTGCGCCGTTTGTTAGGTCGGTTACGTCCGCGCCAGTTGGATGATCTCACCCTGGAGCAGGCCATCCGCTCACTGATGCGGGAAATGGAGCTGGAAGGGCGCGGCATTGTCAGCCATCTCGAATGGCGAATCGATGAATCAGCGTTAAGTGAAAACCAGCGAGTGACGCTGTTTCGCGTCTGCCAGGAAGGGCTGAACAACATTGTGAAACATGCCGATGCCAGCGCGGTCACCCTGCAAGGCTGGCAGCAGGATGAACGGTTGATGCTGGTGATTGAAGACGATGGCAGCGGTTTGCCGCCGGGTTCCGGGCAACAAGGTTTTGGCCTCACCGGAATGCGCGAGCGCGTAACGGCGCTGGGTGGCACATTACACATTTCCTGTCTGCACGGCACGCGTGTCAGCGTTTCTCTACCTCAACGTTATGTTTAAGGTTCGATGATGTTGCCGTTTCTGAAAGCGCCTGCCGATGCGCCATTAATGACTGATAAACATGAAATTGATGCACGCTATCGCTACTGGCGTCGGCATATTCTGCTGACCATCTGGCTGGGTTACGCGCTGTTTTACTTCACGCGGAAAAGTTTTAACGCCGCCGTACCAGAAATCCTTGCTAATGGCGTGCTCAGCCGTAGCGATATCGGCCTGTTAGCGACCCTGTTTTACATTACCTACGGCGTGTCGAAGTTTGTCTCCGGCATTGTCAGCGATCGCTCAAATGCCCGTTATTTTATGGGGATAGGGCTTATCGCCACGGGCATCATCAACATTCTGTTTGGCTTCTCGACGTCGCTATGGGCGTTTGCCATACTCTGGGTGCTGAACGCCTTTTTCCAGGGCTGGGGTTCACCGGTGTGTGCGCGTCTGTTAACGGCCTGGTATTCTCGTACCGAGCGCGGTGGTTGGTGGGCATTATGGAACACGGCGCATAATGTCGGCGGCGCACTCATTCCCATTGTGATGGCAGCGGCTGCGCTGCATTACGGCTGGCGTGCCGGGATGATGATTGCTGGTTGTATGGCGATCGTCGTGGGGATTTTTCTCTGCTGGCGGCTGCGCGATCGCCCGCAGGCGTTAGGTTTACCTGCGGTTGGTGAATGGCGGCACGATGCGCTGGAGATTGCTCAACAACAAGAAGGGGCAGGGCTGACGCGTAAAGAGATCCTCACCAAGTATGTGTTGTTGAATCCGTATATCTGGCTGCTTTCGTTTTGCTATGTGCTGGTCTATGTGGTTCGGGCGGCGATCAACGACTGGGGCAATTTGTATATGTCCGAGACGCTGGGCGTCGATCTGGTCACGGCGAATACGGCAGTGACGATGTTTGAACTGGGCGGATTTATCGGTGCGCTGGTAGCGGGTTGGGGCTCGGACAAACTGTTTAACGGCAACCGCGGGCCGATGAATTTGATTTTCGCTGCCGGAATTTTGCTTTCAGTCGGCTCGCTGTGGCTGATGCCATTTGCCAGCTACGTGATGCAGGCAACCTGCTTCTTCACCATTGGTTTTTTTGTCTTTGGCCCGCAGATGTTAATCGGCATGGCGGCGGCAGAATGTTCCCACAAAGAGGCGGCAGGGGCGGCGACGGGATTTGTCGGCTTGTTTGCTTATCTGGGGGCGTCGCTTGCTGGTTGGCCGCTGGCGAAAGTGCTCGATACCTGGCACTGGAGCGGATTTTTTGTAGTTATCGCCATTGCCGCCGGGATTTCCGCACTGCTGTTACTGCCCTTTTTGAACGCCCAGACACCGCGCGAAGCGTGATGCATCTCACCTTTTCACTTCATATCCGGCAAAACTAAGAAATTTTCCAGGTTTTGCCTGGACGCTATCTCAGGCCTGATTTGCTGCTGATTTTTACAATGCATGCCTCACGCAGGTATTCATTTCAGGAGTAACCCATGCTGGCTTTCTTAAACCAGGTTCGCAAGCCGACCCTGGACCTTCCGCTCGAAGTGCGGCGCAAAATGTGGTTCAAACCGTTCATGCAATCCTACCTGGTGGTCTTTATCGGCTACCTGACGATGTACCTGATTCGCAAGAACTTTAACATCGCGCAGAACGATATGATTTCGACCTACGGGTTGAGCATGACGCAGCTGGGGATGATCGGCCTGGGTTTCTCCATCACTTATGGCGTGGGTAAAACGCTGGTTTCCTACTACGCCGACGGCAAAAACACCAAACAATTCCTGCCGTTCATGCTGATCCTCTCTGCTATTTGTATGCTGGGCTTCAGTGCCAGTATGGGCAGCGGCTCGGTTAGCCTGTTCCTGATGATTGCCTTCTACGCCTTAAGCGGCTTTTTCCAGAGTACCGGCGGTTCGTGCAGTTACTCCACCATCACCAAATGGACGCCGCGTCGTAAACGCGGGACATTCCTCGGTTTCTGGAACATTTCTCACAACCTTGGTGGCGCGGGCGCGGCGGGTGTGGCGCTGTTTGGCGAAGCGATCAGCGAAGAGGACAAAGAGACAGAATCTACCGATATGACCAAGTGGCAGATCTTTGTTGAGTATGTGCTGAAAAACAAAGTGATCTGGCTGCTGTGCTTCGCCAACATTTTCCTCTATGTGGTACGTATTGGTATCGACCAGTGGTCAACCGTGTATGCGTTCCAGGAACTGAAACTCTCTAAAGCGGTGGCGATTCAGGGCTTTACGCTGTTTGAAGCTGGTGCGCTGGTCGGTACGCTGCTGTGGGGCTGGCTCTCTGACCTGGCGAACGGTCGCCGTGGCCTGGTGGCCTGCATCGCGCTGGCGCTGATTATCGCCACGCTCGGTGTGTATCAACACGCCAGCAATCAATATATCTATCTGGCTTCTCTCTTTGCGTTGGGTTTCCTGGTCTTTGGCCCGCAATTGTTGATTGGTGTGGCTGCTGTTGGCTTTGTACCTAAAAAAGCGATTGGCGCTGCCGATGGTATTAAAGGCACCTTCGCTTACCTGATTGGTGACAGCTTTGCCAAGTTAGGGCTGGGGATGATTGCCGATGGGACGCCGGTATTCGGCCTTACCGGCTGGGCAGGCACCTTCGCTGCGCTGGATATCGCCGCGATTGGTTGTATCTGCCTGATGGCGATAGTGGCGGTGATGGAAGAACGCAAAATCCGCCGCGAGAAAAAAATTCAGCAGTTGACAGTGGCATAAACGTAACTGGTGACTTTTGCCCGGCATGACGCCGGGCTTTTTTTATTATTCCGTGACTTCCAGCGTGGTGAAGGCAAACTTCTCGCCATCAAACAGCCCCTGACTGGTTAGTTTCAGCGCGGGGATCACTGGCAGAGAAAGAAACGCCATCTGAATAAACGGCTCATCCGGTAACGGACCACATTCACGGGCGGCGGCTTTCAAGGCGTCAATTTGTTCCGCCAGCGACTGCGCCGTGTCGGTGCTCATCAGCCCGGCAATGGGTAACGGCAGATGACTTTGTACCTGGCCGTTACGTACCACGCACAGCCCGCCGCCATCCTGAATCACCTGATTGACCGCCAGCGCCATCTCTTCGGCACTGCGACCGATCACCACAATATTATGGCTGTCATGGCTGACCGTCGCAGCCAGCGCGCCTTCATTCAGACCAAAGCCGCCGAGCAAACCACAAGCCGGAGCCAGACGTTGCCCGTAACGCTCAAGGACGGCAATAAAGCACACATCATCGCGATCAAAACCATTTTCGCTGTAGACGCTGGAGCGGGAGTGCGTAATCAATTCGTTATGGATGACGTCAATGACCCGATAGCGTTTTCCGGGCGTAAATTGCAGGGCAAAGTCGCTGGCGGAAACTGGCTGGCGGGCAATGGTATTGCCATACGGCGGAGCGGATTGTGCCAGTCTCGCCGACTCTTCCGCCTGTAAGGTTTGCGCATCAATCGGTTCGCCTTTCACCAGTACCTGCTGCACCGTGACCTTACGCGCATCGCTCAACAGGACGATATCGGCCTGCTTGCCGGGTGCCAGTAAGCCGAGGTGATTCAGACCAAAGTGGCGCGCCGTCGACCAGCTGGCGACGCGATATGCCACATGCAGCGGCACATTGTGTTGTTCGATCAGGCGGCGAATTAAGGCATCGATGTGTCCTTCATGGGCGATCTCCCACGGGTTACGGTCATCAGTACAGAGCATGCATTGCGGGCTGTTAAATTCGTTGATCAACGGTGCCAGCGCGTTGAGATTGCGGGCAGCGGACCCTTCGCGGATCATCAACGACATGCCGAGTTGTAATTTCCGGCGTCCTTCTTCCAGCTGATAACTTTCGTGGCAGTTTTCAATACCCGCAGCAATATAGGCGTTAAGTTCTTTACCAACCAAACCCGGGCAGTGACCGTCCAGCGTCAGGTGGCGAAATGCATCCAGTTTATCGAGCAGCGCATTCTGCCCGCTAATTACGCCAGGGTAGTCCATCATTTCTGCAAGGCCGGTAACCTGCGGATGGTCCCGCCAGGCGAGCATCTGTTCAAGGGTAAAACTGGCACCGTTAACATCGCAGCCTTCCAGGGCGGGTACGCAAGAGCTGACCTGTAAGTACTGGTTTTGCCTTGCCTGTTCGGCACAGCGGGCAAACCAGGCGAATCCGGCTTCTCCCATCACGTTGACGATTTCATGAGGGTCGCAAATAACGGTCGTCAGGCCGCGCGGCAGGGTAGCGGTTTCAAAAGTGACCGGCGTCATCATGCTGGATTCAATATGCAGGTGAGCATCAATAAACCCTGGCACCGCCGTTGCGCCGCGAGCATCAATCCGCTGCAAAGCCGGAGCATCAGCGTATTCTGCGCCAACACCGGCAATGTAACGCCCTTTAATCACAATTGGGCCGGAAATTTCTCCGCCATTGATCAGGTCGAGAATAGAGACATTATCAATAATATAATCGGCAACAGCGTCGCCACGGGAAACGGCTAACAATTCCTGGTATTCAGCCCGGCTAATGTGATGAAATTTATGGTTAATAGAATTATTCATATTTTTCTCATTTTGATTTTATCAATTTGATTATTATTTATCATAAAGAAACGTCGCGAGATTATTAAAGAATATCCATTAATGTGCAATTGAAATGTGATAATTATCACTGAACCGTTGTTGTCATTTGTTTTACAAAAGCAAGGGATTAAATCTCCTCCAATGGACAAAAAAATGAATAATGACAATACCGATTACGTGAGTAATGAATCAGGGACGCTTTCGCGATTATTTAAACTACCTCAGCATGGGACCACCGTCCGCACAGAATTGATTGCGGGGATGACCACTTTTTTAACCATGGTGTACATCGTTTTTGTGAACCCGCAAATCCTCGGCGCGGCACAAATGGACCCGAAAGTGGTGTTTGTTACCACCTGTTTGATTGCCGGTATCGGCAGTATTGCGATGGGGATATTTGCTAACTTACCCGTGGCGCTGGCTCCGGCAATGGGGCTGAACGCCTTCTTTGCGTTCGTGGTCGTGGGGGCGATGGGTATCTCCTGGCAGACCGGGATGGGCGCGATATTCTGGGGCGCAATTGGGCTATTTTTGCTCACGCTGTTTCGTATCCGGTACTGGATGATCTCCAACATTCCATTAAGTTTACGTATTGGTATCACCAGCGGAATCGGATTATTTATTGCCTTAATGGGATTAAAAAACACTGGCGTTATTGTCGCCAATAAAGACACCCTGGTGATGATTGGCGATTTAAGTTCTCACGGCGTGTTGTTAGGTATTTTAGGGTTTTTTATTATAACCGTGTTGTCATCACGTCATTTTCATGCCGCGGTGCTGGTTTCTATTGTGGTGACGTCTTGCTGTGGATTATTTTTCGGTGATGTTCATTTTAGCGGCGTCTATTCCATTCCGCCTGATATTAGCGGCGTCATTGGTGAAGTAGATTTGAGCGGCGCGTTAACACTTGAACTCGCCGGTATCATTTTCTCCTTTATGCTGATCAACCTATTTGATTCATCAGGAACATTAATTGGTGTAACTGATAAAGCGGGCTTAATAGATGGTAACGGTAAATTCCCCAATATGAATAAGGCGCTGTATGTTGATAGCGTCAGTTCGGTGGCAGGCGCATTTATTGGTACCTCATCTGTTACTGCCTATATTGAAAGTACTTCTGGTGTGGCAGTCGGTGGCCGCACGGGGCTGACTGCGGTTGTGGTCGGCGTTATGTTCCTGTTGGTTATGTTCTTCTCACCGCTGGTGGCGATGGTTCCTCCTTACGCAACCGCCGGAGCGTTAATCTTTGTTGGCGTGCTGATGACTTCGAGCCTGGCGCGCGTTAACTGGGATGATTTTACCGAATCGGTGCCTGCGTTTATTACCACGGTGATGATGCCCTTTACTTTCTCGATCACCGAAGGGATTGCACTCGGCTTTATGTCGTACTGCATCATGAAAGTGTGCACCGGGCGCTGGCGCGATCTGAACCTGTGTGTGGTGGTGGTCGCAGCTCTGTTTGCACTGAAGATTATTCTGGTGGATTAGTAACTGGCGAGGGTTTCCAGATATCATGAGTTCTGATTACGCAGGAGAACTCATGATCTGGATAATGCTCGCCACGCTGGCGGTAGTGTTTGTGGTTGGTTTTCGGGTGCTGACATCCGGGGCCAGAAAAGCGATTCGCCGTCTCAGCGATCGGCTGAATATCGATGTCGTACCCGTGGAGTCGATGGTCGATCAAATGGGAAAGTCAGCCGGTGACGAATTTTTACGTTATTTGCATCGTCCGGATGAGTCGCACCTGCAAAACGCCGCGCAGGTGTTGCTCATCTGGCAAATTGTCATTGTCGATGGTAGCGAACAGAACCTGATGCAATGGCATCGGATTTTACAAAAAGCCCGTCTTGCCGCGCCGATTACCGATGCTCAGGTCAGGCTGGCGCTGGGTTTTCTGCGCGAAACCGAACCTGAAATGCAGGATATTAATGCTTTTCAGATGCGCTATAACGCGTTCTTTCAGCCTGCCGAGGGCGTTCACTGGCTGCATTAAAACCGCTTCGTCTTATCAGCCTACAGACCGCGCCTGACCTGTAGGGTGGATAAGGCGTTCACGCCGCATCCGGTATCGGAACTGACAGTAGGTGAACGCATTATCTACGTTCTATTTACAGCAGCACCTCCAGCCCGTGTTTTTGCACAATGCTGAGCAGTTTTAATGAAATGCCATTGGGGCGTTTAGCGCCACTTTCCCATTTTTGTACAGTTGAAACGCTGGTATTGAGATAGTGAGCGAAGACGGGCTGACTCACTTTTAATTTTTCCCGCAGTGCTTTTATCTCAACAGGTTGTAAGTCTTGCACGCTGGTCAGGCAGGCTTTGTCAAAAGTACGCATCGTTTCAGCAGAAATAGCATCGACGCTGGACAATCCAGCCGCTGCGCTGTGAATAGCCTCAAATGCAGGACTTTTAAATTTAGTTTTTGCAGTCATAGCAGATCTCTGTCAGTTCTTTAGTGTTAATCATTGCTGTTAGTTGGGCTTTCGTCAGGAAGGCATAATGCTTTGCAAGTTCACGAAACCCAGCCAGTTCCTGACTATTGATGTTCGACATATCCTGTTTTGCATATAAAAACGTGTAAAACCAATTGCTTCCCCCTTTTGCCAGAATAATTGCACGCTCACGATTTTGGTGAAGGCGCTTTTTAAAAACGCCACCGCCAAGTGCATCAGCTTTACCTTGTTCCGTTTCTAAAATGGCCCGGCACAACTCTTCATCTGTTATTGCATGAGACCTGGCTTCCCTTGCAAACCATTTGGTTTTAAACACGCGCATATCGTTGAGATCCTGTTATTAAAGTATATCACCAAGTGCAATACTTTATCCCTTATTCCCAACCTAATCGCGAAAATGCATATCACCTTGCCCTATGATTTTTATTTCTTCGAGCAGCCTCGAACTTTTCCCACAACACCGTAAAAGTTGCAAAAACGTTAAATGCGTCACACATTTCAATGTTAAAGTGGTCGGCTTTTCCCCTGAAACATGCCACGGGTAACACCATGAGTGAATTTATTGCCGAAAACCGCGGCGCGGATGCCATCACCCGACCGAACTGGTCAGCCGTTTTCTCGGTGGCGTTTTGTGTCGCCTGTCTGATTATCGTTGAGTTTTTGCCCGTCAGTTTGTTGACGCCAATGGCCCAGGATTTAGGCATTTCGGAAGGGGTTGCCGGGCAATCGGTGACCGTGACCGCATTTGTGGCAATGTTTGCCAGTTTGTTTATTACCCAGACAATTCAGGCCACTGACCGCCGCTACGTTGTTATTTTGTTTGCCGTTTTGCTGACGCTCTCCTGCTTGCTGGTTTCCTTTGCTAACTCATTCAGTTTGCTTTTAATCGGTCGTGCCTGTCTGGGGCTGGCGCTGGGCGGATTCTGGGCGATGTCGGCGTCGCTGACCATGCGTCTGGTGCCGCCGCGTACGGTGCCGAAGGCGCTGTCGGTGATCTTCGGCGCGGTTTCTATTGCGCTGGTGATTGCCGCACCGTTGGGCAGTTTTTTAGGCGAGCTTATCGGTTGGCGCAATGTCTTTAATGCGGCGGCGGTGATGGGCGTGCTGTGTATTTTCTGGATTATCAAATCATTGCCTTCACTGCCAGGCGAACCCTCGCATCAGAAACAAAATACTTTCCGCTTATTACAACGTCCGGGTGTGATGGCAGGGATGATCGCCATCTTCATGTCTTTCGCCGGGCAGTTTGCTTTCTTCACGTATATTCGCCCGGTGTATATGAACCTGGCGGGATTCGGCGTGGATGGCTTAACGCTGGTGCTGTTGAGTTTTGGTATCGCCAGCTTTATTGGTACGTCGCTTTCGTCGTTCATTCTTAAACGTTCGGTAAAACTGGCCTTAGCAGGCGCGCCGTTAATACTGGCTGTGAGTGCGTTGGTACTGACGTTGTGGGGAAGCGATAAAATCGTTGCTACCGGCGTGGCGATTATCTGGGGGCTAACTTTTGCATTGGTTCCCGTCGGCTGGTCAACGTGGATCACCCGCTCACTGGCCGATCAGGCAGAAAAAGCCGGGTCAATTCAGGTGGCGGTTATTCAGCTTGCTAATACCTGTGGCGCGGCAATCGGCGGTTATGCGCTGGATAATATTGGTCTGACTTCGCCGTTGATGTTGTCCGGCACATTGATGTTGCTGACGGCGTTATTGGTCACCGCAAAGGTGAAAATGAAGTAACGTATTTACAGGAGGGGTTACTGCTCTGGCGGGAAAGCTCTCCTGTTCTTCCCCCTGATAACCCTTGATCAGGTATTGTTCTTATCTTGTTGTTATTTCCATTATTCCGCCTGTATTCATCATTTGCTAATCATGAATCATCATTTTCACTCATGTTAAAGAAAGGTCATTTAATCTGAACGCATAGCGACAGGGATGACAAATGGTAGGGAAAGCGCATGGGAATGGCGATCGTCGGGGTGATAACACCATATGTGGATTGGGGGATCGTTTACGTCGTCTGACCGCAGGTATTTGCCTGATAACACAAACTATTTTCCCTGTTATGGCTGCTGCCCCTACGCATATTAATCCTGCGCACTCGAATACTGCCGCGTCACTGATCCTGCCGAACGTTAAAACTATTCCATACACCCTGGGTGCGTTGGAATCGCCACCAACGGTCGCGGCACGCTTTGGTATCACCGTTGATGAATTACGTCGCCTGAACCAGTTCCGTACCTTTGCGCGGGGCTTTGACCATGTGCGTCAGGGCGATGAAATAGATGTGCCCCTCATTAACAGTTACAGCCCTGAAGCGCGCAACCTGAAAGCAATGCAGATGGAGCGCGACGGCAAAGATCCGCAAATGCAGGTCGCGGAAGTGGCGCAGCAAAGCGGAACACTTTTAGCGCGCGATATGGACAGCGAACAGGCGGCGAGTATGGCGCGTGGCTGGGTGGCTTCTTCTGCCTCTGCGCAGGCAACGGACTGGCTCAGCCGTTGGGGAACTGCCCGGGTATCTCTTGGTGTGGATGAAGATTTCAGCCTTAAAAGCTCGTCATTTGAATTTCTCCATCCCTGGTACGAAACGCCGGATAACCTGGTCTTCAGCCAGCACACACTTCATCGTACGGATGATCGCACTCAAACCAACCACGGTATCGGCTGGCGTTATTTCACACCGAGCTGGATGTCTGGCGTCAATATGTTTATCGATCATGACCTGACCCGCTATCACACCAGAACCGGGATGGGCGTTGAATACTGGCGCAATTACCTGAAACTGAGCGGAAACGGTTATCTGCGCCTCAGTAACTGGCGTAGTGCACCGGAACTCGACAATGACTATGAAGCACGTCCGGCGAACGGGTGGGATCTTCGCGCCGAAGGCTGGTTACCGGCCTGGCCGCAGCTGGGCGGCAAGTTGGTCTATGAACAATATTATGGCGATGAAGTGGCGCTGTTTGGTAAAGACGAGCGACAAAATGATCCTCACGCGATTACCGCAGGTTTGAGTTACACCCCCGTTCCCCTGATCTCCTTTAGTGCCGAGCAACGGCAGGGCAAACAGGGAGAAAACGACACCCGAATTGGTATGGAGTTGACGTTGCAACCCGGTCATTCACTGCAAAAACAGCTCGATCCGGCTGAAGTTGCAGCACGACGCAGCCTTGTGGGCAGTCGCTATGACCTGGTCGATCGTAATAACAATATTGTCCTTGAATATCGCAAGAAAGAGCTGGTGCGGCTGACGCTGACCGATCCGTTGAAAGGCAAGCCGGGTGAGGTTAAATCGCTGGTTTCTTCCTTACAAACCAAATATGCGCTGAAAGGTTATGACATTGAAGCAGCCTCCCTGCAATCAGCGGGCGGAAAAGTAGCAGTTTCCGGCAAGGATATTCAGGTCACTATTCCTCCCTACCGATTCACGGCAATGCCTGAAACCGACAACACTTACCCGATAGCGGTTACAGCGGAAGATTCGAAAGGAAATTTCTCCCGGCGTGAAGAAAGTATGGTGGTCGTGGAAAAACCTACACTAAGCCTCACCGATTCAACACTTTCTGTCGATCAGCAAATCCTGCTTGCTGATGGAAAATCAACCTCAACGCTGACCTATACCGCGCGAGATTCCAGCGGCAAGCCGATCCCCGGTATGACGTTAAAAACACAGGCAAAAGGTTTGCAGGATTTCGCCTTAAGCGAATGGAAAGACAACGGTAACGGAACCTATACCCAAATAGTTACCGCCGGGAAGACGTCTGGCGCGTTATCGCTGATGCCGCAATTTAACGGCGATGATATCGCTAAGACGCCAGCGCTGATTGCTATCGTGGCGAATACAGCATCCCGCGCTGACTCCACGATTGAGACAGACCAGGATAATTACGTCGCGGGTAAGCCGATAGTCGTTAAAGTGACCCTGAGAGATGATAACGGCAACGGGGTTACCGGAAGAAAAGAACTTCTTAAACAAGCCGTTAAAGTAGACAACACGAAGGCAGATGCCGTTAGTGCCTGGACGGAAGAAAGTGAGGGAATTTACAAAGCAAGCTATACGGCCCATCTCATTGGCGACAAATTAACGGCCCAGCTGACGATGCCCGGCTGGCAAACCAAACATTCGGATGCGTTCAGTATTGCGGGTGATAAAGATACCGCCAAAATCGCTGCGATGCAGATCACCGCGAATAACGCAGTTGCCAGACGCGATCACAATACCGTCGCTGTGACGGTCAGGGATGTGCATCAAAATTTACTGCAGGGACAAAAT
>OGGX01000970.1_pt1 | contig 13487 bp, 10 predicted proteins | sample 1571331 | NCBI WGS metagenome assembly OGGX01 (sample SAMEA2582056, study PRJEB24529) | metagenome | biome: Human gut stool | place: China | collected 2011
GCAGGAGCCTGCCTCTGTGCAGAGCGAAACGCCTTCTGCCGAAGAAGCGCCGAAAGAATAAGTATCCGGTCTGTCCGGTGGAAAAGCAGAGAAAAGCCCGGCCCCGCTGAACACGGGGCCGGGCTTTTCTCTGCGGGGAAGGAACGGGCGAAAGCCGGGGCGCGCAATGAGGCTCACAGCGCTGCAAAGGTTTTTATGATCTCAGGCTCCTCCAGTGCGATGGTTCGCCCGGCAAGGTAAGAGAGCGTATTTTCCGCAGGAATGTCGCGGAACGTCACGCTGGCCGCGCACAGCGCCTGGGTTTTAAAGCCGCAGCGGTCGTTCATCCTGCGGCTGCCGTATTTGACGTCGCCCAGAATGGGTGCGCCCAAAAAAGCGAGGTGTGCGCGGATCTGGTGCGTGCGCCCTGTCACGAGCCCGATGCGGCACAGCGCACACGGCCCTTTTGTCTGCAATATGGCGACGTCGGTAATGATTTCTTTGTAACCCGGCGCGGTTTCGGCACGCACGTCCACCTTATTGTTTTTTTCAAAGTGACGCAGATAAGCTGTGTGGCGGCCCTTGGGCGGCACGCCTGCGGTGATGCAGTAATATTCCTTTTGAAGGAGGTCGCGCCGGATGAGCTCGTTCATATCCCGCAGCGCGGCGTAGTTTTTGGCGGCCAGAACGAGGCCCTCGGTGCCGCGGTCGATGCGATTGCACAGCGCGGGAGAAAAGGCGGCTTCCGCTGCGGCGTCGTATTCACCTTTTTCCGCCAGATAGTCGGTGAACAGCTCCACAAGGCTCACGTCACCCGTGCGGTCGGAATGGCACAGCAGATGGGCGGGCTTGTAGAGCGCGGCGATGTTTTCGTCCTCGTACACCATGCGCAGAGGTGGGCGTTTTTTATGGGGAAGGGGCCTGGCCGTGGGCGGCGCTGCGGAAAAAAATTCATCGTTGATGTAAAGTTCCACCAAGTCGCCCGGGCAAAGGCGCGTGTCCGGCGCGCCTTTTTTGCCGTTGACCTTGATGCGTTTGTTGCGGAACGCTTTGTAGAGCAGCGATTTCGGCATGCCGGAGGTGACGTTTTCGACAAACCGCGAGAGCCGTGCTCCGTCCTCGTTTTTTCCGGCTGTGAAACTTTTCATGCGCCTTTTCCTCCCGTGCTTTCAAAATTCGTCCTTTTAGTATATAATAATCTCAACCGTTCGTAAAGGAGGAACTGCTTTGGGCGTACATGACGACCACCGCCGGCGTGTATACGAGCGTTTCCTGCGGGAGGGACTGGCCGGGTTTGAGGAGCATAACGCCATGGAGTTTTTGCTCTTTCTTGCGCGCCCCCGGGGCGATACGAATCCGTTGGCGCATGCGCTGATCGACCGGTTCGGCAGCCTTTCGGCTGTGTTGGACGCGCCCATCGAAGAACTGGAGCGTGTGCCCGGCGTGGGGCATTCCAGCGCCGTCGCGCTCAAATTTATCCCGCAGATGTGCGCATATTATCTGGAGAACAAGACGTCCCACAAAGTGCCGCTTACAAGCGTAGAAGAAGCCAGCGCATTTTTTATGCCGAAATTTTTCGCCCGCACGCAGGAAGCTTTTTATATGGCGGCTGTGGATGACCGCCGCGTGCTGCTGCGCTGCGTGCTCATCTCCGAGGGCAGCGCCAACGCCACGGCGGTTTCCGTGGCGAAAGTGGTCTCCGAAGCACTCAAATGCGGGGCGACGGGCGTGATGCTGGCCCACAACCATCCGCGCGGCATCACACTGCCTTCCAGCAGTGATATGGCTGTCACAAGGGAGATCTACCGTGCGCTCCGGCTGGTAAACATCCAGCTTTTGGAGCATCTCATTTTTGCGGACAATGAATTTCTTTCCTTTGTGCAGAGCAATTATATGGACAGTATCCGTCAGAGCGTGCAGGACTGAGCACCTGTGCTCCGGTATTCGGATAAAAATGAACCGCGCCCCGGGTTTGCTGCCCGGGGCGCGGTTTTGGCATGCAGGGGGCGGACCGTCAGCGCGCAGGCAGACCGTCCAGAAAAGCGTCGATGTTGCGCACGGTGCGCACGTCTATGTAATGCTCGATGCGTTCGGTTTGTTCCAGCTCATCCGCGCTGCCGTTGATGCGGCGCAGCAGGCGGTTGAGCACGTCGTGCCGGTATAAAAGGTATGCGCCCGCCTGAGAGCCCTTTTCCGTCAGGCGCAGGCAGCCGTACCGCTCGTTGGTCAGATAGCCTCCGGAACGCAGCAGCGCGGCCATTTTGGAGGCCGACGAAGGCTGGACATGCAGCTCACGCGCCAGCGCGGAGATGCGCGTATAGCCGCCGGACCGCGTCAGACGGCAGATCATTTCAAGATAATCCTCCATGGCTGTCGTCAGCGGACCGGTGTCCGCGCGGTCATACCCGTTCTGCGTATAAAACAGCTGTTCTGTATCCATGCTACGCCCCCCTTGTAACGCCTTCGGAAGAAACGCCATATATTGTCAACAGGGAAACAAAGTTTCCCCGGCCTAACGGCTACGGTATATGTTTATGAAAAGAGGCGTCTGGATATGACACAGGAAGGAACGCTCACCGCGCTGCGGGAGGGCGAACGCGCGCGGGTGGCCGCGCTGCTGACGGAGGGCGGCATGCGCCGCCGTATGCAGGACATCGGCCTGATCGAGGGCACGGAGGTGGAATGCGTGCAAAAGAGCCCCGCAGGAGACCCGGTTGCCTACCGCATCCGCGGCGCGCTTATCGCGCTGCGGGCCGAGGACTCTGCACGCGTGCTGGTCACAGGCTGCTGAAGGGATGGGGGGGGAGAGAGGATGGGACTGACAAACCGTTCCACGGGCGCGCACGCGGCGGACGGCATGCTGGCCGTCGTCAAGCGGCGGGAGACGGATTCCGTCGTCGCGCTGGCAGGCAATCCGAATGTGGGCAAATCAACGGTGTTCAACGAGTTGACGGGTATGAACCAGCACACGGGCAACTGGCCCGGCAAAACGGTGGCCAGCGCGCAGGGATACTGCGAGAGGGGCGGTTGGGGCTGCGTGCTGGTGGATATCCCGGGCTGCTATTCTCTGATGGCGCATTCCGCGGAGGAAGCGGTGGCGCGGGATTTCATCTGCTTTGGCGGTGCAAACGCCGTTGTGGTGGTGTGCGACGCCTCCTGCCTGGAACGCAATTTGAATTTGGCGTTGCAGGCAATGGAAATTACGGATAATGTGGTACTGTGTGTGAACCTGATGGACGAGGCGCGGCGCAAAGGCGTGGAAGTGGATGCGGCCCTGCTGGAGCAAAGGCTGGGCGTACCGGTCGTCCCGGCGGCAGCCCGCAGCGGCGAAGGCCTGCCGGAGCTGATGTATGCCGTGGAGCGCGTGATTCGGGGAGAATGCGCGGCGCGCGTGTGCCGGGTGCGCTACGCACAGCCTTTGGAGGCTGCGCTGGCGTTGCTGACACCCGCCGTGGCCAACGCCGTGGGAACAGGCGGCCCGGCTCCGCGGTGGCTGGCGCTGCGCCTTTTGGAAGGAGACACGGAGCTGAATACCGGAATTGTGCGGTATCTGGGCTTTTCGCTTGCGCAGCATCCGGATGTGGCGGAAATACTGGCGCGGGCAAGGCGTCTTCTTGCGGAAGGGGGCGTCACGCAGGAGGCGCTGCACGATGAAGTCGTGCGCAGTCTTGTGCGCACAGCGGAGACCGTGTGCATCGGTGCGGTACGCCACACGCCCACGCCGCAGGAGCTGCGTGACCGGAAGCTGGACCGGATTCTAACGAGCCGCCGCACGGGTTTTCCGCTCATGCTCCTGCTGCTTCTGGGGGTGTTCTGGCTGACGATCACCGGCGCGAACGTGCCGTCCCAGCTTTTGGCGGACGGTTTGTTTTGGGTGGGAGACCGGCTGGGCGGAGCGATGGCTTGGGCCGGCGCGCCTGTGTGGGTGAAAGGCCTGCTGGTGGATGGCGTATACCGCGTGCTGGCGTGGGTGGTATCTGTAATGCTTCCGCCCATGGCTATCTTTTTTCCTCTGTTTACGCTGCTGGAGGATCTGGGATATCTGCCGCGGGTGGCATTCAACCTGGATCGCACCTTCAAAAAATGCCGGGCCTGCGGCAAGCAGGCTCTCACCATGGCAATGGGCTTCGGCTGCAACGCGGCAGGGGTGGTGGGCTGCCGCATCATTGATTCCCCGCGGGAACGGCTCATTGCTATGCTCACCAACAATTTTGTGCCCTGCAACGGTCGGTTCCCCACGCTGATCGCGATCCTGACGATGTTTTTTGTGGGCGCCTCCGGCGGATTCGGCGCTTCGCTGGCTTCGGCGGCGCTGCTCACGGGGCTGGTGCTGCTGGGCGTGGGGGCCACTTTTCTTGCATCACGGCTGTTGTCCGGCACGGTGCTCAAAGGTGTGCCGTCCTCATTTACACTGGAGCTGCCGCCCTACCGCAGGCCGCAGATAGGTAAGGTGATCGTGCGTTCCATTTTCGACCGCACGCTGTTTGTTCTGGGCCGCGCGGCAATGGTGGCCGCGCCCGCGGGCATGCTTATATGGGTCATGGCGAATCTCACGCTGGACGGCCAAACGCTCCTGACGCGCAGCGCGGCGTTTTTGGACCCGGCGGCCCGTTTTTTCGGCCTGGACGGCGTAATCCTGCTGGCGTTTATTCTGGGCTTCCCAGCCAACGAGATCGTCGTGCCCATCATCATCATGGCGTATCTTTCAACAGGCAGTCTGGTGGAGATGAACGATCTTTCGGCGCTGCATACGCTGTTGGTACAGAACGGCTGGACATGGGTGACGGCGGTGTGCACGATGCTGTTTTCGCTGATGCACTGGCCGTGTTCGACAACATGTCTCACCATTCGCAAGGAATCGCAGAGCTGGAAGTGGACGGCAGCCGCGTTTGCGCTTCCCACCGCCGCCGGTCTTGCGTCCTGTGCTCTGGTGGCGAACGGCGCGCGGCTGGTTGGGCGGCTGGTTGGGCGGCTGTTGGGCGGATAGCACGTCCGCGCAAGCATGCTCCGGCGTTTCGAAAGGCAGGGCGCCGGACGGGTATGACCTGCACGTGCGGGGCAAAATAACCAAAAGAGCGGATGGCGTACGAGGGAAAATAGGAGGGTATAAGATTGCAGTTTTCTACCAAAATTGGTATAATAGAACCTCTGGGAAGATTCTCTGGAGAATGACGTTTTACCCGCGGCTGCATTGTATTTTGAGGGATGGAAATGGAAGAAGAACACAAGGACAGATTTATTCTCAAGGCGCCTTACAAGCCCACGGGCGACCAGCCTGAGGCCATCGCACAGCTGACGGACGGGCTGCTGAAGGGCGATAAATGTCAGACACTCCTGGGTGTGACAGGCAGCGGCAAAACGTTTACGATGGCAAACGTCATTGCGAACCTCAACCGCCCCACGCTGGTGCTGGCGCACAACAAAACGCTGGCTGCGCAGCTTTGTACAGAGTTCAAGGAGTTTTTTCCGGACAACGCGGTGGAGTATTTCGTAAGCTACTACGATTACTACCAGCCGGAGGCGTATATACCAAGCACTGACACCTATATTGAGAAGGACAGCGCCATCAATGAGGAGATCGACCGTCTGCGCCATTCGGCCACAGCCGCGCTGTCGGAACGGCGCGACGTTATCATCGTGGCCAGCGTGTCGTGTATTTACTCTTTGGGCGACCCCATTGATTACCGCAGCATGGTCATCAGCGTGCGGCAGGGCATGCACATGAGCCGCGATGAGCTGATGCACCGCCTGGTGGCGCTGCAGTACGAGCGCAACGACCTCAACTTCGTGCGAAACAAATTCCGCGTGCGGGGCGACATTGTTGAGATCAACCTCGCCTATATGAACGATGTGGCCATCCGTATCGAATTTTTCGGCGACGAGGTGGACCGCATCAGCGAAGTGAACGCGCTGACGGGCGAGCGCCACGCGGTGATTCGGCATATTGCCATTTTCCCGGCCAGCCATTACATCGTTTCAGGTGATAAAATGCGCGCGGGCCTTGCAAATATCCGCGACGAGCTGGACCGGCAGGGGAAGGCTTTCACCGGGGAGGGGAAGCTGCTGGAGGCCCAGCGCATTGCCCAGCGCACCAATTACGACATTGAGATGCTTACCGAAGTGGGCACCTGCAAGGGCATCGAGAACTACTCCGCTGTTTTGTCGGGCCGTGCGCCCGGTTCCACGCCGACAACATTGCTGGATTATTTCCCCGAGGATTTCCTGTTGTTTGTGGACGAGAGCCATGTGATGCTGCCCCAGCTGCGCGCCATGTACGGCGGCGATTACGCCCGCAAAAAAAGCCTTGTGGACTTCGGCTTCCGCCTGCCGTCGGCATTTGACAACCGCCCGCTCAAATTCGAGGAGTTTGAGTCGAAGCTGAACCAAACGGTGTTCGTTTCGGCCACGCCCGGCGATTTTGAACGCGCACAGTCCACACAGATCGTGGAACAGGTCATCCGCCCCACGGGCCTGCTGGACCCGCGTGTCATCGTCAAGCCTGTGGAAGGGCAGATCGAGGACCTGCTGGGCGAGATCAACACCCGCAGTGGCCGGGGCGAGCGCGTGCTGGTCACAACGCTGACGAAGAAGATGGCCGAGGACCTGACGGATTATCTCTCCGACCATGGCGTTAAGGTAAAATATATGCATCACGAGGTGGATACCTTCGAGCGTGTGGAGCTGATGCGTGATCTGCGCAAGGGCACCATTGATGTGATCGTGGGCATCAACCTGCTGCGCGAAGGGCTGGATCTGCCCGAGGTATCCCTTGTCGCCATCCTGGACGCGGACAAAGAAGGCTTTCTGCGCAGTGAAACGAGCCTCGTGCAGACCATTGGACGTGCCGCGCGCAATGCGGACGGCGTCGTTATCATGTATGCGGATTCCATCACGCCCTCAATGGAGCGTGCTATTATGGAGACTGAGCGCCGCCGCGGCATCCAGGAGGCCTACAACGCCGCCAACGGCATCACACCCAAGACCATCGTCAAGGAAATCAGCGGTATGGGCGTGCTGGAGATATCCTCCAAAGACGACAGTGCGGACAAGCCCGCCAAACGCATGAGCCGCGCGGAGATCGAGCAGAAGATCAATCAGCTGACGCGGGAGATGCGGGAAGCGGCTAAAATACTGGAATTTGAACACGCGGCGTTTCTGCGCGACCGCATTGAAAAGCTGCGCAAGCAGGCGGAAAGGAAAACCAAGCTTTGAGTACAGACAAAATCGTGATAAAAGGCGCGCGGGAGCACAACCTCAAAAACGTGGACGTGACCATCCCCCGCGACAAACTCATCGTCATGACGGGCCTTTCGGGCAGCGGCAAATCTTCGCTGGCGTTTGATACCATCTACGCAGACGGACAGCGCCGGTACATGGAAAGCCTGTCCAGCTATGCCCGCCAGTTTTTGGGCCAGATGGAGAAGCCTGATGTGGACGAGATACAGGGCTTGTCGCCGGCCATATCCATCGACCAGAAAACGACCTCCCGCAACCCGCGCTCCACAGTGGGCACGGTGACGGAAATCTACGATTACCTGCGCCTGATGTATGCGCGTATCGGGATTCCGCACTGTCCGGTGTGCGGCCGCATCATCAGCCAGCAGACGGTGGACCAGATGGTGGACGAGGTGCTGCGCCTGGCCGAGGGCACGCGGTTCCAGGTGCTGGCCCCTGTTGTGCGCGGGCGCAAGGGCACCCAGCAGAAGGAGTTCGAGGCCGCGCGCCGTTCTGGCTTTGCCCGTGTGCGCGTGGATGGCAATATGTACGAGCTGGACGAGGAGATCGCCCTTGAAAAGAACAAGAAGCACACGGTGGAGGTCGTGGTGGACCGCCTCGTCGTCAATGATGAGGTGCGCAGCCGCCTGGCGGATTCCATCGAGACGGCCATCGGTTTGACGGGCGGCCTTGTGGGCATCGACGTCATCGGAGGCGATGAGATGCTGTTCAGCCAGAGCTATGCCTGCCCGGAGCACGGCATTTCCATCGACGAGCTTGCGCCGCGCATGTTCTCGTTCAACAATCCCTTCGGCGCGTGCGAGACATGCACGGGCCTCGGTACCTTTATGAAGGTGGACCCGGCGCTCGTTATTCCGAACCGCAGCCTTTCCATCCGCGAGGGCGCGATCAAGGCAAGCGGCTGGTATTATGCGGACGGTTCTGTGAGCGAGATGTACTACAAGGGCCTGGGCAAAAAATACGGTTTTACGCTGGACACCAAAATCAAGGACATGCCGCCTGAAGGCGTGCATGCGCTTTTGTACGGTACCGGCGGCGAAAAGCTGGAGATGACCCGCGAGACGGACCGGGGCACCGGGACATACAGCACCGAGTTTGAAGGCATCATCAACAATCTGGAGCGCCGCTTCCGCGAAACAAATTCCGAGTGGATGAAAGAGGAGATACAAGGCGTGATGACGGGTGTGGAATGCCCGGACTGCCACGGAGACCGCCTGAAGCCGACCAGCCTGGCTGTTACGGTGGGCGGCGTCAACATCAGTAAATTTACACAGATGAGCGTACGCGAGGAGCTGGATTTCATCAACGGCCTTCAGCTCACCGAGCGGGAGCATATGATCGCGGATGGGATTTTAAAAGAGATCCGCGAGCGGCTGGGCTTTTTGCAGAACGTGGGCTTGGACTACCTGACGCTGGCGCGCAACGCGGCCACGCTGTCCGGCGGCGAAAGCCAGCGCATCCGCCTCGCTACACAGATCGGTTCGGCGCTGACGGGTGTTTTGTATGTGCTGGACGAGCCGAGCATCGGTCTGCACCAGAGGGACAACTCAAAGCTCATCGCCACGCTCAAGCGCCTGCGCGACCTGGGCAATACGCTCATCGTGGTGGAGCACGACGAAGAGACCATGCGTGAGGCGGACTGGATCGTGGACATCGGCCCGGGCGCGGGCATACACGGCGGCGAGCTGGTGGCGGAAGGTACGGTGGAGGATATCTGCAAGGCGCCACGCAGCATTACGGGGCAGTATCTCTCCGGCCGAAAAAAAATCGAGGTGCCGGAACACCGCCGCGAGGGCAACGGCCATTTCATCGAGATCAAAGGCGCCACGCAGAACAATCTGCGGGATGTGGACGTAAAAATACCGCTGGGCGTAATGACATGCATCACGGGTATCTCGGGCAGCGGAAAATCGTCGCTGATCAACGAAATTCTGTACAAACGCCTGGCGGCGGACCTGAACGGCGCGCGCATCAAGCCGGGCGCGCACAAAGACATGCTTGGCCTTGAATATGTGGATAAGGTCATCGGCATCGACCAGTCGCCCATCGGGCGCACACCGCGCTCGAACCCGGCCACCTACACAGGTGTATTCACGGATATCCGCACGGTGTTTTCACAGACGCAGGAGGCGAAGATGCGCGGCTACGGGCCGGGCCGCTTCAGCTTCAATGTCAAGGGCGGCCGCTGCGAGGCCTGCGAGGGCGACGGCATTATCCAGATCGCCATGCACTTTCTGCCGGACATCTATGTGCCCTGCGAGGTGTGCAAGGGCGCGCGCTACAACCGCGAAACGCTTGAGGTAAAGTATAAGGGGAAGACCATCACCGATGTTCTGAACATGACAGTGGAGGAGGCCTGCACCTTTTTCGAAAACATTCCCAAGATCCACCGTAAGATCAAGACGCTTGTGGATGTAGGCCTGGGCTACATCCAGATGGGCCAGAGCGCAACGACGCTTTCCGGCGGTGAGGCGCAGCGGGTGAAGCTGGCGCTGGAACTGGCCAAGCCCGGCACGGGCAAGACTGTCTATATTATGGACGAGCCTACCACAGGCCTGCATGTGGATGATGTGCATAAACTGGTAAAGGTCATCGACCGGTTGGTGGAGGCGGGCAACACTGTCATCATCATCGAGCATAACCTGGACGTCATCAAACGGGCGGACCACATCATCGATCTTGGGCCGGAGGGCGGCAATGCGGGCGGCATGATCGTAGCGCAGGGCACGCCGGAGGAGGTGGCGTTGTGCGAGGCCTCGTATACGGGTCAGTATCTGCGGCCCATGCTGCCAAGACCGGAAAGCGGCGCGGCGGCTCCTGTGGAAAAAAAACGGACACGGCGCAAAAAGACGGAATGACACGGCAGGCGTCCCCGATATAAAAATGCGGACAGGCCGCGGCCGGAAGGGCGCGGCCTGTTTTGCGTTTGAAAACGGATGTTATTCCTCGCAGCCGCAGTGGTGGCAGCCCGCTTCGATGAGGCAGGCGAGGAAGCAGTACAGGCTGAAGAAAGTATACGTGATCAGCGTGTAGAGGATGAACGTAAGGATGGGATAAGTTATAAATGTGGCGATGCAGAGCGTGAGGAAGATAAAGGCGATCATTGCGGCTGCAAGCAGCAGCAGAGCCGGGATCAACAGCCTTTTTCCGGTGGCACAGATACAGTCGTTCAGACGTTTATCCTGGCGCAGCAGACTGGACGCGGTGATCGTCAGAAGGAACAGCGCGGCGATGCTGAGCAGGAACCCGAACAGGATACCCAGGAAAAACAGGGAAGGGAAGCAGAAAACGAGGATCGCAAAGATGACACCAAGCACAAGGCTGACGATGATCGAGATCGTGTCATAACATTTCGAGTTGCACATAATATAGCTCCTTTATCATGATGGGTGAATGCGCGCTTACAGCCCCGCGGTAGCGGAGTTGAAATCAATGTAATGCGCAACGACCCTGGCGGTGAAATGGCGGCGGTTGCCGCAGGAATCGGACGTTCCGCTCACGCTGATATCCTCCGGAAGGATAAAACGCATGGCTTCCACGGGAATATCCGCGCAGTAGCTGTGATGGTGGGCGGGTACGGTGAAGGTTTTCATGCCGCGGGGATATTCGTTGCCGCGGGGGTCCAGCTCGCTCAGTGCGATGCCGACAGCCACGCGCTTGCCGGGACAAACATTCTTCAGGCACATGGTCAGGTCCAGAATGCGGCCCTGTCCCTCCATGACGGTGTCTCCAATGTGACAGACCTTGTGGTCCTCGCATTTTTCGAAATAGATGTCGTCGTTGCAGGGACGGGAAGCGCCGCATTCTTCGCAGTATTCTTCGGTAGGGCGGGTGCGGGGCGTTTCCCGGGAAACCGGTTCGCGGGCGGTCGGCGCAGAACAGGCGGGTTCACGTACAGCGGGCTCGCGGATGACTGGCGCGGGCGGTGCGACGGGGGCGGCGGGACGCGATGCCTCCCGCGTGGGAAACGGGGAACGGGGGGCCTGCGTGGGTTCCGGGCGTTTGGGCGCCCCCAGATCTTCCCCGCCGATGGAAATGGTTCCAAGATCGATGGTCTGCATAATATGCCTCCTAAACTTCGGGAGCGCGGGCCATTCCCCGCACGATACCCGGTGCCATATGATGAGAAGGATCCTTCGCGTGCACACTCCATTCTATGTGATGAGCGGCTGTTGTGACACCGGGTGGGGAAATTTGTTTTTTACAAAATGTAAAAAACGGTTGACAACCGCTTGCCGGGGGGTGTATTATAGTATTAACGACATGTTGTAAAAAATGATTTGGAAAGGACTTTCTGCAATGAAGCTTTCTGCTGCCGAATATGAGATCATGGAGTGTGTGTGGGCGCTGGGACGTCCCGTTTCCGGCATGGACATTATGCGGGCGCTGGGACAGGAAAAAGGCTGGAAACAACCCACAGTGCTCACCTTTTTGTCACGCCTGGTGGAAAAAGGCCTGCTGGAGACCGAAAAGCGCGGCAAGCTGCGCAGCTATACTGCCGCAATGACGCGGGAGGCATACAAAAACAGCGAGACACGGGATTTTCTGGCACAGCTCTACGGCGGCAGCATACAAAATATGGTTGACTATGCGTTGACTATACAAGACCGTGCGGAACGTCAGCGTTGTGCCAACACGATTATAAATATCATGGGCAATATGTTCCCTCATTTGCGTGACGTGCCCGATTTCAAGCATAAACTTTGGGATCATTTGGCCATTATGTCCGGTTTTGAGCTGGACATCGATTACCCTTACGAGATTATCCGCAAAGACAATCTGGTGACCCGTCCGGAACACATTCCTTACTCTACTGCCCGTATGCGTTACCGTCATTACGGTCACACTTTGGAGATACTGATCAAGAAAGCCATCGAATTTCCCGAAGGAAATGAAAAGAGGAACTTGATAGCCTTGATCTGCAACCACATGAAGAAGGATTACATAGCGTGGAACAAAGACACGGTGGACGACCGGAAGATAGCCGAAGACCTTTATGAACTGTCCGACGGCAAACTCCAGATGACCGATGACATCATCCGCCTGATGGCCGAGCGTTTGAGCCAGAACTACCGCCCGAAGATGAACTACAATAACAATCGTCAGAATAACAAGAGACGATATTAAAAAATTTAATACCCCGAACATCAATGGCTTCATTTGTAATCGAAGGAGGACACCGGCTCTGCGGCGAGATTCATCCGCAAGGTGCCAAAAACGAAGTTTTGCAGATCATCTGCGCTACGTTGCTGACTGAAGAGGAAGTGACGGTGAACAATATACCTGACATTTTGGATGTCAACAACTTGATTCAGCTCTTGCGTGAGATGGGAGTGACGGTTGCAAAGAAAGGCATTGATACTTATAGCTTTAAGGCCGAAAATGTAGATTTGGCTTATCTCGAAAGCGATGAGTTTCTGAAGAAATGTTCCAGCCTGCGGGGTTCCGTCATGCTGATAGGTCCGATGGTTGCCCGTTTCGGCAAAGCGCTGATCTCCAAACCGGGAGGGGACAAGATTGGTCGCCGTCGTCTGGATACCCACTTTGTCGGCATTCAGAATTTGGGGGCAGACTTCCGCTACGATGAGGAGCGTGGAATCTACGAGATTACCGCCAAACAACTTCGGGGCAATTATATGTTGCTGGACGAGGCTTCCGTCACCGGAACAGCCAATATCGTGATGGCTGCCGTGCTTGCCAAAGGCACTACCACTATTTATAATGCAGCCTGCGAGCCTTACGTTCAGCAGCTTTGCCGCTTGCTCAACCGGATGGGAGCGAAGATTAGCGGTATCGCGTCCAACCTGCTTACCATCGAAGGGGTGGACAGACTGCATGGCACACAGCACACCGTACTGCCCGATATGATTGAGGTCGGCAGTTTTATCGGTATGGCAGCCATGACGAAAAGTGAAATCACCATTAAGAATGTTTCTTACGAGAATCTGGGAATCATCCCCGAGAGCTTCCGCCGTCTGGGCATCAAGCTCGAACAGAGAGGCGATGATATTTACGTTCCCGCACAGGAAACATACGAGATAGAATCTTTTATCGACGGCTCCATCATGACGATAGCCGACGCCACCTGGCCGGGACTCACTCCGGACTTGCTGAGTGTCATGCTCGTTGTGGCGACACAAGCCAAAGGCAGCGTGCTGATTCATCAGAAAATGTTTGAAAGCCGCCTGTTCTTCGTAGACAAGCTGATTGATATGGGAGCGCAGATTATTCTCTGCGACCCTCACCGTGCCGTAGTCATCGGCCACAACCAC
>OGGX01000978.1_pt1 | contig 13387 bp, 8 predicted proteins | sample 1571331 | NCBI WGS metagenome assembly OGGX01 (sample SAMEA2582056, study PRJEB24529) | metagenome | biome: Human gut stool | place: China | collected 2011
GCCCGACGCCGAAAGCGGTACTTGATCGTTATACCCGTTTTACTGGTCGTCCGGCGCTGCCGCCCGCGTGGTCCTTCGGCCTGTGGCTAACCACTTCATTTACCACCAACTACGACGAAGCGACGGTAAACAGCTTTATCGATGGTATGGCGGAACGCAATCTGCCACTGCATGTTTTCCACTTTGACTGTTTCTGGATGAAAGCCTTCCAGTGGTGCGATTTTGAGTGGGACCCGCTGACTTTCCCGGACCCGGAAGGGATGATCCGCCGCCTGAAAGCGAAAGGGCTAAAAATCTGCGTCTGGATTAACCCCTATATCGGTCAAAAATCCCCCGTCTTTAAAGAGTTACAAGAGAAAGGCTATTTACTCAAACGCCCGGACGGTTCGTTATGGCAGTGGGATAAATGGCAGCCAGGTCTGGCGATTTATGACTTTACCAATCCGGATGCCTGCAAATGGTACGCCGACAAACTGAAAGGTCTGGTCGCGATGGGCGTTGATTGCTTTAAGACCGACTTTGGCGAACGTATCCCAACTGATGTTCAGTGGTTTGACGGTTCCGATCCGCAGAAAATGCATAACCATTATGCGTACATCTACAACGAACTGGTGTGGAACGTGCTCAAGGACACCGTTGGTGAGGAAGAAGCTGTCTTGTTTGCCCGCTCGGCCTCCGTCGGTGCGCAGAAATTCCCGGTACACTGGGGTGGCGACTGTTACGCTAACTACGAATCAATGGCGGAAAGCCTGCGCGGTGGTTTGTCTATTGGCCTTTCAGGTTTTGGCTTCTGGAGCCACGATATCGGCGGCTTTGAGAATACCGCTCCGGCGCACGTTTACAAACGCTGGTGCGCGTTTGGTTTGCTCTCCAGCCATAGCCGTTTACATGGCAGCAAATCTTATCGTGTGCCGTGGGCCTACGATGATGAGTCCTGTGATGTGGTGCGCTTCTTCACGCAACTGAAATGCCGCATGATGCCGTATCTGTATCGTGAAGCTGCTCGTGCGAACGCGCGGGGTACGCCGATGATGCGGGCCATGATGATGGAGTTCCCGGACGATCCGGCTTGTGATTACCTTGACCGTCAATACATGTTAGGCGACAACGTGATGGTTGCTCCGGTGTTCACTGAATCGGGCGATGTGCAGTTCTACTTGCCGGAAGGTCGCTGGACACACCTGTGGCACAACGATGAACTCGATGGTAGTCGCTGGCTTAAACAGCAGCACGGCTTTCTGAGTCTGCCCGTTTATGTGCGTGATAACACTCTACTGGCGCTGGGCAACAACGATCAACGTCCCGATTACGTGTGGCACGAAGGCACGGCATTCCACCTCTTTAATCTGCAAGACGGGCATGAAGCCGTCTGTGAAGTGCCCGCTGCTGACGGTTCTGTGATCTTTACTCTAAAAGCAACACGTACTGGTAACACGATTACTGTGACTGGTGCGGGCGAGGCGAGGAACTGGACACTGTGCTTGCGCAATATTGTGAAAGTAAATGGTCTGCAAGGCGGTTCGCAGGCTGAAAGTGAGCAGGGGCTGGTGGTGACGCCTCAAGGGAATGCGCTGACAATTATGTTGTAATCTATTGATGGAATGCCGGGTACGTCTGAGTCGTACCCGGCGAGATTGATTTTTACTGCACCGGCTCCGTCGATGTAACTTCGCCACTGGAAACGACGCCTGCATTCATGGTTTGAGTCACTTGCTGCTTTGTGGCGTTCACGGCATGCAATTGCCCGCTAACCGTAGGTTTCAGCGGGACATTGGCCTGAATATCGCCACTGGCAGTAAGCTGAATATTGCCGTCGCCAGTCAACGGTAATTCAGGCCATCCCCACTGTTGCAAAATATTCACCGGCACACCGCGTCCATTCAGGCTGATATGGGTCTGACGTTGTGGCGTTTGTGAAACACTGGCGGTGGCTTCCAGAATGCCTTTTTCAGTAAATGCACTCAGTTCGCTGATATTCACCGTGCTGCTGTTGGCGGTCAGCGCCAGCGATGGGCGACGAACATCAACACGATTGAATGTTGCGGCGGCGGCATTCAGATTCGCCGAACCACTCCAGACGCCCCATTTATGATCGGTAACCAGCGTCAGGTTGGCACCGTAACCATCGAGCGCGGTGAGCTGCCACGGGAAGTCAGGGTCGATATCAATGATCAGATTGCGGCTGGCGCTAAATCTCTTCAGTTGCAGGCTGTTTAACCAACCGGGTGTCGTTTCCATCCACAACTGTTGCCAGTTTTTCGGCAAGGTATATTCCAGCCCGGCAATTGCCGCATCATCAAGGATCAACGTTTTCCCGTCACGCAGCCAGTTCCCTGACGTTCTAACCATACCCCCTTCCCAGCGGCTGGTGAACTGGCGCAGCGCTACGCCCTGCGGGGAAAATTCCGCGTTTATAATCGGGTCAAATAAATGCAGCGAACCATAAATGAACTCGCTGGCGTTCATCGACAGTTTGCCTTCCTGTGTCTGCCAGTCATCTTTACTGAAGGTCATGTTGCGCAAGCTGAGATCGAGGTCGGTCACCGCCCAGTCCGGACCTTGCAAACGAGCATCGATCACTTCCAGGCGACCAATCTGCAACGACGGGACAGAGCGTAATGGCGCAAAGAAGTCAGTTAGCGATTTTTCGCTTTGTAGACGGATATCCGCCAGCCGCAGATTTTCCACTTGCCAGCTGCCGTCGGCGTTACGCTGCGCGTTTCCGGTTAATGTCCCGCGGGCGATGTCGGCACCCAGGTTAGTCAGCGTAACGCGATCGTTATCAATACTGCCTTCAATCAGTACATTGGTGGCAGGAACATCATTGAGAGAAAGCGATCCGGCACTAAACTGAATCTGCGCCTTCGTACCCAGCACTTTACCGGCTTCTGGTGACCACGGAACCACGCCACCATTTACCCGCTGCGCGCTTAGTTTCCATTCGCTATTCGGGCTATTAAACGCCATATCACGCAGTTGCAGACGATCGGCTTTGAACGGTAGCGGCGCGGTCTGGTCGGTGAGATTCAGCGTCCCGTTTTCCAGCAGGATGGTATCGACATGGCGTGGTTCGGTCAGTTGCCGACTGCTTAGCGCAATGTCGACACTTTTTGCCACCAGGGTCGCGGGCTGACCATCACGACCAAACGTGACGTTCTCCAGCACGATATGAGATGGCGCGGAAAAACGGTGATCCATCGCCCCGAAGGCCAGATGATAGTCGCTATTCTCGGAAACCCATGCGCTGATATGTTCTGCTCCCCAGCGGGTTTGCAGAAGAAAATAGAGGCCAGCGATCACCACTAACAGAGCGATGAGAATGTAGAGAAGCAGCTTCCCAATAAATTTCATGGTCTTCCATCCCGTGAAATGCACATAAGGGAGTTATGCACGATTTACGCGCAATCCTCAAGGCGGGAATGGTGAAAGACGTGAGACTGCGGCGGTAATTATCTTACCGCCGCCAGTGAATTACTGTTTTTCTGGTGGGAAAATCAGATTCAGCACGATGGCAGTAATACCGCCCGCGGCGATCCCGGAGGAGAGCAGGTTTTTCAGCCATTCAGGGGCAAACTGCAAAATCAGCGGCTGCTGAGACACGCCCAGACCAACCGCCAGCGACAGCGCGATAATCAGAATCGCCCGACGGTTCAGCGGCTCACGAGAAACGATACGCACACCGGAGGCGGCGATGGTGCCAAACATTACAAGCGTTGCGCCGCCCAGAACCGGTTCTGGAATGTGTTGTACAAAACCGCTCACTGCCGGGAACAGACCCAGCACGATCAACATCAGCGCGACGACAAAACCGACATAGCGGCTGGCAACACCGGTTAACTGGATCACTCCGTTGTTCTGCCCGAAGCAGGAGTTCGGGAAGGTGTTAAACACCGCCGAAACAAACGAGTTCAGGCCGTTTGCCAGCACGCCGCCTTTCAGGCGTTTCATGTACAGCGGACCGGACACTGGCTGTTCGGAAACGTCAGAGGTCGCCGTGATATCGCCAATGGTTTCCAGCGAAGTGATCATAAAGACCAGCATCAGCGGCAGCAGCAGACTCCATTCAATGCCAAGGCCGTAATAGAGCGGCGTTGGTACCATAATCAGTTCTTGCGTCATCGGTTCGTTGCTTTCTGGCAACATGCCCATAAACCACGCCAGCGCATATCCGGCCGCCATCGCAATCACCAGTGAGGCCACGCGCAAATATGGGTTACGTTGACGGTTAAGCAGGATAATTAAGGCTAAGACCACGCCTGCCAGCAGCAGATTTTTCGGTGCGCCGAAGGTGTTATCGCTCATGGCTGCGTAACCGCCGCCAATGGATGTTAGCCCCACCTGAATTAGCGACAGGCCGATAATCATCACCACAACGCCAGAAACCAGCGGCGTAATAATGCGGCGCGCCAGATGCAGAACGCGGGAGATCACCATCTCGGTGCAACTTGCCAGCATCAACGTGCCGAACAAAGCCGCCATCATGGTAGGAACATCAGCACCACCGGTTTTCAGCGCGGTACCGCCCATAATCAGCGGGGCAACAAAGTTGAAGCTGGTGCCCTGAATAGACAACAGCCCGGAGCCAACCGGACCCCAGGCCTTAATTTGAATAATCGATGCCACACCGGAGGCAAACAGCGACATACTAATAATGTGTTGCGTGTCTTGTGCCGGTAAACCCAGCGCCTGGCAGATTAATAGCGCTGGCGTGATCACCGCAACGAACATCGCCAGCAAATGCTGACAGGCGGCAAACAGGGTTTGAGGAAGCGGCGGACGATCTTCAAGACGGTAAATCAGTTCGCTGTTTTGAGTCTGCGCAACCGGTTGCGCATTTTCTGACTCGAGGGTGGAAACAGACATCGAAAACAATCCCGTGGTAGCAAAGCGGGCATTTTAGCTGACCGAAAGAGAAAAGCAAACGTTTGCCACATCCTCATCTAAATATTTAAATGAGATAAATGCACTTTTTTATATAACTTTTGGTATTTTTCTGCTTAAAATCCATGCCATTTGTTCATTAACAGCTGAGAATTTGACCCAGGAAAGCATAACTCGATACCCGTCATAGTTCATAAGTTGCCACTGCGCGATGAAGTATGACGAGTATGAAAGAGTGATGCGGATACAAAGGAGTAACTATGTTTCATCTCGATACTTTAGCAACGCTTGTTGCCGCAACGCTGACGTTGCTGCTCGGGCGTAAGTTGGTCCATTCCGTCTCCTTTTTGAAGAAATACACCATACCGGAACCTGTTGCGGGTGGTTTGTTGGTGGCGCTGGCGCTACTAGTACTGAAAAAAAGCATGGGCTGGGAAGTCAACTTTGATATGTCCCTGCGCGATCCGTTAATGCTGGCTTTCTTCGCCACCATTGGCCTGAACGCCAACATTGCCAGTTTGCGTGCCGGTGGGCGTGTGGTTGGCATCTTCTTGATTGTGGTTGTTGGTCTGTTGGTGATGCAAAATGCCATTGGCATTGGTATGGCTAGCCTGTTAGGGCTTGATCCGCTGATGGGGCTGTTGGCCGGTTCTATTACGCTTTCCGGCGGTCACGGTACGGGCGCTGCGTGGAGTAAATTGTTCATTGAACGTTATGGCTTCACCAATGCGACGGAAGTGGCGATGGCCTGTGCAACGTTCGGTCTGGTGCTGGGCGGCTTGATTGGCGGTCCGGTAGCGCGCTATCTGGTGAAACACTCCACCACGCCGAACGGTATTCCGGATGACCAGGAAGTCCCGACGGCGTTTGAAAAGCCGGATGTGGGCCGCATGATCACCTCGTTGGTGCTGATTGAAACTATCGCGCTGATTGCTATCTGCCTGACGGTGGGGAAAATTGTTGCGCAACTTTTGGCTGGCACTGCTTTTGAACTGCCGACCTTCGTCTGTGTACTGTTTGTTGGCGTGATTCTGAGCAACGGTCTGTCAATGATGGGCTTTTACCGCGTCTTTGAGCGTGCGGTATCCGTGCTGGGTAACGTAAGCCTGTCGTTGTTCCTGGCGATGGCGCTGATGGGGCTGAAACTGTGGGAGCTGGCTTCGCTGGCGCTGCCGATGCTGGCGATTCTGGTGGTACAGACCATCTTCATGGCGTTGTATGCCATCTTCGTTACCTGGCGCATGATGGGCAAAAACTACGATGCGGCAGTGCTGGCTGCGGGTCACTGTGGTTTTGGCCTCGGTGCAACGCCAACGGCAATCGCCAACATGCAGGCGATCACTGAACGTTTTGGCCCGTCGCACATGGCGTTCCTGGTCGTGCCGATGGTCGGTGCGTTCTTTATCGATATCGTCAATGCGCTGGTAATTAAGTTGTATTTGATGTTGCCGATTTTTGCCGGTTAACCGATGAAGCGGCGGTAGAAGTGCCGCCGCAACAAAGACAAATGCCTGATACGCTTCGCTTATCAAGGCTGCGCATTGATTCGCAATTTATTGAATTTATAGGTTTTTGTAGGACGAATCGCATCCGGCAGTAAGGTAGGGTAACCTGAAATGGCGGTCCTTTCACCGCCGCCTTTTACGCATTCGAGTAACGTTCCGTCTCCGGCATCCAGCGTTCTATCAAGGCTTTTGCCTGTTGTGGGTAACGTTCGTGAATATGTCGCGCCAGGCGCTGAACTTCCGGGATCATCGCCTGATCGCGCAGTAAATCCGCCACTTTAAATTCAGCATTACCCGTCTGACGCGTGCCTAACAATTCGCCAGGGCCGCGAATCTCCAGATCTTTTTGCGCAATCACAAAACCGTCGTTACTGTCGCGCAGCACTTGCAGGCGAATTTGCGCCGTTTTAGAAAGCGGCGTTTTGTAGAGCAGCACGCAGTGAGAAGCCACCGCACCACGTCCCACGCGCCCGCGAAGCTGGTGCAACTGCGCCAGACCCAGACGCTCCGGGTTTTCGATAATCATCAGGCTGGCGTTAGGCACATCAACACCGACTTCAATAACGGTAGTGGCAACCAGCAGGTGTAACTCGCCTTGTTTAAATGATGCCATGACGGCCTGCTTCTCGGCTGGTTTCATCCGTCCGTGTACCAGACCAACATTCAACTCTGGTAGCGCCAGTTTCAACTCTTCCCAGGTAGCTTCCGCCGCCTGCGCTTCCAGCAATTCCGACTCTTCAATCAACGTACAAACCCAGTATGCCTGACGACCTTCAGTTATGCAGGCGTGGCGCACGCGGTCAATGATGTCGGTACGGCGAGTATCAGGAATAGCGACCGTAGTCACTGGCGTGCGGCCTGGCGGCAGTTCATCAATGACCGAGGTGTCGAGATCGGCATACGCAGTCATCGCCAGCGTGCGGGGGATCGGCGTGGCGGTCATGATCAACTGATGCGGATGGAAGCCTTGCTGCTGGCCTTTCTCCCACAATGCCAGACGCTGATGCACGCCAAAACGATGCTGTTCGTCGATAATCACCAGCGCCAGGCCGTTAAACTGCACCTGTTCCTGGAAGATGGCGTGTGTACCGACAATCATCTGCACCTGACCGCTGGCGATGGCTTCCTGCTGTGCCAGCCGCGCTTTACCTTTCTGCTTACCGGCGAGCCAGCCCACTTCGATACCGAGCGGTGCAAACCAGTTACGGAAGTTATTGGCGTGCTGTTCGGCGAGTAATTCGGTTGGTGCCATCAATGCCACCTGTTTGCCGTGGGCAATCGCACGCAGCGCGGCGATGGCAGCGACCAGCGTTTTACCGGAACCTACATCGCCCTGTACCAGGCGCATCATCGGCGCATCCAGCGCCATATCGCGCTCGATCTCCGCCACCACGCGTGCCTGTGCGCCCGTTGGCTTGAACGGTAAGGCTGCGAGGAGTTTATTTTTCAGCGCGTCATTGGCGCTAAGCGGCTGGGCATGGAAACGTTGTGCACCAGCGCGTAACGCCAACATGCTGAGGTTGTGCGCAAGCAGTTCTTCCAGAATCAGACGGCGTTGTGCTGGATGCTGCCCGGTTTCGAGATCGCTAAGCTGTAGCGTCGGCGGCGGGCGGTGCAAAGTGCGCAACGCTTCCGGTAGCGTCATCATTCCTTGTGACAGTTCCGGCGGCAGGAGTTCTTCAATGGCGCAGGTGTCGAGCAGATCCAGCGCCTGATCGGTTAATTTACGCAGCGTGGCCTGCTTTACGCCTTCCGTTGTTGGGTAAACCGGCGTTAGCGTTTCCTGCAACTCTGGCGTACTGAGATCGCCCTGCACGCGGTATTCCGGGTGGATCATCTCCGCACCATATTTACCGCGCTTTGCTTCGCCATAGGCCAGCACGCGGCGGCCTGTCGCCAGGCTATTTTTCATTGCCGCGCTGAAATTGAAAAAGCGCATGGTGAGGATGCCGGTGCCGTCGCTGATCTGGCAGGTCATCATCCGCCGACCGCCGAAGGAGATATTGCAGTTCAGCACTTCGCCTTCCACCGTGGCATAAACGCCCGGCAGTAGTTCTCCGATGGGGTAGAGATGGGTGCGATCTTCGTAGCGCAGGGGAAGGTGTAAGAGTAGATCCTGCACGGTATGCAGGTTGATTTTCGCCAGCTTGTTACTAAGCGCTGCACCAACGCCCGTCAGGGAACTGAGCGGGACAGCATCTAACAGGCGACCTTTCATGGTACTTACCCTGCAGCTTGCATAGTGGCCCACCAGTCGGCATCGGCTTCAATTTCGCCCTGCTGATTGACGTGGGGGTAAGGCAGGCCTTTGCGTTTTGCGACTTTCGCCAGCACCGGATAGCCGCCTTCAAACAACAGGCGTTGTTGCTCTGCTTCCGGCAACATGCTGTTTTCACGCAGGTACATGCCCGCATTTTGCCGCTGGCGCTGGGCTTCGTAAAGAATGAGGGCTGAGGCAACGGAAACATTCAGCGATTGCACCATGCCGATCATCGGAATGATGATGTCCCGATCCGCCAGGGCCAATGCTTCCTGCGTGATGCCTGTTTTCTCCTGTCCCATCAAAATACAGGTCGGGCGAGTGTAATCAATTTCGCGGAAATCGACAGCATTATCAGAAAGATGGGTTGCCAGAATCTGCATGCCCTGGCCTTTCAGATGAGCGACGGCATCGCCAATGGTGCGGTGCGTTTTCACCTGCACCCAACTGTTGCTGCCAGCCGCAGCCGAAGCCATTGTGCGCATCCGACTGCCAGGCCAGACAGCATGAACTTCATGTACGCCAACGGCATCTGCGGTACGAATAATCGCAGAAACGTTATGAGGTTTGTGGACCTGCTCCATGCAGACGGTCAGGTCAGGCTGCCGCCTGGCGAGCATTTCGCAGATGCGTGCATAACGTGTTGGGTTCATAAAACATTAATTTCGGTTTCGGGTGACTTTAATCACGTCTGGCATCACGCGGATTTTGCGCATGATATTCGCCAGATGCACACGGTCACGGGCGGTCAGACGAATAAAGGCGCTGTAGACGCGACCATCTTTCTCTTCCGTATTCAAACTTTGAATATTCGAGGTGGTGGTGTTAATTGCCGCTGTCAGGTTTGCCAGCGCGCCCTGATGATTGAACATCTCCACCTTGATTTCGGTGATGAACTCCTGCGCCGTCTCTTTATCCCATTCCACAGCCATAAACTTCTCTGGCTCTTTCTGGTAGCCACGGATATTACGGCAGGATTCATGGTGGATCACCAGACCTTTACCGGGGCTGACGTGGGCGATAATCGGGTCGCCAGGAATAGGGCGGCAGCATTTCGCAAAGGTGATCAGCACGCCATCGGCACCTTTAATGGGCAGATGTCCGTGACTTTGGGTTGCCGGTGGAATGGAGGCGTCCCCATGTTGTAGATTTTTCGCGACCACCACGCTCATTGCGTTACCAAGGCCGATTTCAGCCAGCAGATCGTCAAGCGTTGCCAGCTTCATGCGGTCCAGCTCGCGCTGAATATTTTCCTGCGGGATTTCATTGAGCTTGCGGCTGCCACCCAACGCATGGTTGAGCAGACGACGGCCCAGGCTTACAGAATCATCACGCTTGAGGTTTTTCAGCAATTGACGAATTTTGGCGCGCGCTTTCGAGCTAACGACAAAGTTCAGCCACGCGGCATTCGGGCGAGCGCCAGGTGCGGTAATAATTTCAACGGTTTGACCGCTGGTAAGCGGCTGCGACAGCGGGTAAGGCTGGCGGTCGACGCGTGCGCCCACGCAGGCATGGCCGATATCGGTATGCACTGCATAAGCGAAGTCGACGGGCGTTGCACCGGCAGGCAGCTCGACAATGCGCCCTTCCGGTGTGAAAACGTAAATTTCATCCGGGAAGAGATCGGATTTAACGCTCTCGATAAATTCAAACGAGCTACCGGCACTCTGTTGCAGCTCCAGCAGGCTTTGCATCCAGCGCTGGGCGCGGATTTGTGCGGTAGTACTGGTTTCGCCGTGCTCTTTATAAGCCCAGTGCGCGGCAACACCCATCTCTGCCATCTGATCCATATCTTCGGTACGGATCTGGACCTCAACCGGCACGCCGTGCGGGCCAATCATCGAGGTGTGCAAAGACTGATAGCCGTTCGCTTTTGGAATGGCGATGTAGTCTTTCACGCGACCCGGACGCGGCTTGTACAGGCTATGCATTTGCCCGAGCACGCGATAACAGGTGTCGGAATCATTGACGATCACGCGGAAAGCGTAGATGTCCATGATTGAGTGAAAACGCTGCTCTTTGAGCACCATTTTGCAGTAGATCGAATAAAGATGCTTTTCGCGACCACTGACGCGGCACGGTATTCCCGCTTCCTGCAAACGCCCTTCGATTTCAGAAAGAATCTTCTGGATCATCTCTTTACGGTTGCCGCGCGCGGCTTTCACCACTTCTTTGATTACGCGATAACGGTTGGGATACAGCGCCTCAAAACCCAGCTCTTCGAGTTCGGTTTTAATGTGGTGGATACCTAAACGGTGCGCCAGCGGGCTGTAAATTTCGAGTGTTTCACGGGCGATGCGGCGACGTTTGTCCGGGCGAAGTGAGCCCAGCGTGCGCATGTTGTGGGTACGGTCGGCAAGTTTGATGAGAATGACGCGGATATCCTGCACCATCGCCATAATCATCTTGCGAAAGTTTTCGGCCTGCGCCTCTTTCTTATCGCGGAACTTGAGCTTATCAAGTTTCGACACCCCCTCTACCAGCTCGGCGACGCTTTTACCAAAAAGCTGTTCCATGTCCTGGTAGGTGGCGGGAGTATCTTCAATCACGTCATGCAGCAGTGCCGCCATTAGCGTTTCATAGTCGAGTTTCATCTCGGCCAGAATGCAGGCAACCGCCACCGGGTGCGTGATATAGGGTTCACCGCTTGAACGTGTTTGCCCCTCGTGAGCATCACGTGCAACGAGATACGCCTGCCGCAGACGCTTGATTTGGTCTTCCGGCAGGTAGGTTTGAATCAGTTGATTCAGGCTTTCAAACAGATACAAGGGCGACCCGCTTTGTGATTAACGACGACCTTCAGCAATAGCGGTAACGGCTTGTAATTCAGCGGCTTCCTGCTCTTGCTGTTCCTGGCGTTCGCGAACGTCGAGGATCTGGTTGTTGATCAGACCTTCTTCGATTTCGCGCAGCGCGATTACAGTGGTTTTATCGTTTTCTTCCGGTACCAGCGGATCCTTTCCGCCTACCTGCATCTGACGAGCGCGACGCGCGGCGACCAGTACCAGGTCAAAACGGTTACCAATTTTCTCTACAGCGTCCTGAACAGTTACGCGTGCCATACTTAAAAAGCTCCACAGGTGAAGAAATGACTGGGCATGATACTGAAATCAGGTTCAGTCTGCCAACAATTTGCTGATTAAAGCGTCATGACGCTGCTTTTGGCGGCTCATGCGCAGACGTTCGGCGCGAATAATGGTCTTCAAATCGGTCAACGCGGTATCGAAGTCATCATTCACAATCAGGTAATCATATTCGGCGTAATGGCTCATTTCTGCAACAGCTTGCGCCATACGCTTTGCAATGACCTCTTCGCTGTCCTGACCGCGACCGCGTAGACGGCGGTCCAGTTCAATTTTGGACGGCGGTAAAATAAAGATACTCCGCGCGTGCGGCATCTTCTGGCGAATTTGCTGCGCACCCTGCCAGTCGATATCGAGAAAAACATCGACACCGGTCGCCAGGACTTGCTCAATGGCCTCACGCGAAGTGCCATAGTAATTACCAAAAACTTCTGCGTGTTCGAGGAACGCATCTCTGCTAATCATTTCTTTAAATTCATCATGATTAACAAAGAAATAATGTTCACCGTGGACTTCACCAGGACGCGGTTGGCGTGTGGTGTGTGAAACAGAAACCTGGGTGTCATACAACGGTTGGGTTTTTAATAAAGCCTGAATCAGGCTGGATTTACCCGCGCCACTGGGGGCAGAAACAATATAAAGCGTGCCTTGAGCCATGAGTATCTTTCGTATGTGATTAGCGAAATAAAGCCTACATACGAGCTTATTATACACGGCGCGGGCATGTGACGTAGCCCTTGCTCACACTTTTTGCGCAAAGTTGTTGCGTTTTGCGTAGCTGCTTCCGCATTTGCCTGTCATTCACTGCAATAAAGACGATTCTCAGGAAGCGTCCTCGCAGACTCCGTTTTTGCCACTCGGCTTTGCTTTCATCACGTTGTATATCTGCCTGACTATCTACAGCGGAGGTGATGATGAAAGTATGGATGGCGATATTAATAAGTATCTTGTGCTGGCAATCATCTGTGTGGGCGGTCTGTCCGGCCTGGTTGCCAGCCAGAGCACAGGAAGAAATTTCCCGCCTGCAACAGCAAATAAAACAGTGGGACGATGACTACTGGAAAGAAGGGAAAAGTGAGGTGGAAGACGGGGTTTACGATCAGTTAAGCGCCCGTCTTACGCAGTGGCAACGCTGTTTTGGGAACGAGACCCGCGATGTGATGATGCCGCCTTTAAACGGTGCGGTTATACATCCGGTAGCCCATACGGGTGTACGCAAAATGGCGGATAAAATCGCATTAAGTCTGTGGATGCGCGAACGTAGCGATCTTTGGGTGCAGCCAAAAGTTGATGGCGTTGCGGTAACCCTGGTTTATCGGGACGGGAAACTGAACAAAGCAATCAGTCGCGGTAATGGCCTGAAAGGCGAGGACTGGACGCAGAAAGTTAGCTTAATTTCCGCTGTGCCGCAAACCGTTAGCGGGCCTTTAGCCAACAGTACGCTTCAGGGGGAAATATTTCTCAAACGCGAGGGGCATATCCAACAACAAATGGGGGGAATAAATGCCCGCGCAAAAGTTGCTGGCCTGATGATGCGCCAGGACGATAGCGACACGCTGAATTCTCTGGGCGTTTTTGTCTGGGCATGGCCGGATGGACCGCAGTTAATGACTTAATGTTGCTTCATCCTCCTCTCCCCTGCTTTTACTCTAACGCAG
>OGGX01000985.1_pt1 | contig 13279 bp, 12 predicted proteins | sample 1571331 | NCBI WGS metagenome assembly OGGX01 (sample SAMEA2582056, study PRJEB24529) | metagenome | biome: Human gut stool | place: China | collected 2011
TTTCTGCGCGAGCTCCAGCCCTTTGGCCAGATCGCCCACGCTGATGGTCAGCTCCAGGCCGTCGTATTCTTTCGCGGTCTCTGTTAAAAGCGGCACCATCCCGGGATAGGGCGAGATCGCCAGTACTTTGATGGATGGCATTTTCTTTCATCTCTCTTTTGTTTAAAAATGAAACACATTTTTGCTTTATTATAGCGAATTCACAAAGAAAACACAACAAATTTTCTTAAGTGTTTCATAATGAAACGATTTGCGAAGGGATTCTGCATATCAGCATAAAAAATACGCCTGTATAATGAAAATGACGAAAGGTCCGCCGGACAGGGATAAGAGGAGAGCCTATGATACATTTATTTGTAATTGCGGATGATTTTACAGGCGCGCTGGATACAGGCGTACAGTTTGCCTCCTATGGAGCGGCCACGAAGGTCGTTGTGGGGACAGGCCTGCAGGCACTGGAGGCAGACGCGCAAACACAGGTGCTCGTGGTGGATGCCGAGACACGCCACCTTCCGGCGGCGCAGGCATATGATACGGTCTACCGCCTGGTGCGCTGGGCAAAGGAAAAAAAGATCGGATGCATCTATAAAAAGACAGATTCCGCGCTGCGCGGGAATATCGGGGCAGAGCTTTCCGCCGCGCTGGCAGCGGATGGAGGCGAAAGGCTCCATTTCGTGCCCGCCTTCCCGAATCTGGACCGCGTCACCCGCGGCGGCGTACACTACATCGGCGGCGTGCCCGTTGCCCAAAGTGTGTTTGGAAAGGACCCCTTTGAGCCGGTGACGCATTCCCGTGTGGAGGATATTCTGCATGAACAGACGGATACACTGTGCGCCTATATCCCCGGCGGCGGTTCCGCAGAGGGCAAAGCAGGCGTGCTGGTCTATGAAGCTCAGACGAACCGGGATATGGCGCAGATCGCCGACCGGCTGGCGGCCCGGAGCGAGACCGGACTGCTGGCCGGCTGCGCGGGCTTTGCATCCGTGCTGCCGCGGCTGTTGCAGCTGTCCTGCCGGGACACCGCGCCGCTGCCGCTCTGCGGCCGTCTGCTCGCGGTCTGCGGCAGCATCAACCCGGTCTCGCTGGAGCAGTGCGCGCAGGCCGAGGCGCAGGGAGCGCCCCGCTTCAGCCTCACGCCGGAGCAGAAGCTCTCGCGGGACTGGGCGGCCGGCGCGCAGGCGGGCGAAATGCTGGGAGCTGTGTTACGGGCCTGTTCGCAGGAGCCGGTGGTGGTGCTGGACACAGGCGGCGCGGTGGAGAACGCGGGCGCGGACAAAACCGCAGACCGCATCCAGATCGCCAATACGCTGGGCGCGCTGCTCAAGCGTCTGCTGGACGACGGGCTGGAGAGCACGGTGCTGATCATGGGCGGTGATTGTCTTTTGGGCCTGATGCGCCAGCTGGATGTAACGGAGATCATGCCTCTGTGCGAAGTCGCGCCGGGCGTGGTGCTGTCGCAGTTCACCTATGGCGGACGGCAATGGAACCTTGTTTCCAAATCCGGTGGGTTTGGAGCAAAGACACTGTTTTATGACCTGCAAAACATTCTGGAACGATGGAAAAAGGAACTGCCCGCGGTGTGACGGGGCATGCAGCCTTTCGGACAGGAAAAAAGGAGAAGATAAAATGCGTATCGCCTGGGAAGGACGGGAGCTGTACTGCCATATCTCAACAAAAGCAGGCTTTGACCCGGTAAAAACACTTTATGTCTGCGCTCCGGGCGCGGATGCGGCAAGCTATGAAGCCGCCGCACGTTTTGCGCAGGCATCCGGCTGGCGGGAAATCGCAGAGCAGGACGGGGCGGTACTGGTGCTCCCCATCGTACCGCACGGCTGGCGGGCGGAGGACGCGGGGCTGCTGATGGAGATCTACCGCGGCACGCGCGGCAGCTTTCCGACCCAAAGCGGGAAAAGCCTGTATGGGCGCGGCGGCTATTTGTGGTGTTGGGAAACACTGATCTATGCGGTGGGATATAAGGACGGCGCCTCTTTCCTGGGCGACGCCTCGGCTGCCTGTCCAAGCTTTTTTGCTGCGGCGGCGCTCGTGGGCGGCGTGCCGCAGGATTATACGCCCGGGGAGCGTCCTTCCAGCCACTGGCTCGTGGAAAATGTGAGCGCGGATTATAAAACCCTGAACCGGGAGCTGCCCGTCTGCCTCTGGCTGATGGTGCGTGAACGGCAGGAGGCGGACGCGGCTGCCCGCTATTTCAACCGGAGCAACGGCGCGCAGGGGCCGGGCTGTGAAGAAATGTTTGATGATATTTCCGCGACGGTCTACCGGGTGCCGGATGGCGGAGCGGCGCAGGTACGGATTTCGACCGGAACCTTCGGCCCGGAGCCTGCGCTGGCGCGCACGGTTTTTTCACAGCTTTTTGAACGCGTCATCCGCTGGAAAAACGGCCCGGATGGAAAGCTGACGCCTTTCATGAGCCGTGCGGACTTTTATGCGTCCCCGCGCTTTGCGCTGGATTCTGTTGTGTACGGGGGCCGCAGCTACGGCTTTTTCGTTCATGTGCCGGAAGGGCTGACGGCGGAGCAGGCCAGGGGCCTGCCGCTGGTGTTCAGCGTACATGGCCGGGGCGAACCGGCCTGGATGTTCGCGGAGAAAAACGGCTGGGACAGGCTGGCGGACGAGACCGGCGCGTTTCTGCTGGCCGTGCCGGACTCTCCGGAAAACATCTGGTTTCTGGAACGCGACGGCGGTGTATTCGCCCGGATGATCGACAGGCTCCACAGCCGTTACGGCATCGACCGGGAGCGCGTTTATCTGACGGGCTTTTCCAACGGAGGCATGATGACACGGGAGGCGGGCACGCGGTATCCGCAGCTTTTCGCGGCTTTATCACCCTGGAATGCACCGCCTGCCGAGACCTGGCCCGGCTTTGCGGAAGGCGGGTGGCAGATGCCGTGCTTCATCTATCTGGGTGACAACGACCCCGTCGCGCGGGGCACGGAAGAACCGCTGCTGGAGCAGATGCTCCGGGCAAACTGTTGTGCGGCTGTGCGGACGGCCGGGGGCTTTGTGCCGGATGCGATATACAACGGCGAAAACCATTACACTGCCGCGCGTGGGTATACCGAGGGCGAACGCTTTGGCACAGCGGTCTACCGGGACGCGCAGGGCGTACCGCGCGTATGTGTGACAGTGATGAAAAATATGCCCCACGGAGCAATCCACGATGAGAGCCGGGCGGCATGGGAATTTATGAGACGGTATCGGAGGCCGGGAAACGGAAAGGCTGTGGAAACGGTGCCGCATACAGAGAGCACAGAAACAGAATGCGCAAAACAAAAGGAGGAGCGACTGAAGTGAACGATACGATGAACGAGATCACAGCATTTTCTCCCTTCGGAGGACGTCTGGTGCTGGAGGAGGTCAAAGGTGCGCAGGAACGCGCGAATGTGCCGGAGAACAGCATCGAGACGAAGGCGGGCGATGACCGCAGCATGTACGTCTATGTGCCGGCTTCCGGCTGCCCGGACGCGAAACAGACGCAGGTCGTCATGTTTCTGCGGGATGGCGCGGACGAAGCCTCCGCCCAGGCGGTCATGAAGGAATATGGTTTGGATGCGCTGGCGGAAAAGGAGCATTTTGTGCTGGCCTTCCCCAATCCGCGGCAAAGCGGCTGGAGCGAAAGGGACGCGGAAGACATGGACTATCTCTCCCGCTGCTTTATGGCCCTGCCGCAGGGCAAGGGAAAGGTCGGCGGGTTCATCGGAATGATCTTCTATATCGGCGGTTCTCCGTCAGCCGGCGCACTGCTGCTTGCGATGAGCGCGCGAAGGCCCCTGAATGTGGCGGGCGTGCTGCTCTCGGAGCTCCCTGCGGATTACAGCATCCCGCAGGACGGCGTGAACGCGCCGCAGGTGGCTTATCTCTGCGGCGGAGCCGCCCGCGCCGCAGATTATTTTGGAAAGGTGAACGGAGTGACGGGAGCGGACGCCCGGCCGCTGGAGCACGCGGTGCTTTACACCAGCCCCGTAAACCCAAATGTGCGGCACATCGTGTCCGAGCTGCCGTTCAGCGCGCAGGAAGCGGTCCGTGCATGGGACATGCTGTTCTGCAAAGCGAGGCGCTGGTCCAACGACACCTATGGGACATATCAAAAGCGCACGGATTTTACGGCCCGCGGCTTTGTGGCACACGTCAACGACCCGGGCCTCGGCGTGAACGAAGGCTTTGCCCATACCTGGTACGAATATGTACCGCCCCGTCTGCGCGGCAGCAAAGAAAAAGCGCCGCTGGTGTTTTATTTTCACGGCATCGGCTGCGTGCCGCTGTACGGCGCGGAGCAGAGCGGCTGGCACGATATCGCCGACAGGGAAAACTTTATCGTCGTATATCCCAAGCCCGCCCGCAACAAGGCGTGGAACATCTGGGATGAGCCGGGCATGCCCAGCGACCAGGCCTTTGTGCTGGCGCTGCTGGAGCATATGAAGCGGACCTATGCCATTGATGAAAGCCGCGTGTACATCTCCGGTTTTTCCATGGGCGGCATGATGACCAACGCTCTGGCATGTGCATATCCCGAGCTGTTTGCGGCGGATTCAATTCCGGCTATCTGGTCCCGGCGTCGGAAATGTGGACGATGCTGCGGAAAATGCCCACCGGCCGCGGTTTGCCGGACGGCCCTTCCGAACCGGTCACCCGTACACGTGTACGGGCGGATGCGAAAAAGGCTGCCTTTGCCTACCGTATGCCCCTCATCCAGAATCCGGGCCCGCTGGACGGCACATGGCCCGCCGCGCAGGACGATCCCTTCAAGCGGTTGGCTTCTTTTGATTACTGGAAAACGTACAACAATATTCCCCTCACGCCTTACGAGCCTGCCGCCGCGTGTGAATCCGGCCTGACGGCCGACGAGACATTTTATGACTGTGCGGACGGGCGCTTCCTTCACCACCGTTGGTTCAGCCGCGATGAAGGAAAGCCCGCGCTGTTTGAAGTTTTGCTCGCAAAGCGTATGCCCCACGCGCTGGACCTGCGCCAGTTGGAGCTTGCCTGGCAGTTTATGAAAAGGTTCTCACGCGGGAAGGACGGTTCTCTGCACATCGACCCGTAACGCGCCCGCTGCGAAACGGCCGGACGCTTTGAGACCACAGCAGATGGGAGGAATGGAAAAGAAAAGACGGGAGTGGAAAATGGTATCTGCATATTGGAAAACACGGCAAAAGCGAATAGAATGAAGGAGTGAATCACAAATGACAATTCAAATGATCATTACATTGGCAATCGTGATCGGCATGATCGTCATGATCATGTCGGACAAATTTGCCTTCGGCGCACCGCCGCTGATCGCCTGCGTTCTTCTGGTACTGACGGGCTGCGCCACCATGTCCGAGGCCTTTGCGGGCTTTGTGGACAAAAATGTCATCATGATCGCCGGTTTTATGGTGGTTATGGCGGCGTTGGAAAAAACCAGCCTCATCGACAAGGTCAAGGCAACGATGTTCAATATGGCCAGCAAGGGCGGATATCGCAACTACATCCTGTTGCTGATCGTTGTCATGCTGGGTGCCAGCGTGATGAGCGGTACAGGCTATTATGTATTGGTGCTGAGCTTGGTATCCACTATCCCCTACAATAAAAATCTGCCTATTTCAAAAATCTTTATGCCCTTGGGCTATGCCACTTACAACCCCATCGTACCTGTGAATATGGCGTTTTACGTGGGCTTGGTGGCCTCTCTGCTGGAGAGTTCCGGCGTCACAGGCACCGCAGTGCCGCTGCTGGTATATTCCGGCATCAAGCTTGTCAGTTCTATCGCGTTTTTGGTGTGGGCGGTTATCGGTTACCGCTTCCTGCCGGACCACCCCATTGCCGAAGCGGGCGCGCAGGCTTCCGAACAAAAGTCAGAGGGCGAAAAGCTGTCCAGGTGGAAAGAAATCGTTGTGTATATTGCTTTCGTGGTCAACTTCGTAGCCATGATCTTCCTGGATAAGCTGGGGGAGCCGGGCTATGCCATCCCCGGCGTCATTGCCGCCGTACTGTTCGTTTTGGGCATCCTCAATTTCAAGGAAGTGCGCAACAATATTGCCTCTCCGCTGATTCTTATGATGGCCGGCGTCATCGGCGTGGCCGGCGCCTTGGCGAACTCCGGCTTCACCGCCATGGTGGGTGACGCGGTGGCCGGCGCTTTGGGTACCAGTGTCAGCCCATTTGTCATCGTATTGGTGTTCACACTGCTCACCAGCCTGAGCGCTACGTTCACGGGCGCCAGCTTCGGTTCCCTGTTCGTATTTGCGCCCATCGCCATCTCCGCTTGCGTCAGCATGGGGTTGGATCCTACGGCTGTGGCTGTGGCTTGTGTCACCGCCGCTTGGATCAACTGGATCATGCCCATCGACGGTATGCCTGCTATGATTCTTGGCATGGGCAAATACAAGCTGGTTGATTTCTGGAAGTTCACTCTGCCGTTGTACGTCATCCAGATTCTGGTGCTGTGCGGGGCCTGCGTGATTGTATTCCCCATGTAATAATAACCTGCGGTCGGCGGCGGAACATGCCGCCGGCCCTTTTCGGAGAGAGATGATACGCCATGAATACACTGAGTAATTTGAAGATGCCGCGCGCCGTCTGTTGCGGCGAGGGCGCGCTGAAAAAGATGCCGGAGATCCTTCAGGCGGCGTCTGTGAAAAAAGCGGCTGTCTTTACAGACAAGGGGATCCGCAGCGCCGGCCTGCTGGACCCCGTGCTGGAGCAGCTTCAAAAGTCGCAGGCGGCATTCTGTGTGCTGGATGACCTGCCGCCGGAGCCGAGCTACGGCCAGGTCCAGAAGCTGGTGGATGCCTGCCGGGCCGAGGGCGCGGATATGATTCTGGCCGTGGGCGGCGGCAGCGTGATGGATACCGCCAAGCTGGCCGGTGTGCTTTTGGACGGCAGCTCGACCGTGCACGACCTGCTGGAAGCGCTCGGCCGCGCAAAAAAATGCTGTCCCACGCTGATGATCCCCACAACGGCGGGCACGGGCAGCGAAGCCACGCCCAACGCTATCGTAGCCGTGCCGGAGCAGGAGCTGAAGGTGGGCATCGTCAGCGACGCGATGATCGCAGACAATGTTCTGCTGGACCCGCTAATGATCAAAAATCTGCCCCGGAAAATTGCGGCGGCCACAGGTGTGGACGCTTTGGCGCACGCCATCGAATGTTACACAAGCAATAAGGCAAATCCCATCAGCGATACTTTTGCGCTGGAAGCGCTGGATATGATTTTGAACAACATCCTGCCTGCGTGCGACAGTGCGGACGCGGTATCGCAAAAATCAGCCATGCAGCTCGCAAGCTTTTACGCGGGCGTGGCTATCACTGCCAGCGGCACAACGGCCGTCCATGCGCTCAGCTACCCTCTGGGCGGAAAATATCATATCGCCCACGGCGTATCCAACGCCATTCTGCTTGCGCCTGTGATGCGCTTCAACGCGCCTGCCTGTCCGGAACGCTTCGCCGCCGCGTATGACCGTTGCGTACATGGAGAAAAAACCTGCGTGACGCAGGAGGAAAAAACGGAGTTTATGCTGCGTTGGCTGGAGAAGATCGTCCGGCATCTGGAGATACCCACAAGCCTTTCGGCATTCGGTGTGCCTGCGTCGGATCTGGAGACACTGGTGGCGGCCGGCATGCAGGTGACACGGCTTCTGAACAACAATCTGCGCCCGGTGACGGCGGACGACGCCCGCGCGCTGTACCGCCGGATCCTCTGACATCGGAAAGGACGGAAAAACATGAATAGAATCGAGATCAAGGGCATCATCCCGCCCATCATTACGCCGATGCACGCGGATGAAAGTATCAATACCGCCGAGCTGCGCCGCCAGGTGTCCGAGGTGCGCGGCAAAATCAAGGCTCTGGGCAATGTGAACGTGAGCGCCATCGAGGAATATGCCGAGGTAAGCCAGCGGTACGAGTTCCTGCGCGCCCAGGTGGGCGATGTGGAAACCAGCAAGGCCGAGCTGCAAAAGCTCATCGCGGGCCTTTCGGACGAGATGCGCGCCATGTTCAGCGAGAGCTTTGCGGCCATCAACCGCAACTTCGGCCGTATTTTTGCCGAGCTGTTCGGCGGCGGCACGGCGCGGCTGTATCTGGAGGACGAGGCCGATGTGCTGGGCAGCGGCATCAGCATCGAGGTAGCGCCTCCGGGCAAGATCATCCGCAACCTGTCGGCGCTGTCGGGCGGCGAACAGGCGCTGGTGGCCATCTCCATTTATTTCGCCATTTTCGGTGTGAATCCCGCGCCCTTCTGTGTGCTGGACGAGATCGAGGCCGCGCTGGACGACGTGAACGTCACGCGCTTTGCACAGTATCTGCGGCGCATTTCAAGCGAGACACAGTTCATCGTCATCACCCACCGCCGCGGCACCATGGAAGAGGCCGACGTGCTGTACGGTGTGACGATGCAGGAGGACGGCGTGTCCAAGGTGCTCAAGCTGGACCTGGAGCATGTGGACGCGAGCCTTGTTTCCTGACGGAGCGGGGCAATCCTTGCGGATATTTATGAACGGAGTGGATACGATTGGGCTTTTTTGAAAAACTGGGCGAGGGACTGCGCAAAACGCGGGATTCCATCTTCGGCTCCATCGCGGGCCTTGTGAATGCGGGCGAGATCACCGACGAGCTGTACGACGACCTGGAGGAGCAGCTCATCCTGGCGGATACGGGCGCGGATGTGGCCATGCGGCTGGTGGAGGAGCTGCGCCAGGAGGTGCGCCGCAAGCACCTCAAGACAGGCGCGGACGCGCTGGAGGCCCTCAAGGGCATCATCCGCGAGATGCTGCGCGCCGACGGGGAGATGCAGCTTTCCGGCAGGCCCGCGGTGGTGCTGGTCATCGGCGTCAACGGCGTGGGAAAAACGACCTCCATCGCAAAGTTGGCTCATCTGTACAAGCAGCAGGGCAAGCGCGTGATGCTGGCCGCAGGCGACACCTTCCGTGCCGCTGCCGCCGAGCAGCTGTGCGTTTGGGCCGAACGCGCGGACGTGCCTGTCGTGAAGCACAATGAAGGGGCGGACCCCGCCGCCGTTCTTTTCGACGCGGTGCAGAGCGCCGCCGCCCGGGGGTACGACATGGTCATCTGCGACACCGCGGGCCGCCTGCACAACAAAAAGAATCTGATGGACGAGCTTTCCAAAATCAGCCGTGTGGTGCACAAGGCATGCGGCACCGCCAGCGTGGAGACGCTGCTGGTTCTGGACGCCATCACGGGGCAGAACGCCATCAGCCAGGCCAGCCAGTTTATCGACGCGGCCGGGGCCACGGGCATCGTGCTCACGAAGCTGGACGGCACGGCCAAGGGCGGCGCGGTCATCAGCATCAAGGCGAAGCTGGGCCTGCCCGTGCGCTTTGTGGGCGTGGGCGAGGGCATGGACGACCTGATGGAATTCGACCCGGACGCCTTTGTGGACGCGCTGTTCCTGCGCGAGGAATGAGGGAGGACGGAGCATGGAATTCATTGCAGCGACCAACAATCCCGGAAAGATGGCCGAGATGCGCCGCATTCTGGAGCGCATGGGCCACACCGTCCGGAGCCAGCGCGAGGCCGGCGTGACGCTGGAACCCGAGGAGAACGGCACAACGTTTGCCGAGAACGCGCGCATCAAGGCCCGGGCCATCTGCGAGGCTGCGGGCACAGCCACCATCGCGGACGATTCCGGCCTGTGCGTGGACGCGCTGGACGGCGCGCCGGGCGTGTATTCCGCGCGCTACTGCGGCCGCCACGGCGACGACGAGGCCAACAACGACAAACTGCTGGAGGAACTGGCGGGCGTGCCCGAGGGAAAACGGGCCGCGCGGTTCGTCAGCAGCATCTGCGTGTGCCTGCCCGGCGGGCGCTGCGCCGTGTTTGAGGGCGTGTGCCCGGGCCGCGTGGGCTTTGTGCGCAGAGGGACGAACGGCTTTGGGTACGACCCGCTGTTCATCCCGGACGAGGTGGGCGTGCCGGGCGGCGGGGGAACGGCGGAAAACACGCAGGGCCGCTCCTACGCCGAGCTTTCGGCCGCGGAAAAAGACGCCATCAGCCACCGGGGCCGCGCCATGGAGCGCATGGAAGCAGAGCTGGCGCGTTTCCTTGCGGATGGGAGCGTCATCGGCATGACGTGCGGGAACGCATGCATCACGGTGGCGGACAAGGCGGAGGGCTGACGCGTAAATGCCGGGCGCGCCGGGCTTTTCCAACACGCGCGCGGCAAGCCGTGAACCGTTCGCTGCAAATCTGATACAGAAAAGGGATAAAGTATATGTTGACAAGCAAACAGCGCGCGATCCTGCGCGCACAGGCCAACGGCCTCGACGTCGTGTTCCAGGTGGGCAAGGGCGAGATCGACGACGCTCTGGTGAAAAGCACGGCGGACTGCCTCGCCGCGCGGGAGCTCATCAAAATGAAGGTGCTGGAAAACAGCGCCTATTCTGCAAAGGAAGCCGCCGCCATCCTGGCCGAGAGAACGGGCAGCGACTGCGTACAGGCCATCGGCTCCAAATTTGTGCTGTACAAGCAGAAGCAAAAGGAAAGCAAATATGCCGATCTGCTGAAATAAGATAGGGGCGAGCCATGGGACCGCAGAAGATCATTCTGTTCGGCGGCACGTTCGACCCGCCCCACAACGGCCATATGACGCTGCTGGCCGGGGCCATCGAAGCGGTGCGGCCGGACCTTGTGCTGGTGGAGCCGGCGGGTACGCCGCCCCATAAGCGCGCGGGCGGCACATCCGCCGCCCACCGTCTCGCCATGTGCGAGTGCTTCCGCCCGCTGTTTCCGGAGCTGGTGCTGGATACCACGGAGATCGCGCGCGGCGGCAAAAGCTATACCATTGATACCGTGCGGCAGATGAACGCGCGGTATCCCGGCGCACAGCTTTATTTTCCCATGGGCAGCGATATGCTGCTCTGGTTCCGCAACTGGGCGGCGTACAGGGAGCTGCTGCGCCGCGTCGTTCTTGTGGCGCACCTGCGCACGGGCGAGGACGCGGCTCCGGTGCGGGAATACGCGGCCGGGCTTGCGGCCGAGGGCGGCACGGTGCTGTTTGCCAAAGCGCCCGTGTTTCCCGTGTCCTCCACCGAGGTGCGCGCGCTGGCGGCAAAGGGCAGGCCGTTGGACGGCCTTGTGCCCGAAAGCGTGGCGGCGTACATTGCGCGGCACCATCTTTATACGCCCGCGGCCGGGGAGGCCTGACGCGCCCGGCTGCAGGACATTTGAAGCGCACGCTTCGGCCGGGCCGCTGCGGGCGCGAATCGAGGCGACCTGATTTTGATTTCCGTGGACGAGGCGAAACGCCTTGCAAAGAAAAATCTTTCCCCAAAGCGGTATGAGCACACCTGCAATGTGCGCAAGCTGGCCGTGAAGCTGGCGAAGGCCCACGGCGCGGACGAAAAGAAAGCAGCGCTGGCCGCGCTGCTGCACGATATCGCAAAGGAGCTGCCGCGGGACAGATTATTGCAGATATTTACAGAAAATGCTATAATAGCTGGTAATGCAGCCCAGCGCCCCGCCCCGGTGTGGCACGGCGCGGCCGCAGCGATCCTTGCACAGACGCAGTACGGCGTGGACGACGGGGAGATCCTCTCCGCCATCCGCTGCCATACCACCGGAAGGCCCGGCATGACGAAGCTGGATAAAATCATCTACCTTGCCGACATGGCAAGCTACGAGCGCACCTATCCCGAGGCGGAGCAGCTGCGGCGCCACGCGCTGGCGGACCTGGACCGCACCGCCATCGAGGGGCTCGGCCTTTCCATTGCATGGCTCAAGGCCGGGGGCAAGCCCGTGGACGAGGAATCCCTCCTTGCCTACGCGGATTTGCGCGCGCGGTATTACGGAGGTAGGACCAGTGAGCAGACCGCAGGAGAACCGTGAGATCGATATCACCCGCGCCCGCCCGAAAAAGGGAGCGGCCCCGGCGCCGCAGGGCTCGCAGCCGGTCCCTCATGGGGCGGGAGAACACGCGGGACAGCAGGACGCGCAAAAGCAGCACGGCACAGCGCGCGCATCGTCTGCGCGGCCCGGCGGCGCGAAAGCGCATGCCGGTGCGGGGGGACAAGCAGGAACCCGGCCTGCCGGAGCGCGCGGCAAACGGACAGGCCGGCGCAGAGCCGGTATCGCGGCGCTCGCCGTACTGCTGGTACTTGCAGCCCTGGCAGGCGGCGCGTACCTGTATGTGGACAGCCTGATCGACCGCAGTGACCTGGGCAGCTTTGACGATGTTTCGTCCCCCGTCAGCACCAGTGCGGAACCCAGCATTGTCCCGCCGGATTTCGCGGGCGTGCGCAACCTTCTGGTGCTGGGGCTGGATTACGAGGCGGAGGGCCCTGTTGCCCGTGACGAAAAGCATCCAAATACGGATATGATCTTATATGTCCGCCTGGACGGAAACGCCCATTCCATGACCATGCTGCAGATCCCCCGGGATGTGTTTGTGGGGGAGGCGGGCGGCGCCGCAGGCAAGATCAACGGCATCCTGGCCAAAAATGTGGACATTGGGGACGGCAACGGCCTGGGTGCGGTGAAAACGTACATCGAAACGAATTTCGGGCTGCCCATCGACGATTATGTCACCATCGATATGGATGCATTGACGGAAATGGTGGACGCTTTTGGCGGCGTGGAGGTCTATGTGCCGCAGAATATGCGGTATTACAACGAAAAGACGGGCGCTTTGGAGGGCGAGCTTCTGCAGGGCTGGCGCACGCTGCTGGGTGGCGACTGCGAATTTTTCCTGCGCTACCGGCAGGGCCTGCCCCGCTCGGACCTTGACCGTCTCGTGATGCAGCGGCAGTTCTATGCAGGCTTGTTCCGCCGCCTCAAAACGGCGTCTGTGGGCGACATCGTTAAGCTGCTGCCCGTGGCGCAGAAGTATATCAAAACGGATATTTCCACGCTGGAGCTGATGAGCATTGCCATTGAGGTGAGCGGCATGGACAGCGCGGATATTTCCATCGGCAGGCTCCCGGTCTACGGGTCGGGCCAGCTCTATGCGGGCGAGCACAGCGTTGTGGTGACGGCCAAAGAGGAGACCGCCGCGCTTTTGAATGAATATTTCCGCCCGGCGGACGACCCCATTGCCGCCGCGGACATCGGCACGCCGGAATGGCCCACCACAGGCGGTGCGGCAGGCGCCGAGATGAGCACCATGGGCGACGTGGAAGCCGTAGGTGCAGAGGAGCCCCGGAAATGAGCGGTTTTTACGGCCGTGCTCCGGGCACGGGCTGCGGCGGAGCCGTGCGCCTGCAAGGGAAGGGCGGCCGCTTACAACCAGACCACAGCCGTACTGAACCGCTGGACGGGAGAAGGAACAA
>OGGX01000989.1_pt1 | contig 13233 bp, 14 predicted proteins | sample 1571331 | NCBI WGS metagenome assembly OGGX01 (sample SAMEA2582056, study PRJEB24529) | metagenome | biome: Human gut stool | place: China | collected 2011
GTACCGCATAATAATACCCCCCCTACTGGGTGTCCAGTAAAGGGGGTACATATCACCGGTTCCTCCGCGTTTTTTTCTTCGGCGTGCGTCAGGTTTCCGCGTTCCCGGCCGTACTGTAAGGTGAAAGGGGGCGAACCAATGGAGGAGGTTTTGGATCATAACCAGGAGGCGGAGCAGATTTTCCGGCAGTACGGCAGGCTGCTGGAGCTGGTGGCCGCCGCTCAGCTCCCCGGCCGCCCGGAGGACGCGGAGGAGTGCGTCCAGGACGCCGTCTGGGCCTTTGTAGAGGGCAGGGCGCCGTGGGATCCCGCGCAGGGGAGTAAGCAGACCTGGCTTTGCGTGCTGGTGCGCAGCCGGGCAAAGGACCGCCGCCGCGCCCTGGCCGCCCGGATGGAGGAGCCACTGGAGGAACACTCTGGCCTGGCGGCGGCGGATCACGCGGAGAGAGCTGCGGTGCGGGACGGACTGCGCCGGGTGCTGGAGGGGCTGAGCCGGGAGGAACGGAGGCTGTTCACCCTGCGGTTTGTCTACGGGCTCTCTTCTGCGGAGCTGGGGGGCGTACTGGGGCTGTCGCCCAACGGGGTGGACGCCCGGGTGAGCCGCCTGCGGAAGAAGCTGAAGCGGCTGCTGGCCCGGCAGGGGCTGGGCCTGTGGGAACGGGAGGGAACCAAATGAGATACTGTGATTGGGACGAGGTACTGGACCGGGATGGTCTGCTGATACTCACGGAGGAGGCGCTGACGCCTCCCAGGCGGAGCCGGGCACCCCTGAGGCGGCTGGCGGCCGCGGCGGCCTGCGCGGGGCTGGTGCTGGGACTGATGAACTACCGGGCCGTGGCCGCCGGGGTGGGGGAGCTCTGCCGCTATTTCGCAGGCATCGGCGCCACGGCGGATGACAAGGCGGAGCTCTGGGTGCTGGAGGAGCCGGTCACCTGGACGGAGGGGGACTGGACCTACGAGGCGGATGCTACCCTGCGCAGCGGGGTGCTGGAACTGGAACTCACCATGAGCAGCCGTTTACCTGCCGATCAGTTGCCCTCTCCGGTGGAGCTGCGGCTGGGCCTGTCGGCGGACGGGGAGCCGCTGCACAATGCCGTCCACACCATCACTCCCTACAGCGTGGCGGATGCCGGGGAGGGGAGCGGCTACCCCCGCTACCGCCTGGAGCAGGGCTATCAGACCACTGCATCCACCCGCCTTCGCTGTACGATGGCCGCCCCGCCGCCGGAGGACTGCGCCCTCCATGTCAGCGGTCTGGGCGTCCAGGGGGGAGTGTTCTCCCTCCGACTGGTGCCGGCAGAGACGCCCCCCACGGTACAGAAGACTTGGACGCTCCCCCAGGGGGATATGACCATCTGGGTGGCGGAGGACGGCTCAGCCATATCCGCCAGCTTCGACAGCACAGAGTGGTGGGGCTGGCCCTTCGACATCTCCTTTATCGGCGCATCGGGAGAGCGCTATCCCTGCCACGACATCACAGGCGCCTATGAGCTGGACGGCACCGAGCGGTTCGAGGCCATCAAGCCGGAGGGCATGGAGGAACCGGTGGACGCAGTGTGTATCGGCGGAGTGGCTGTGGAGAGAATTCAGGATGCCGGCGGCAGGGCCGACCACCTGTATGAAAGTCTCGACTGGGTTATCGAGCTGCCCTGAGCCCCGCAAAAACGTCCCCGGAGGGAATTCCCTCCGGGGACGTTTTTGGATACGGGACAGACAGAGGCTTACAGGGGGTGTCCCTTGGCGGCCACCCGCAGTTCCTCGTCCGGCCGCAGCGTGGCACACCCGGCGGGCGGGGACAGGCCACGCCCCTACAGTTCCTTTTTACAGTAAATCTTCCGCGCGATGCACCAGGAGGCGGCGTAGGCCGCCGCGCACAGGACGGTCACCAGCCAGGGCAGGGCGGCGGCCAGGCCGGGGGTGGGCGGGGGAAGAAGGCCCCGCTGGAAGAGCAAAAGCAGAGCCATGCCGCCGCCGAAGAAGAGGATGAACACAAAGTAGAGGGCTGCCCGGCTGCGGCTCACCCCCAACAGCAGGAGAAGGGGCAGGTTGACGGCGTTGACCGCCAGGGCCAGGCCGGTACAGACCAGCACCGCCAGGGACAGAGCGCTCTCCGGCCCCTCCATCAGGGCGGTGAGGAAGAGGGAAATCCCGCCGCTGAGGGCGGCCAGCAACAGGGCAAGCAGGTACTTGCCGTCCACCGTCCCGCGCCGTCCGGCGGGGGTGGCGGCGGCGTACCGCTCCCAGTGCACAGCCTCGTCATAGCTGAAGCAGGTGGTGGGGAGAAGGGTGCCGTAGAGAACCGCCAGGCCGCACAGAAAAGAGGCGTCCAGCACTCCGGCGGCAGTGAGCGCCAGATAAAGCCCCAGCAGGAGGGCATAGTACCAAAGCTGCCGCCGGAGCAGCAGCCAGTCCTTGTAGAGCAGTCCGGCCATGCTTAGAACTCCTTTCGGGCATAGATGGCCTGGGCAATACAGTAGGAGAGGGCGAAGCCGCCCACGGCCAGGATGGCAAGCAGGCCGGGCAGGGCGGTGAGCACCCACGCCGGGGGCGCGGGGAGGGCGAGGCCCCGGTCGGCCGCCAGGCCCAGCAGGGCAAAGCCGGCGAAGACCAGTAAAAAGAGCGCCATGCTCACCATGCGGGCCTTCTCCGCCCCAAACTTGAGCAGCAGGGGGAGCGCCACCGCGTTCATGATCAGGGCGATCCCCGCACAGGCCAGGGCGGACAGCAGCAGCTCGGACAGGGGCTCCTCCAGCCCGCCGGCCAGGGCCAGCACGACCAGCAGCAGGGAGACAAACACGGTGCTGGCCAGGGTCACCAGCAGGGTGAACAGGTACTTGCCTGTCACCACCCCCCGGCGGCAGGCCGGGGTGGCGATGGCGAAGCGGTTCCAGCGGCTCACGTCGTCGGAGGTGACGGTGGTCATAGGGGTGATCAGGGACATGAGCACCACCATGCCGCACAGCACCGAGGCGGTGAACACTCCCGACAAGCACAGGCCGCCGTAGACCAGGAAAAAGACCAGGTAGGTAGTCAGATGGCCCTTAAGGGCCAGAAAATCCTTGTAGATGAGGCCGGTCATCGGGCATCCCCCTTTACGGTAAAGACCATAATATCCTCCAGCGACACCGGCTCCACCGCCAGCTCGGGGTGGAACCGGGCGAAAGCCCGCCGGTTTTTCACCAGGGCCTCACAGCCGAACTGGCCGGAGCGCACCCCCACCAGCAGGGCGGGGTCCACCCGCTCCAGCTCGGAGCGGCCGCACACCAGCTTGCCGTAGGTGTCCAGCAGCTCATCCTTGGCCCCCGACACCGCCACCCGCCCCCTGTGGAGGTAGGTCACATAGTCGGCCACCTTCTCCAGATCGCTGGTGATGTGGCTGGACAGGAGAATGGCGTGCTCCTCGTCCTGAATGAACGCCAGGAACTCGTCCAAAATTTCGTCCCGCACCACCGGGTCGAGGCCGGAGGTGGCCTCGTCCAGGATCAGCAGGCGGGGCCTAGCGGCAAAGGCCGCCGCGAGGGACAGCTTCATCTTCATGCCCTTGGAGAAGGTCTTGACCAGCTTTTTGCTGGTGAGGCCGAATTTCTCCAGGTAATGCTGGTACAGGGCTCCATCCCAGCCGGGGTAGAGGCGGGCGAGAATGCTCCCCACTTGGGGGGCGGAGAGGCCGTCGTGGAAGGTGGTCTCGTCCAGCACCACCCCCACCTGGGCCTTGCCCGCCCGCTCGTCCGCCAGGTTGTCCAGGCCCAGCACCTGGATCTCCCCGCCGTCCCGGCGGACCAGGTTGAGGATGCACTTGATGGTGGTGGACTTGCCTGCGCCGTTCTCCCCGATCAGGCCCATGATGGTGCCGCCGGGTACGGTGAAGGACACGTCGTCCAGCTTGAAGGAGCCGTAGTCCTTGGTGAGATGGGACACTTCCAATGCGTTTTTCATAGTGTTTCGTCTCCATACAGAAGGTTGAGGGTCTCGGTGAGCTCGGCCAGGGTGACGCCGCCGGCCTTGGCGACGTCCACCGCATGGGACAGGTGCTCCTCGGCCCGGCGGAGGGTGTCCTCCCGCACCAGCTCCGGGTTCTGGGGCTCGTCGTAGGCCCGCTTGGTGGTGATGACGGAAATGCGCAGCTCCTTGGCCAGCAGCCGCATGGAGGGCAGGGCCTCGCCCTCCTTCAGCTCTCCCCGGAGAATGAGGCCCTTCATCTGCCGGGTGATCTGGTCATAGATGGGTACGCCGCCGGAATTGCGGATGATGATGTCCATGGTACACCTTCTTGATGTCATACTGTATATATTCAGCATATACAGTATGACATATGGAATTCCCCTTGTCAAGAGGGAAAATGAGGGTTACACTGTTGGTAGCTACAAAGGGGGTTGGAAAGCATGTACGCACCCATACTGGAGATTGACACCAGGAAAATCGAGGAGAACGCCCGAAAGCTCCACACCTTCTGCGCCCTGCGGGGGGTGGAGCTGGCCTTTGTCACCAAGGGCTTCTCCGCCCGCCCCGGGGTGATCCGGGCGGCCCGGGCCGGCGGCGTCACCCGCTTCGCGGACAGCCGCCTGAAAAACATCATCGCCGCCAAGACCGCCATACCCGGCCTGCACTACCTGCTCATCCGCATACCCGCCATTGACGAGGCCGAGGAGGTGGTGCGCTGGGCTGACTGTAGCCTCCAGAGCCAGATTGAGGTCATCCGCGCCGTGTCCGATGCAGCTGTCCGGCAGGGGAAGATTCACCCCATTATTCTCATGGTGGACGTGGGGGATCTCCGGGAGGGGGTGTTCGGCCGGGAGCAGTTGGAAGAAATTGCGGGGCAAATTCTGGGCTGTCCCGGTGTGGAGCTGGTGGGTCTGGGCACCAACGTGGGGTGTTACGGAAGCATCCTCCCCTCGGTGGAGAACACCCGCGTGCTGGTAGAGCTGAGGGACTTCCTCAACCGGAAGTACGGCTTCCATATCAAAACCCTGTCCGGCGGCTCCACCTGTACACTCAAGCTGCTGGAGGAGGGGCGGCTTCCTGCGGGCATCAATCACCTGCGGGTGGGCGAGGGGCTACTCTACGGCGAAGACACCACCGGCATGCGCTTTCTGGAGGGGTACCATACCGACGCCTTCCACTTCAAGGCCCAGGTGGTGGAGCTGCGCCGCAAGCCGTCGGTGCCCATCGGGGAGCACGGCCGGGACGGCAAGGGGGAGCTGCCCGAATACCCCGACCGGGGGGGCCATCTGCGCCGCAGGCAAGCAGGATGTGGCCTGGGCCGCCCTCACCCCCACCCTGCCGGGGGCGGAGATGATCGGCGCCAGCTCCGACCACCTGATTGTAGACGTGGAGGGGTGCGGAGGCCGGGTAAGGGTGGGGGACTGGCTGGACTTCCGCTGCGGCTATATGGCGGTGCTGGACGCCACCACCTCCGCCTATGTGGACGTGCGGGAGGTGTGAACGGCCTCCTCCGTGGGCAGAACGAAAACGAGAGCGGAAGCCGGATGGCCTCCGCTCTCGTTCACTTTGTCGAAAAAGCCTCGCAGAGTTCGCACCCGCAGGCGCGAAGCAAATAAAAGCCGTTTTCTCCAGCGGCATGTACGCCGGAGAAAGCACTTCTCAGCCCGCGCGCGGTGGGCTGCATCCGGCTCGAAAAAGCGGCGAAGCCGCTTTTTCGACGGTCAAAGAAAGCGGAAGCCGTCCGGCTTCCGCTCTCTTTGGTTGGATTCACTTACTTGTGGTCCACAGAATACATATGGGTGATGAGGTCCAGCACCTTGTTGGAGTAGCCAATCTCATTGTCGTACCAGGACACGACCTTCACGAAGGTGTCGGTCAGGGCGATGCCGGCGGTGGCGTCAAAGATGGAGGTGCGGGTGTCGCCCAGGAAGTCGGAGGACACCACGGCGTCCTCGGTGTAGCCCAGGATGCCCTTCAGTTCACCCTCGCTGGCCTTCTTCATGGCGGCGCAGATCTCGTCGTACTTGGCGGGCTTGGCCAGGTTGACGGTCAGGTCCACCACGGAGACATCCAGGGTGGGCACGCGCATGGACATGCCGGTCAGCTTGCCGTTGAGGGAGGGGATGACCTTGCCCACGGCCTTGGCGGCGCCGGTGGAGGAGGGGATGATGTTGCCGGAGGCGGCGCGGCCGCCGCGCCAGTCCTTCTTGGAGGGGCCGTCCACAGTCTTCTGGGTGGCGGTGGTGGAGTGGACGGTGGTCATCAGGCCGTCGGTAATGCCCCAGTTGTCGTGCAGCACCTTGGCGATGGGGGCCAGGCAGTTGGTGGTGCAGGAGGCATTGGAGACAAAGTTCATGCTGGAGTCATAGGTCTCGTGGTTGACGCCCATGACGAACATGGGGGTGTCGTCCTTGGAGGGGGCGGACATGACCACCTTCTTGGCGCCGGCGTCGATGTGGGCCTGGGCCTTCTCCTTGGTCAGGAACATGCCGGTGGACTCCACGACATACTCAGCGCCCACCTCGCCCCAGGGGATGTCCTTGGGATCCATGCAGGCGAAGAACTTCACAGTCTTGCCGTTGACGATGATGGCGTCGTCGGTGTACTCAATGGTGCCGTCAAACTGGCCGTGCATGGTATCATAACGCAGCATGTAGGCCATGTAATCGGGGGTCATAAAGGGATCGTTGATGCCCACGAACTCGATGTCGGAACGGGAGATACCCGCGCGGAACACCAGACGGCCGATCCGGCCAAAGCCATTAATGCCAACTTTAATGCTCATAATGAATCGCTCCTTCGTTCTAATTTGATTCTTAAATGATTTCCAATTGCGCGCCTCCATTATAAACGAATCCGCGCCGAATGAAAAGGGGGAAAACAGAAAACTTACTGGGGAAACTGTATAAATTTACACCGGCACTATCGGTAAACGCGGTGGTTTCGACATGATTCGACATTTCTGCTTGAGCGGCGGGTCGGATTTTGCTATACTGACGTTATCATACCCTTACAACTTTACGGAATTCCTGCGCAAGCTATGGCAGGACTGGAAAGGAGGTCGGCGGCATTTGGATGAGAAGAGAGAGGATCTGGGACCGCTCCTGGTAGAGCAGTTCCGTCAGCAGATGAACAACCTGTCCGCAGCGATTCAGTTGCTCACGCCGGTGGTGCGGGAGAAGGCGGGGCCGCAGTACGACCCCTATTTGGCCATTCTGCACCAGAGCCTGTACCGGTTGATTCGTATGGTGGGCAATCTTGAGTATCTGGAACTGCCTGAGGGAGAGCTCCCCCTGCGGGAGGGCACGCTGGATCTGGCCGGGCTGTGCCGGGAGCTGGGGGAGCAGGTGTCTCCCCTGACGGCGCTGGCTGGCATCCGCTTTTCCTATGAGGAGGAGATAGGGAGCCTCCTCACCCATGGAGACGGGGCCCAGCTCCGGCGGCTGCTGCTCAACCTGATCGCCAACGCCGTCCGCGCGGCGGGAGAGGGCGGAGAGTCCGGCCTGCGCCTGGCCCGCCGGGGCGGGCGGGCGGTCCTCACCGTGTGGGACAACGGACCGGGTTTTCTCCCGGAAACCGATGAGCGGGAGCTGCTTCAGCGGCCGGGCAGCCTGGGTCTTGGACTGAAGGTGGCCCGCCGCATCGCCGCCCTCCACGGGGGGAGCATCGTCTTTGAGCAGCGGGAGGAGCGGGGCTCCCGGGCGATCGTGTCCCTGCCCCTCCGGCCGCCGGAGCCGGGCGAGCTGCTGAAAACGCCCCGGATGGGGTTTGACGGCAGCGGCGGATTTTCCGACACGCTCATCGAGCTGGCGGGCGTGCTGCCCTACCGGGCCTTTTTCCCGGAGGACGTGGAGTAATACAGTGCAGACGGCGCATGGCTGAGGCCATGCGCCGTCTGCATATCAGGGAGGAAAGGAAGGGAAAGAATTTAGTTGGGCAGGTATTCCAGGGGGTCAACAGTGGAGCCGTCCAGCGACATGCTGAAGTGCAGATGGCTGGCCAGGGCGCTCTCGGCGATGGCGGTGCCGCCCACCGAGCCCAGCACGGAGCCGGCGCCAACCGTGTCGCCCACCGCCACCGTGGGTACGGAGGCCAGGTTGGAGTAAGTGCTGGTCAGTCCGCCGCCGTGCTCCACCACAACGGTGGTGCCCATCATGGCGTCCTGGAGGACGGCGGTGACCGTCCCCGCGGCGGCCGCCTTGACCTCAGTACCGGCGGCGGAGGCGATGTCCAGACCGTCGTGGGTGCGCCAGTCGTCCATGGTGGGATTGTAGGAGAGCACCTCCAGGCTGTAGTCCGTCAGAATATCTCCCTGTACCGGCCAGGTAAAGACGGTGGGGGCGGCCTGTGGAGTGGGCTGGGGCGTGGCCGACGGCATCGCCGAGGGCGTGGCCGCCGGTACAGCCGGGGACGCGGGGACGGTGTGCTCCGGCGCAGGGGTGGCCGCCGGGCGGTTCATGAGGCCCGCGTCCACCGGCGTGGGCCGGGGAGAGGGGGTGACGGTGATCTGGGCGGTGCCCGCCACGGGGGCGTCCGGCTCATCCGGGGTGAGAGAGGAAAAGAGATAATAGCCCGAAATTCCTATTGCGGCGACGCAGAGGAACAGGACTATGTAGAAGCCCTTGCCCTCCAGAAAGTCGCCCATTCGTTTTAAGAATGGTTTTTTCATGCTGTTTAGCACCTCCGAGCCTATTGTGGACAGGCCTGGGCTTGGATATACATGGAAAACAAAAAAATTTCCCTTGACCTTCCACGGGGTACAGGGTGTATTAAGAGAACGGCAATTTAAGAAAATTTTAATCTTCTCTTCATGGCGTCTTACATAGGATTCTGGTATGCTGGTAGCCTATCTGGAAAATATGAACGAACTGCGAATTTTTTGCCGGAGGCGTTGACATATGACAACTTGTCGTCTAAGCTTATGACAGCTTGTCAGGCGAGGAGGTGCCCTATGCCCAGCGCGACGTTTTACAATCTGCCGGAGGAGAAGCGGGAGCGCCTGCTTCGGGCTGCCAGGGAGGAGTTCTCCCGCGTTCCCTATGAGAGCGCCTCGGTGAACCGGATCATCCAGTCCGCCGGCATCCCGCGGGGCAGCTTTTACATGTACTTCACCGACAAGGAGGAGCTGTTCGGCCACCTGATGGACTCCTATGGCGCACTGCTGGAGCGCCGGATGGGGGAGCTGCTGGAGCAGCGGGAGGGGGACCTCTTTGCCGCCTTCCTGGACCTGTTTGACCACATTCAGGCCCACTGGGGGGACGGGAAATACCGCGAGATGGCAGACATACTCCGCTGCAACCGGCAGATGCAGCCCGGGGTCCTGCTGAACCGGGAGGGGCCTGAGGCGAGCCTGGCTCGCCTGCGGGACAGGGTGGACCTGTCCCGACTGGATCTGCGCACGGAGACCGACCTTTCCGATATCTTCCACTTGCTGGTCTCCGCCGTAGCCGGTACACTGGTAGCGGCCGGGGCCTCAAGCGATCCGGCGGGCGCGCGGGCCCGTCTGATGCGTGTATTTGGCATCCTTCGGCGGGGCGCGGCCTCCAAGGCGGTCCGCCGCGAAGAAGCATAGCAAAGAAAAGGAGAAACCACTATGGAAGCAACCCAAGTTAAGCCAGAAACGACGGTCGCCCCTCCGGAGGGGCCGGGGAAGAAAAGCCCGCAGCTCACGCCCCCGAAGAAGAAGCGGAAGTGGGTCAAGCGGCTGGTCATCCTCTTGGTGATCGCGGCGCTGCTGGTGCTGGCGCTCTCCCGCTGCATGAGTGCGGGAACCCAGGTGCTCAGCAGCGCGTACCTGCCCTACACCGCCGCGATGCACGACATGACGGTGGCCGTCTCGGGCACCGGCACCATCGAGCCCATCCAGTCCTACAAGGTGACCACGCTGGTCAGCGGCGAGATTCTGGAGGCCCCCTTTGAGGAGGGGCAGACCGTCCACAAGGGCGACGTGCTCTTCCGCATCGACGCCAGCGACGTGGAGAACAACATCGAGCAGCTCCAGCTCAACGTCCAGTCCGCCCAACTGGCCCTCAACGACCTGCTGAAGACCCAGAGCGACAATCAGAAGGACCGCAATGTGAAGGCCGACGACGCCGGCGTGATCACCGAGCTGCACGTGGACCGCGGGGACAGCGTCACCGTCGGCACCGTCATCGCTGACGTGCTGGACCGGGACCACATGAAGCTGAAGGTACCCTTCCACTCCGCCGATGCATCGGGCTTCTATGTGGGTCAGGCCGCGACCGTCACCGTGAACGGCACCGCCGAGACGGTGAGCGGAACGGTGGAGTCCATCGCCGCCACCGACGAGGTGGGACCCGGCGGCACCCTGGTCCGCCAGGTGACCATCCTGGTCAACAACCCCGGCGTCTTGTCTGAAACCAGCCAGGGAACCGCCTCCGTGGGAGGGGCGGCCTGCGCCTCCGGCAGCAGCTTTACTTATGCATCCTCCTCCCAGATCACGGCCAAGGCCGCCGGCGATCTGGACGTGCTCAATGTCAAGGAGGGTGACCGGGTATCCAAGGGCCAGGTGATCGGCGTTATCTCTGAGGCCGACCTGGAGACCCAGATTGAGAATGCCCGCATCGCTCTGGAAAACGCCCAGCTCTCCCTGAAGAACGCCCAGGAGAAGCTGGAGGACTACACCATTACCTCCACCATCGACGGCGAGGTGATCGAGAAGAACCTGGATGTGGGCGACAACATCAGCGGTCTGTCCAATTCCGGCGCTTCCGTCACCTACCCGGCCATCATCTATGACCGCTCCGAGCTCACCTTTGACATGGACGTGGATGAGAAGGACATCAGCAAGATCCAGGTGGGCCAGAAGGTGGAGATCACCGCCGGCGCACTGGACGACCAGAGCTTCACCGGCGTGGTGGATAAGATCAACATCAACGGCACCACCACCAGCGGCCACACCAGCTATCCCGTCACCGTGAAGGTGGAGGGCTCCCCCGAGGCGCTCTACCCCGGCATGAACGTCTCCGCCAAGATTATCGTGGAGGAGGTGGGCAGCGTGCTCGCCCTGCCGGTGGAGGCGGTGGAGCGGGGTAACACTGTGCTGGTGGCCAAGGAGGGCTGCCTGGATGAAAACGGCGTCATCAAGGATCTCTCCGCCGCCGAGGAGCGCCAGGTGACCCTGGGCCGCAACGACGACGAGTACATCGAGATCGTGGACGGCCTGGAGGAGGGCGAAGTGGTGCTGGCGCTGAGCCCCCAGGGCTCCAGCCTCATGAGTGCGATGGGGATGGGTTAAGCCATGGAACACCTCATTGAACTCAAGGACGTCTACAAGATTTACCAGATGGGCGAGGAGACCGTCCACGCCCTGGACGGCATCTCCCTGACGGTGGACCCCGGGGAATTCGTGGCCATTGTGGGCTCCTCCGGCTCCGGTAAGTCCACCGCCATGAACATCATCGGCTGTCTGGACGTGCCCACCTCCGGCACCTACCATCTGGGCGGCGTGGACGTGTCCACCATGGACGACGACCAGCAGGCCGAAATCCGCAACAAGATGCTGGGCTTCATCTTCCAGCAGTACAATCTGATTCCCAAGCTCAACGTGCTGGAGAACGTGGAGCTGCCCCTCCTCTACGCCGGAGTGTCCGCTGCCGAACGCCATGAGCGGGCCATCCGCTCTCTGGAGCGGGTGGGGCTGGCGGACAAGTGCAAAAACCTGCCCAGCCAGCTCTCCGGCGGGCAGCAGCAGCGGGTGTCCATCGCCCGGGCGCTGGCGGGCAACCCCTCGGTGATCCTGGCCGACGAGCCCACCGGCGCCCTGGACTCCCGCACCGGCCGGGAGGTGCTGACCATGCTGCAGCAGCTCCATGCCGCGGGCAACACGGTGGTGCTCATCACCCACGACAACTCCATCGCCGTCAAGGCCAAGCGTATCGTGCGCCTACAGGACGGAAGGATCATCTATGACGGTGATGCCCACGACCCAAAGGCCGTGGTACAGCCGGAGCTGGACGAGGAGGTGGGCGCGCTGTGAATGTGAGCCAATCCTTCCGCCTGGCCCTCAAGAGCCTGATGGTCAGCAAGGTCCGCGCCCTGCTGACCATGCTGGGCATCATTATCGGCGTGGCGGCCGTCATCGTCATCGTCTCCCTAGGCAATGGCATGCAGCAGTATATGAACTCCCAGTTTGAGCAGATCGGCGTCAATCTCATTCAGGTGGCCATCTACTCTTACGGCGGAAACCGGGAGGTGGAGCCGGACGACATGTACGCCCTGGCGGAGAAGTACCCCCAGTACATTGACTCCGTCAGCCCCTACCTCAGCGCCTCCACCACCGTGCGCCGCGGCGCCGACGAATACGATCACACCAGCGTGTACGGCGTCAGTGAGACCTTTTACAACGCCGAAAAGGGCCAGACGGCCAGCGGCGACCAGCTTGAGGAGGGGCGCTTCCTCAGTTATGTGGACGTGGAGCGGGACCAGAAGGTGTGCGTCATCGGCAGCTACCTCAACGAGGATATGTTCGGCGGGGACGGCCTGGGCCAGACCCTGACCGTGGGGGGCATTCCCTACAAGATCATCGGCACCCTGGCACAGAAGGCCGACTCCACCGAGGGCAGCGGGGATGACCTCATTTACCTGCCCTATGGTATGGTGGAGCAGCTCAACGCCGCCAGCGGGGGTATGGGCATGAAGATGTACCTGGTCACCAGCACCACCAAGGAGACCTCTTCCGCCGCCAAGGGCGTGGTGGAGAGCCTGCTGTTCCGCATCTACCAGGATGAGAACGCCTACATGGTCATGACCTCCGCGGAGATGATGGACATGATGGACTCCATGCTGGGGGTGCTCATGACCATTCTGGTGGTCATCGCCGCCATCTCCCTGGTGGTGGGCGGCATCGGCATTATGAACATCATGCTGGTGTCGGTTACCGAGCGCACCCGGGAGATCGGCATCCGCAAGTCCCTGGGCGCCAAGGGCCGGGATATCCGCAGCCAGTTTATCATCGAGGCGGGTACCACCTCCGCCATCGGCGGCGTCATCGGCATTATTCTGGGCGTGGTGCTGGCCAACGTCTTTACCGCCCTGGTGGGCGTTGTGATGGCCGGTGCGGAGGGCTTCTCCGCCGTACCCAGCGCCGGAGGCATTGCGGTGTCCTTTGGCGTCAGCGTGGGCATCGGTATTCTCTTCGGCTACCTGCCCGCCAACAAGGCCGCAAAGCTGAACCCCATTGACGCGCTGCGCTATGATTGACGGTACGCCGGCCCGCCCTTGCCGAACCGGCGCGGATGGTATATGATAATAGGCAGGGGCCGGCGCTCCC
>OGGX01000995.1_pt1 | contig 13155 bp, 10 predicted proteins | sample 1571331 | NCBI WGS metagenome assembly OGGX01 (sample SAMEA2582056, study PRJEB24529) | metagenome | biome: Human gut stool | place: China | collected 2011
TGCTACAGCGGGATCTGCGTCGCCAGCACCAGGAAGGGCTCGGGCAGCGGATAGGTTTCGTCGCCGATGGTCACCTGCCGCTCCTGCATGGCTTCGAGCAGAGCCGACTGCACCTTGGCCGGCGAGCGGTTGATCTCGTCCGCGAGGACGAAGTTGGCGAATACGGGGCCTTTGCGGACGAGGAACTCCTCCTTCTTCTGCGAGTAGATCAGCGTACCGATCAGGTCGGCCGGCAGCAGGTCGGGGGTGAACTGAATGCGCGAGAAATCGGCATCGACCGCCTTGGCCAGCGTGGTGATGGCCAGCGTTTTGGCCAGCCCCGGCACGCCTTCCAACAGGATGTGCCCGTTGGAGAGCAGGCCGATCAGCAGGGTGTCGATCAGGTGATTCTGTCCGATAATCACCTTGCCCATTTCGCTGCGCAGCGTATCGACGAAGACGCTTTCGCGTTCGATCCGTTCGTTGAGTTCCTTGATGTTGATGACTTCACTCATTTTTCGGTGTGTATTTTCGATTTTTCGTTGTTTTCGGTATTTATGCAACGCATACCCTACAAAATTATTGCAAAATATGTATTTTTTTCGAAAATCGAAAATCCCGACCGCTCTTTTCGCCCTGATGCGGGGCGGTGCCCCGGTTGAAAAACCGTACCCGGGCGCCGCTTCGGGGCGAAGATCGGGCGGAGGGGGTCCCGCAGGTTCGCCTTCGGTTGCGGCGCTCCGTCGTATTATTCGGCTGCGGACGCTCCGTCGTTGCCGGGAAATCGCTATATTTGCACGTTATGGAATCTCAAATATTGAAAGGCCTGAATCAGGCCCAGCGGGATGCGGTGGTGAACTACGATTCGCCGTCGCTCATCATTGCGGGCGCCGGGTCGGGCAAGACGCGCGTTCTTACTTCGCGCATCGCCTATATGATCGAGCAGGGGGTGGCTCCGTACAACATTCTCGCCCTCACCTTCACCAACAAGGCCGCCGAGCAGATGCGCGAACGCATCGCCCAGATGCTGCCGGACGGACGGCACCGCTATATCCGCATGGGAACCTTCCACTCGGTTTTTTCGCGCATTCTGCGCGACAACGCCGAACGGATCGGCTTCCCTCAGAGTTTTACGATTTACGAGCCGTCGGACTGCAAGAACCTTCTGAAAACCATCGTCAAGGAGTTGAACCTGGACGATACCAAGTATAAACCTGCGATGCTCGCCTCGCGCATCTCCTACGCCAAGAACTGCCTGGTGACGCCGGGCGCTTACCTGGCCAATGCGGGTGCCGCAGCCGAAGACCGGCGGATGCAGATTCCCGAGTTCGGCAACATCTACAACATCTATTGCGCCCGCTGCAAGCGGAACGGGGCGATGGATTTCGACGACCTGCTGTTGCAGACCAACATCCTGCTGCGGGACTGTCCCGACGTGACGGCCCGTTACCAGGAGCAGTTCAAATACATCCTGGTCGATGAGTACCAGGATACCAACTATGCCCAGTACGTCATCATCCGGCGCCTGTCGCAGCTCCATTCGAAGGTCTGCGTGGTGGGCGACGACGCCCAGTCGATCTATTCGTTCCGGGGGGCCAAGATCGAGAACATCCTTTCGTTCAAGAAGGATTTCCCCAACGCGATGATCTTCAAGCTGGAGCAGAATTACCGCTCGACGCGCACGATCGTCGAGGCGGCCAATTCGGTGATCGAACGCAATTCGAAACGCATGGAGAAGAAGTGCTTTTCGGAAGGGGATATGGGCGAAAAGATCCGCGTGCTCCGAGCCTATACCGACCGCGAGGAGGCCGAAATGGTGGTCAGCGACCTGCGCGACAAGGTGCGGGCTGCGGGCGATGAGTGGGCCGAGGCAGCGATTCTGTACCGCACCAACAACCAGTCCCAGGCGCTCGAAGACGCGCTGCGCCGCAAAGGAATACCTTATCGTATTTACAAGGGCAATTCGTTCTACGACCACAAGGAGATCAAGGATCTGCTGGCCTATATCCGGCTGGTTATCAACCCCCGCGACGACGAGGCCTTCAAGCGGATCGTCAATTACCCTGCCCGGGGTATCGGCGATACGACCGTAGAGCGGATCGCTTTGCTGGCCAAAGCTCGTAATCTGTCGATGTGGGAAGCGGTGGATGCGCTGACGGCCGAGCCGGTGACGGATCCCGTGCAGAAGACCATCGTCCGCAAAGTGGCCGAGTTCGTGGCCCTCGTCCGGGGGCTGTCGTTGGCCCGGGCCGAAAAGGGGCTGTACGACCTGGGACTCGAAATTGCGACCCGTTCGGGTATCATCGGCGCTTACCGGGCCGAGAACACCCCTGAGGCGACCAGTGCGCTGGACAATATCGAGGAGCTGCTCAACTCGATGCAGCTCTTCAACGAGCAGCGCGAGGCCGAGATCCGGGCCGGGGAACGTCAGCAAGAGGAGCGGGCTACGATCGAGGAGTGGCTGCAGGGGGTGATGCTGATGACCGATATGGACAAGGATGATCCCCAGGACCGCAACAAGGTGACGTTGATGACCGTACATTCGGCCAAAGGGCTGGAATACAAATTCGTGTATATCGTCGGATTGGAAGAGAACCTCTTCCCGTCGCAGCGGGCCGTGGAGTCGCCCGACGGTTTCGAGGAGGAGCGGCGGCTCTTTTACGTGGCGCTGACCCGGGCCAAGGAGTTGGCTACGCTCTCCTATGCCGAGATGCGTTTCAAGTGGGGCAATATGGAGTTCTCGCGTCCGAGCTGCTTTCTGCGCGAGATCGACAGCCGTTACCTGGAAACGGATGCGATGCAGGAGGAGCGGGAACCCGTCCGCCGCTCGGCCGGGCGGGGAGAGGGCTCCTCGGCGCTCGACGAGCTGCGCCGCCGTTTCGACTACCGCTACCAGCAGAAGCCTGCGGCGGGTGGTTCGCAGGCCGGGGCGCGTTTCGGCGGAGGTTCGTCCGCCGGGGTAAAATCGGAGGCGCAGCGTCCCGTTGTTGTCCAGCCGACCCGTTCGACGGCCGGGATGCGCAGCGTGGGTGTCCGTCAGGGCGAGTCGTCGCTGGTCGAGGGAGCTGCGCCCGTATCGTGCGGCGATTATGCGGTCGGCGACCGGGTGTCGCACCTGAAGTTCGGCGCGGGGGTCATCCGCCGCATCGAAACCCTGGCGTCGGATCACAAGCTGGTGGTCGAATTTTCCGGATACGGGGAGAAAACCCTGCTGGCCAAATTCGCCAAACTGACCAAATTATAGGAAATCCGCCGGAAGGATTCCGGCTTAAAACAGGAAGACAATGACTTTGAAGGAGCGTTATGCGGGGGTGATCGCGTGGTTCGAGGAGCACATGCCCGTCGCCGAGAGCGAGCTTGCGTACGGCTCGCCGTATGAGTTGCTGGTGGCCGTGATCCTGTCGGCCCAGTGCACGGACAAGCGGGTCAATATGACTACGCCGGCCCTGTTCGAGGCTTTCCCTACACCGCAGGCTATGGCTGCCGCGACTCCCGAGCAGATCTATCCCTACATCAAGAGCATCTCCTATCCCAACAACAAGGCGAAAAACCTGGCGGGCATGGCCCGCATGCTCTGCGAGGAGTTCGGCGGCGAAGTACCGAGCGATCTGAAGGAGCTGCAACGTCTGCCCGGCGTGGGACGCAAGACGGCCAATGTCGTGGGCGCCGTGATCTGGCAGAAGGAGGTGATGCCCGTCGATACCCACGTATTTCGGGTTTCGAACCGTATCGGACTCACGAACCGGTCGAAAACGCCCCTGCAGACCGAGCTGACCCTCGAAAAATACATCCCTTCCCACCTGCTGCCGACGGCTCACCACTGGCTGATTCTGCACGGACGCTATGTCTGCACGGCCCGGGCGCCGAAATGCGCCGAGTGCGGGGTTTCGACCTGGTGCCGCAAATATGCCGAAGACAATAAACGATCTAAAACCGAATGATTATGAAGAGATTTTACCATGCGATTCTCGCTTGCGGAGTGTTTGCCGCAGTAGTTGCGGCCGTCTCGTGTACCAAGGATGCGACCGGCGGCGGAGGCGGCGGTTACAACGGGGAGCCGGAGGTGAATCACGATATGGACGGGATCCTGCGGCGCAACTACTTGTGGAACGAGGAGTATGCGACTCTTTCGCCCGATTTCGGCCTGCCTTACGACGAGTTTCTCGGCGACGTGCTCATGCGTATGAAAACCAACGACCTGGACAAGAAATTCCGTAACGGAAGGTGGCAGCTCTATTCCAACATCCAGCGCCTCTCTCCGGTGAGCCGGGTAGCCTTGTCTGCGGATATCGACAGTCAGTTCCCGAAGGAGCCCGTTTACGGGTTCGGCATCGTTTCTCTGGCGATTATCTCATATACCGATAATGGCGGTGCGGAAACGGGGCAGTACGGTTTTGCCGTTATGGCCGTGTACCCCGACTCTCCGATGGCGAGGGCGGGTCTCGGGCGCGGAACGATCATCAACCAGGTCGATGGACAGTGGATCACTGCCGGGAACTTGAATACGGTCTATTCCAAACTGCTCGCACCGAACGGCGCCGCGACGCTCTCCGTGGCGGATAATCAGGGCGGTTTCGGCGTGTCGGAGCATAAGCTGACGGCGGAGTTGATATACGAAAATCCGGTGCTGTACCGCGACGTGCTCGAATACGGGGAGCACAAGATCGGCTACTTGGTGTACGCCAGTTTCGATGCGGCTTTCGACGGCGAATTGCTGGATGCGCTACAAGCGTTCAAGGATGCGGGCATCAACGACTTGATCCTCGACCTGCGCCTGAACGGTGGAGGATATGTGATGTCTTCCCGGATGCTCGCCTCCTGCATCGCCGGTGCTCGGTGCGAAGGGCAGGTGTTCCAGTATTACCGTTATAACGATGCGCGAATGGAATACCCTGAAATGACGGCGGCGGAGACCGGGCAGGCTTACGACGAGTCGAAAGAGCGTTTTTACGAGGAGTTCATCTACGGCGATTACCGGGGAGCCGACCTGCGTGGGTATGCGCTGGATCTTCCTCGGCTGTATGTCATCGTCTCTTCCGGTACGGCTTCGGCGAGCGAAGCCGTTGTCAATGCTTTGCGGGGAATCGGACTCGAAGTGGTGCTGGTCGGGCAGAAGACCAACGGCAAAAATGTGGGGATGGAGGGTGTCTATCTGGAGGATGGAGCGTACGAATACCTCTTCATGCCGGTCTCTTTCCAGGGATATAACGCCCGGCTCGAAACGGTGGACCCGAACGGTCTTGCGCCGGATGCTTTGAAGGGAGATTGGAACAACGGATACGAGGAGTTCGGCAGTTTGGACGACCCCTGTCTCGAGTATGCGGTGACGAGCATCACCGGGCAATCCGTCCGCTCTTCCGAGTCCGCAGCGCAGAGGAGACCGGGCGTGCGGTTGGTCGAAGGCCTCTCTTTGCCCGAAATATCCTGCCGGCCGGAGGGTATGATCCTGCTGCCGCCGGACGCTGTCCGGAAAGATTGAACATCCGCTCCACGATCGGTTTCGGAACGGAGAAACGCCCCGGAACGGGTGCGGATTTGATATTTAACGGATAAAATCGTATCTTTGCATCAATAATGGTTTCTCAAGAAGATATAGAACGGCTGCGCGAATTGCTTGCCCGGCCTGCGCAGAATATCGTGATCGTGTCGCACACGAATCCCGACGGGGATGCCGTGGGCTCTTCGCTGGCGTGGCGCGAGGCGTTGCTGGAGATGGGGCATCGCGTCACTTGTATCGTGCCCAACAAATACCCCTATTTTTTGGACTGGATGACGGGTATCGAGAACCTGGTGCTTTTCAAGACGGACGAAGCGGGAGTCGCCCGCCGTGCGGTGGAGGAGTCGGACCTGATCTTTTTCCTGGACTTCAACGCCGTATCCCGTCTGGAGGGGTTGAGCGAGGTGATCGAATCCAATACGACGGCCAGGCGAATCCTGATCGACCACCATCTGTCGCCGGGACCCGGTTTCGATCTGATGTTTTCCTGTACCGGTTCGTCGAGCACCTCTTTCCTGATCTATCGGATCCTCGAAAAGATGCTGGGCACGCAGGCGATTACGCGGAGTATGGCCGAGTCGTTATACGTGGGTATGATGACCGATACGGGGAACTTCTCGTTTTCGTTCCTTACGCCGGAGTTGTACCGGGCCGTTGCGGTGCTGGTCGAAACGGGCATCGACATTCCCACGATCCACAACAATGTCTATAACGCCTTCACCGAGGGCCGTGCCCGGCTGTTCGGCTATGCGATCAACCGCAAGATGGAGGTGATCCACAACGGTACGGTCGCTTATATGTCGCTTCTGGAGAGCGAGATGCGCCGGTTTCAGTTCCAGCCCGGCGACAGCGAGGGGTTCGTGAATTATCCCCTGACGATCAAGTCGATGAAGCTGTCGGCGATCTTCGTTGCCACGCATAAGTTTATCCGGGTGTCGCTTCGTTCGCGGGGCGGGGTGGACGTGGATCTTTTCGCCCGCAAGTATTTCAACGGCGGCGGCCATCGCAATGCGGCCGGAGGCAAGTCTTTTATGACGATGCGGGAAACCATCGAGCATTTCAAACGATCCGTAGCCGAGTTTGCCGCCCAGGGCGGTTTGGATTAGGTCGCTATGGACGATTTCCGCTTGCGGGTTTTCATTACGGCGGCCAAAACCCTCAATTTCACCAAATGCGCCGAGCAGCTTTACATTTCGCAGCCCGCTGTGAGCAAGCATATCGGCGAACTCGAATCCCGCTATAAGGTACAGCTTTTCGAGCGCAGCGGCAGCCGTCTGGCGCTGACCGAAGCCGGGCGTGTCATGCTGGAGCATGCCGAACGCATTGCCGACGGCTACCGCCGTCTGCAGTACGAGATGGATCTTTTCACCGACCGGCTGGGCGGCGAACTGAAGGTGGGAGCCAGTACGACCATCGCCCAGTATGTTCTGCCGCAGGTGCTGGCCCGTTTTACGGCCCGGTTTCCCGAGGTGAAGGTTTCGCTCGTGTCGGGCAACAGCGAGCAGGTCGAGGCGGCCCTCGCACGTCACGATACCGATTTGGGGCTGGTCGAAAGCAGCGCCCGGCATCCGGGGTTCCATTACGAACCGTTTATTCCCGACGAACTGGTGCTGATCGCTTCCACGAAAGGCTGGTACGGCCGCTGCGACCAGGTTACGCTCGCGGAGTTGCAGACGGTGCCCCTGGTGTTGCGCGAAAGCGGTTCGGGAACCCTCGAAGTGATTTCGAAATACCTCGCGGCGGCGGATGTACGACTCGCTTCGTTGCGTGTAGTGATGCAACTGGGCAGTACCGAGAGCATCAAGAGTTTCGTGCGCAACAGCGACGCCATGGCCATCGTGTCGGTGGCGTCGATCGTCGATGAGCTGCGCAGCGGCGAGCTCCGCATCATCGACATCGAGGGCTGTACGATCCGGCGGGAGTTTTCGTTCTGCTGGCCCGAAGGACGCAGCGATGCCTTGGCCGCACGTTTCGTGGAGTTCGCCCGCCATACGGCCTGATCCTTCGCGGCGCTTCTGCGATATTTTGCAGGCCGTTTTCGGCTGTGGGATCGCCGCCGGATCCGTTCGGGTACTCGAGAATGCGGTGGCCTGTCATCGGAAACCATTGGTCGTTTATCCGTGGTCTGTGTCTGTAATGTTGCTCCGCCCTAAATTCCTTACTCGGAGGGGATTCGGAACACTGCATCTCCGAGGAGGTATGCTAAAGTATGTAATCACGTTTTATCTATGGAAACCGATTTGAAATTCAGACCTTTCCGATCGCCTGCCGACCCGGGTTGGGACGAGGCGTGGGCGATCTATCAGAACTCTTTCCCCCAGAAGGAGATCCGTTCGCTGGAAGACCATCTGCAAGCTCTTTCCGATCCGCACTATACGGCCGACGGCATCTGGTCGGACGGCCGGTTGATAGGCATTCTTTATTACTGGACGGCTCCGGAATATGTCTATATCGAGCATTTGGCCATTTCGCCCGACCTGCGCGGTGCCAATATGGGCAGCCGGGTATTGGAGGCTTTTTGCCGGAAGGCCGGACGCATCGTGCTGGAAATCGATCCGCCGGAGACGGAAATCGCCGTTCGCCGCCTTCGATTTTACGAGCGGCTGGGGTTCGTGCGCAACGATTATCATTATGTACATCCGTCGTTCCAGCGTCCCTATGAGCCGCACCAGTTGGTGCTGATGAGCTATCCGAAGGCTATGACTGACGAGGAGTGCCGCAGTTTCGAACGCTTCGTCCGCGATCCGGTCCTTCGTTATTCCTGTCATGGAAAGAAGGAGTAATACCTTTAGAATATAATCAGGTAATAATGGAAACAGCCCGAAGATCGAAAGTCTTCGGGCTGTTTTATGGTGATCGGATGCTGCCTACAAGAGCAAGATCACGGCGAGCGATGCGACCGAGATGACGGCCCAGAGGATGATGCCCAGCACCAGCGGCTTGAGGCCTACCTTGCGGATTACCTCTATGGAGAGCCCTCCGCCGATCAGGAACAGCGTGGCCGAAAGTCCGCAGCGTGCGGCGACCGAAATGCCGTGCGTGAGCTGGGTCGGCAGGTTGCAGTAGGTGTTTACGAGCATGGCAACGACGAACCAGAAGATGAACCAGGGGATCTGGATCTTCTTGCCTTTCTGACGGAAGATCAGGGCCGACACCAGCGACAGGGGGATGATCCACAGGGCGCGGGTGAGTTTGACGGTCGTGGCTACCTTGAGCGCCTCCTCGCCGTAGGCGGCACCGGCGCCGACGACCGAACTGGTGTCGTGGATGGCGATCGCGGCCCAGGTTCCGAACTGGGTCTGCCCCATGCCGAGCCAATGCCCGATGACGGGGAATACGAAGAGGGCGACGGCGTTGAGGATGAAGATCGTGGCCAGTGACAGCGAAGTTTGGTTCTCGTCGGCATCGATAACGGGTGCGACCGCCGCGATGGCGCTGCCGCCGCAGATCGCCGTGCCCGACGAGATCAGGTAGCTGTTTTTGCGGTCGATGCGCAGCAGGCGTCCCAGCACTACGCCGACGATCATTACCGTGACTACCGAAACCACCGTGAAGGTCATGCCTTCGCGCCCGGCGGCCAGCGATTCGTGGAAGTTCATGCCGAATCCCAGTCCGACGACGCAGTATTGCAGCAATTTTTTCGAAGCCTTCTTGCTCCAGACCGGAAACGGATTGCCGAGGGTCAGGGCGAAGAGAATGCCCGCGAAGAGCGTGACGACGGGCGAACAGAAGAGCGAACCTATGAGCAGTCCGGCAAAAAGGATTTGGCGCCAGTTGAGCTTTGCGGATTGCATGGATTTCGTGAGTTGCAGCGGTTTCATACGGTGCTAATAACTTTTTGTAAACGATGCTGCAAATATACAGGCTTTATCCCCTTGAAACAACGGGGAAAAAGTTATGTCGTATAACTAAAAGTTATTGTTGCTGTCGCTGCGATGACGGATCCGCTCCCGTTACCGGTAATTTCGGATCAGGTCGCGGAAATAGGCGATCATTCGTCCGTAGTTCTCGAGCGAGATCGATTCGTTTTCGTTGTGGATCGTACCCTGTTCCTGTTCGGTAAGGAGGACCGGCATGAAACGATATACGTTCGGACTCACCGCCTCGTATTTGTAGGCGTCCGTGCCGCCGAGCGTCAGGTAGGGCGTTACGATCGTACCCGGGTAGAGTCCGGCGAGCGAGGTGCGGATCATTTCGAAGGCGTGGACATCGTCCGGGGAGATTTGCGACGGTTCGCGGGTCGAGAGTTCCTCGATCCGGACGTCGTATCCGTTGCAGATATTTTCGACATGCCGCTTCACCTGGGCCGTCGTGTTGCCCGGCAGCAGGCGGAAATTGACCGTGACTTCGGCTTCCGAAGCCAGTACGTTGGCCGCGTCGCTGCCCCGGGCCATGGTGATGGCGGTGGTGGTGCGTACCAGGGCATTGGTGGCCGGGTTGCTTTCGAACGAGCGGAGCAGCGGACTCTCCAGCAGCCAGCGGTTAGCGATCGCGGTGCGCTGGGCGACTCCCATCGAGCCGCCGATCCGATCGAGGAAAGCTATGACCGGAGCTGTCAGGAAGGCGGGCATTCGTTCTTGGTTGAGCATCTCGATGATCTCGGCCGCCAGTACGAGCGATCCCTTCTCCGGCGGCATCGAGGAGTGACCTCCGGTGCCCCGGACCGTGATTCGGATCGTGCTGAATCCCTTTTCGGCCGTTCCTACGAGGGCTGCCGTACGTTGGATTCCTCCCAGCCCGGGGGCGATGATGATGCCGCCTTCGTCATAGACGGCGTCGAAAGCAATGCCCTGTTCTTCGAAATAGCGGGCGATCTTCAGGGCGCCCTGCGTGCCGCCGGTCTCCTCGTCGAATCCGAGGGCGATCCACACGTCCCGCTCCGGGCGGAATCCCTCCGCAAGCAGCGAGTCGGTCGCTTCGAGGATCGAGAACAACATGCCTTTCATGTCGAGCGTGCCGCGTCCGTAGATCCGTCCGTCGGCTACGGCGCCGGAGAAGGGAGGGTAGTCCCAGCCCGGAAGGGGTGCATCGGGAGCCGACGGGTCGTAATTGAGTACGGGAACCACGTCGTAGTGGGAACAGAGCAGGATCGGAGGCAGGGCCGGGTTCTTGCCGGGCCAGCGGAATACCAGCCCGTATTCGTTGATCGTCAGGGTATCCAACCGACTGTAAATCGCGGGATATGCCTGCGGCAGATAGGCTTTGAAGGCTTGGAACGGATTGTCGTCCGTCCGGTCGATCGCATCGCTTACGGTCGGAATCCGGATTCCGCCGGCCAGCCGTTCGACGGCCTGGGCGGACGGTTCGACGCTCCGGGGAGGCCCGTCCGGACCGGTGGTGCGGATGAAGGGATAGGTCGCGGTGCGGACTATCACTACGGTGCAGAGTACGAGGAGCGACACGGCGGCGATGCCCGTCAGGAGCCAGATCATTTTCTTTTCTTTTTTCATGGAAGCGGTATATTAGGTAGGTCCGATCGTTCGGTTTACGTGCAATTAATCTGCCATACGGAAATTTTTTCGAATTTATTTTCGCCCTTACAGGGCCTTCCGAAGGCGTTTTTCGAGGGGGATTTGTCGGGAAAAAGCGGTTGGGAAAGCGAAATATTTTCCATATCCTTATATCGTTGAGCTTCGGTGGAGAAGTTCTGGCCGGAATGCTATCGGGTTGCGGCGAGTTTGTAAGAGTCTTTTGGGCGGGATCGAAATCAACTTATTAAATTAAATAAATTCGATTATGAAAGCACGTGTCTATTTATCAGTAGGAGCCTTGCTCCTGTTCTTGGCTCCGCTGGGCTGTTCCGACAAGGCAGAAAGTCCGGCACCGGAAACTCCGCCGGAAGAACAGCCCACGCCGGAGCCGGAACCAGAAAAGCCGGAGTTCGTGGATGCGAATATGTCGATGGAAGAATTGATGAAAACAGAAGATCCAGACCGTAATTATCGTTTAGTTAGTTATAGAGATGACACGTGTGCTATGTATTCTTTCTTCGACCCTATGACCGAATTGCAACGCGGTACGCCGCGCGACCAATTGCAGTGGGTATCCGAAAAGGTGGACGGAAACAGCGTTCGCTGGACTTATCGTATCACCAACGGAGACCACGACGAAGCCGTGCGTCAGACACTCGAACGCTGGGCCGAAAAAGAAGACGAGGAAGAATAACCGGATTACGATCAGGGAAAAGGATGTTTTCCTCTAAATGTCGTTGCGAGACAGATCGAATCCGACGGTCGCTTATTCGCGGCCTGCGGCTACGTTTATAATTCTGCACTTTCCCTGCGTTCTCTTCTCGGAGGGGGACTTGGGGTGCATAGCGTCCCAAGCGGTCATGAAGTATGTAATCACGATCAGGAAAAATAAAACCGGTTTAGAATAATTTCTAAACCGGTTTGTTGTGCCCAGGACGAGACTCGAACTCACACGGGCTAATGCCCACCACCCCCTCAAAGTGGCGTGTCTACCAATTCCACCACCTGGGCCTCGATTCCCGCCGCAGCGGGTTTTCAGGTGTGCAAATATAGTGACTATTTTGTTTTTCCCAAAATATACGGCAAAAAAATTGCCGGGTCACGAAACTGACCCGGCAATTCGATGTCGTTTCCGAAGCATGCGGCGGTCCCGGCAGCGGCCGGCACGGTTGCTTCGGGAAGCGGTTTATTCGGCGAAGTCCATCTCTTCGAAGAGGTAGGAAGCGTCTCCGATGCGGTCGATTACGAAAAGCACGTAGCGGATGTCGAGCGCGATGTTGCGGCAGAAAGCCGGATCGAAAGCGATGTCGCTCATGGTCGAGAGCCACGTGCGGTCGAAATTCACGCCGATCAACTCGCCCCGGCCGTTGAGTACCGGCGAACCGGAGTTGCCGCCCGTGGTGTGGTTGTCCGCAAGGAAGCAGACGGGAACGGTCGTGCGGCCGTCGATCTCCACGCCCCAGCGTCCGTAGTCCTTGGCGGCGATGATGTCGCGGAGCCGCTGCGGGATGTTGTAATCGTAAATTTCCGGATTGTCCTTTTCCAAAATACCTTCGACAGTGGTGTAGGGCTTGTGATATACCCCGTCGGCATACTGATAGCCGCCTACCTTGCCGTAAGCCACGCGCAGCGTGAGGTTGGCATCGGGATAGAAGGCACGCTCCGTATCCCATTCGCGCAGACCCTTGATATAGGTCGTGTAGAGTTCGTTCAGGCGCTCGCTGTTCAGGTTACGGGTCGAGCACTTGCCCAGTTCCTCGAAAATGCGGGTGACTGTCGTCCGAATATCGGCCCGCAGAGCTTCCAGTTCGGGAGCTTCGGTCGATTCGTCCTCCTTGTGCGTGGCTTCGAACATCAGCTCGGCGTATGCTTCGGGCGATCCCAGACGCTCTACTTCGGCGGCGAAGAGCGGTACCATGTACTCTTGCGGGCAGTTGTCGTAATATTCGCGGTACAGCACGCGGAAAAGGTCGCGGTTGAGCGCCTTCACCTGGGGATAGATTTCGTCGCCGAACGAGGGCCGGTTGTAAATCCGGTTGAGCTCGCCGGTGCGGATGGTTTCGCTCATCAGTTCGAGTGCGAAGTAGGCGTCGAAGATGCGGGCGTACTCCGCTTTGAGCTCTTTGAGCACGTCGCGGTATTCGGGTTTGTCCTGGGCCCAGGCTTGGAAGGCCTGTTCGTACTCCTGTTTGCTCGCCACGGTGTTCA
>OGGX01000998.1_pt1 | contig 13144 bp, 19 predicted proteins | sample 1571331 | NCBI WGS metagenome assembly OGGX01 (sample SAMEA2582056, study PRJEB24529) | metagenome | biome: Human gut stool | place: China | collected 2011
ACTCTGCCGTCTTCGCCGTGGAGGTGCGTGACCGGCAGCTCTGGGGCGTGGCGGAATGCCGCGTCGCCGGAGAATTGTCGGACACAGAAATGGATACTTTGAAAGAGTTTGTCACCGGACAGGCTTCTGACGGCTGGTGCGAAGGGTTTGAACAGAGGGAGATTGCCGTGGATGACGGCGGTGAATTGTATGTCCACTTTTGGAACTCGGACGAGTGGAGCATCCAAACGGAACAGGAGCTTTTCTCCCCCAAGCTGGCGGATGGACTGCCGGAGCTGTGCTTCTCCACCCTCCCCGGCACCGGTGAGCTCATCTGTATCAAGCGCGGCGAGAGCGGCTACTATCCCAGCGACTGGAACACAAACGATCCAGCGCATAACCGTGAGATAGCGGACTATAACAACGAGCGGCTGGGCGTTACCCCCGCACAGGAAAAAGCCATGAAAACGGGTTCCATGTTCGGCTGGGGCGTCCCCGGCGCAGACCCTGCCTGCTATGAACAGCAGCCGGAGATGGGAGGGATGACCCTTGGGTAAGAGAATACTGCGTGTGTATCTCGCTAAAAACGATACGCCGTATAGCGCAGCCTATGCAAAGCTGGATCTACCCGCCTCCCCGTGGGAGGTTTGGGACGCCATGGAAAAGGTGCGGCTTCAGACAGACGATATCCTGTACATGGAGATCGAAGACTACTTTGCCTTTGAGTATCTCTCGCCCCACTTGGATGGATTAGACATCAGCCTCAACGAGCTCAACGACCTTGCCGCACAGCTTGCGGCATTGGACGAGGTACAAGGGATCGCCTTTGAGGGGATGTTCTCCATAGAGGTGCAGAGAAAAGTAACCGCCAACGGCGGCGTCATCACGCTGCAGGATCTGCGGGATCTGGCGGTCAGCGCAAAAACAGACTGCTATCATGTAGTGGATGCCGCAGATGACGCACAACTTGGCTGCTTCTATGCGGAAAACGGATTCATCCCCGAACTGGACGGCGTGTCGGATGCTGTCTTTAAGATGCTGGACTTCGCCGGCATTGGAAGAATGATGCGATGCAGCGAAAACGGCGTATTTGTGGGAAACCTGTATGTACTGCAGGATGGCGAACTGACCACTGCGCCGCCTGTCCAAAAGACGCTGCCGGAAAAGCCGGGATACCTCTTCCAGCTCACGCTCGGACTGCATCCCGACATTGGCGATGCGCGCACGGTGACGCTGGATCTTCCCGCAGCAGAGGGGGAGCTGCTGGACGCGCAGGAACAGCTCGGTGTGGAGGGCTGGGAGGGCGTCACAGTCATTGATTATGACGGGATCATCCCCTATGCGGCAGAATTCACCGACCTGCCCATGGAGCTGGAGGAATTGAATGCCTTCACCAAGGCCGCGCGGGACATTCCGAGATCCGAGGTGCCGAAGCTGAAGGCTCTGCTGGAGCAGTTCGAGGTGCAGGACATCGAAACGGCGATGCTCCTAACGGAGCATCTGGCCGATTACATCCTCACGCCGAACCTCAGCTCACCGCAGGAGGCGGCGCTGGATCAGCTCTGTTTTATCATGGACCGTGAAGAAGCCGTTCGTCTGATCCCGTACGTGAACCTCTTCAACTACGGCGAGACAGTCATCCATGCGGACAACGCCGCCCTCACATCCTACGGCCTGCTGCACCGCGCGGACTATGAACCAATGCTCTCACCCATGCAGCAAAAACAGGAACAGGAGATGACGATGCAATGACCAGGGAACAGATCCAACATGAAAGCGACCGGCCGCTGCCTTGTGCAGCACAGGAGGCATTCCGATGCAGACCGGATGCTCTGAGCGATGACGAGAAGACGATCCTCTCCGCCATAGCCCTGCAAAAGGGCGAGGCGGAGGCTGCGGAGATTTTCAGGGAGTCACCGGAGCATCTGCGTGATTACACGATCCTCAAGGGCGTCAACAGCTACGCCGCGCTGGGCAGGTACTACCTCGCCAATGAGACTACCGTCCCGGAGGAGCTATACGAATACATGGATCTGGATGCGCTGGGCTGCCGCTATGAGGACGAGCATCCAGGCGTGTTCATCGGCAGTGATTATGTGTGCTACCCTGCGGAGGAACAGAATCTTACCATGGAAATGCAGTAGCTGACCATATCTTTCCACGCCAGCTGCGCGGATAAGAACTACACCAAGGGGCCGTATTCCCGGATGGGGAAAAGCGGCCCCTTCTTTTTTGCGCTGATTTGACCTCCTGCTCCGGGATAACGGACCCGGAAAGGAGGAACTGTGCCGATCAACAAAGCCCTTGCAGAGTATCTTGACCTCTACCACAAGGGCGAGGCAAACGCCGTCACCAGCCGGGAGCTGGAGTGTGCCTTCCGAATGCGCGGCTCCGAGCTGCGCCGGGAGATCAACGCCCTGCGGGGCGACGGCATCCCCATCTGCAGCTTTGACGGCGGCTACTACTATGCCGCCACCGAGGAGGAGCTGCGGCGCACCATCCGGCAGCTCCGCAGCCGGATCAAGAAAATCGCATTTGCGGAGCGCGGCCTGTCCCGCACCTTGCCTGACTATGAGGACACCGGTCAGCTCTCCCTCCCGCTGGAGGGAGGTGACACTTCTTGAACAGCTTTATTCCCTGGGTAGGCGGCAAGGGCAAGCTGCTGTGGATCATCAACAAGCTGATGCCGGACCGTTACACCCGCTTCATCGATGTGTTTGGCGGAAGCGGCACGGTGACCATGTGCCGTCCCATCCAGCGCGGCTGCATGGAGGTCTACAACGACTTCAACGGCAATCTCACCAACCTGTTCTGCTGCGTGAAGAACCGCCCCATGGCACTGCTGGCGGAGTTGGGATTCCTGCCGCTGAACACGCGGGATGACTTCAATGTCCTCTATAAATTCTTCTCCAAGGGCGAGTTCACGGACGACTACCTGCAGGAGGAGATGAATCTAACGGAGGTTTACTTGAAGCCCCCCGATGCCGAGACCATCCGCGCCCTTATGCTGGAGCGCGCGCCCCGCGGGAGCATCCGCCGCGCGGCGGACTTCTTCAAGCTCATCCGCTACAGCTTCAGCGGCGGCGCCAAGTCCTTCGGCGGCAAGCCCTGCGACATTCGCCGTTTCTTTCACCTGATCTGGGAATGCTCCCGCAGGCTGGCGAATGTCATCGTGGAGAATAAGGACTTCGAGGAGGTCATCCGTCAGTACGACCGGGCAGGCGCCGTGATCTACTGTGACCCGCCCTACTACAAGGCGGAGGGCTGCTACGAGGTGGAGTTTCCCCCGGAGGATCATCGGCGGCTCCATGATGTACTGGTCACCTGTGAAGGATACTTCATCGTTTCCTACAACTACCAGGACTACATCTGCGAGATCTATCAGGATTGCTATATCTTCCGCACCTCCCGTCCCAACAGCATGTCCCAGACGGCAGGCAGCGAATATGAGGAGATCGTCATCACCAATTATGACCCCCGCAAAGCCTGCTGGCAGCTCTCCATGGATAGTCTGCTGGGCGGCGATGGCGACACCCGCTACGAGCTGATCCATGAGCCGGAGCATCCCTTAAAAATCTGAACAATAAAAGGAGAAGCAGCATGAAATTTGTAAAATACAACGACAACAAGAGCGTCACCATCCCGCCGTTCTGACCGTCTGCGGGCTGGACGACGAGGGGAAACTGGAAATGGCCGGCGCCAAGGGCGCGGTCATTTTGTCAAAGAGCGAGATGACCGCCATGGAGATGGTGCGCACGATCCTCGCCCTGACGGACCGCGCCGGTCAGCTGATGAGGGAGCTGACGGACCTCTGCGGCAGCTGCGAGGGCTGCACCGAGGGGCACTGCACCTTCCGTGATGCGGACATCGAGGAGCTGATCCGCCCCGCCGTCACCGTTCCCGATTGGGCCAGAGAGGAAGCGGACATCGCGCCCGACGCCAAGCTGGACTGCCATGTGGACGAGGGCTCCGGCGTGATCACCGTGTGCGAGACATTTTACGACCACGACCTCTCCGATATTCCCGCCGAGCTGCTGGAGGCCCTGCGTAAGTCCGGCTGCTGCCTGTCCGTGCTGGAGGATATGCTGATGGACGACGATGTCATCTACGATAAGTGATACCGTAGGCATTCAAAGAAGAAACGAGGCGAGAGATCCAAATGAATGAAACCTATCCCTACCCGTATTCCGCTGCTGAAGCCCGTAAGCGGAATGAGCTTTCCCTTTGGCGGGAGAGCCACAAGGCAAACATCGCCTGCCGTGATGCTATCGAGGACGCCATCCGCCGGAACTTCGATGGGATGTACCTGAACGAGGACTGCCTTGCGCCGGTGCTGACGGCATACGGCTACAAGCGCACTGCGTGGGTGCTTGCCAATACTTTGCATGAACTCAAGTGGGACGGGCGTTTCAGCTACGCCAACAAGCATTGGGCAGAGAAGATATATATTCCCACAGATCTCATCCACAACAGCGATTTTGTTGTCCGAAGCCACCCCGCCGTGCTGGATGGCTTCGTCAGTCTCTACCGCAAGGCGGTGCAGGCGTTAAATCTCTTCGGTGCAGAGCACTGCGTCGGTGACCGCGCCGAGCAGGACTTCACCGGCAAGGTGCTGGTGCTGTCGCCAGATACGCTGAAGGAATCCTGCTGGAGTCAGGCGGATCAACTCTGGTATGCTCGGAGCGGCTTTGGATGCGAGCCGCATTCCAGTGGTCGAGCAGTCTTTGCCACCTGCCTCTCGGACGGAGAAACAGCCAGATGGAACCGGGAGGATTTCATCGGTGTGCTGAACGAAAAATGCCTGCCGGACTGGGCGCGGGAGAAGCTCATGGAGCTGACCGCACCACGGCAGGAGGAACCGGCCACAGGTGAGATGAAGCTGGAATGATCGGAGGTGAAATAAGTGCAGCGCATCTTCATTGATAACCATGACCGCATCCTCTATTACAGCAATCCTGCCGGATACATCGCGGGAAAGGAGGCGGTGGTGGACACCATGTTCCAAACGCAGGAGCTGGAGCGTTTTCTGCAAAAGCAAGCGCTCACCATCCGCTGGGAGGACGGTGTCTATGACCGCCTCCTGCTGGGGCAGCAGAGGGGCTCTTTCGACCCGGAGGCTCCGCCCCTGAAAAGCTGCCGTGTGTGGCAGCTCACGCGGGACAGCCCCATCAATATGCGCTTCATCCCGTATGAAGCCCTGCTGGAGCGTTTCGGACAGCCTGACCGTAAGCACTATGAAACAGTCTATGACGGTCTGGTCGGGACCAATGACCCGGAGGAGATCTACGCGCTCTTCCGCGACCCGGTTCCCGGCTACGACGGCAGACCCATCGGCATCTCGGATGTGCTGGAGCTGTACGATGAAGGCGGCAGCGAGTTCTACTACTGCGACCGTGTCGGCTTCCGGCAGATCGAGTTCGCGCCGCGGCAGGAAATGGAGCTGTGTCCGTGAATTGAGCACCCGGCCGGGTGCTTTTTTCATATCAACATCAGAAATAGGAGGAAAGAAAAATGCCCAAGAGCCAGAACAAAGCAAGCACCCCCGTCCCCGCGCAGGAAAGCCGGTCCCCCGTGACCTTCGATGTCCGAGTCTATCCCGTGAAGGACAGCAAGTACACCCTCGCCAACGCCAGTGTGGACATCAACGGCGTATTCGCCATTCGCGGCGTGAAGGTCATCCGCAGCGAGAAAGGCCCCTTTGTCGCCATGCCGCAGTACAAGGACAGCCACGGCGACTATCACGACATCTGCTTCCCCTGCACGAAGGAGGCCCGCCAGCAGTTCAACGACGCGGTGCTGAATGCCTACGAGCAGTCGCTCGGGCAGGCCCAGCAGCCGGACAATGCTCCCGCCGCGGAGCAGGTCATGTAAGTCACCCACAATACGAAACATATAACTTGTAGGAGGAAATTATCACATGAAGAAGATTATTAAGAACACCGCCAATTCCATCCGCACCAAGGCCATCCGCCTTGCCGCCACCCGCCACTCCGGTGAGGGCTACATCGACACCGCCGTCAAGATCCTAATCGCCGTGGTGCTGGGCGCGCTGCTGCTGGCGGGCCTCTACGCTTTGTTCGGCGATGTGGTCATGCCCACGCTGAACCAGCGTATCAAGGATATGCTCAACTACGCCGGCGCGCTGGGCGGCTGATCCGTGGCATCTGTCCTGCAGGGGACGCTGTTCCTCATCGGACTTATGAGCGCGGCATGGACGGATCTCCGGCGCAGGCAGATCTATGACCTTTCCAGTATCGTCATCGCAGGGGCGGGGCTGATTTCCTTCAGCCCCGCCCGGCTTCTCGGCCTGGCGCTGGCCGTCCCATTTTGGCTGGCAAGCCGGAGAGGACGCGGCGGCATGGGAGATGCGTTCCTCATCGCCGCCTCCGGCTTTCTGCTGGGCTTTCTGCGCGGAGTCGCCGGACTGGTGCTGGCACTGGTGCTGTACTGCCTTTTCTACCTTGCAATAGCCGCCCTGCACAAGATCCGCAGGCAAGAGCGCCCACCGGAGAGCTATCCATTCGCGCCATTTCTTGCAGCGGGCTTCTTTACCGCATATATCATCTAAGAATAAGGAGGACTTGCTCCATGAGTATTTTCAAAAACCGCACGGTCATCGGCGTCATCTGCATTCTGCTGGCGCTGGTAATCTGCTTCGGCATCACGCCGCTGTTCAATCAGAGCATCAGCCAGAAGGCGGAGATCGTCCGCGTCACAAAGGACATTCACGCCGGCGAGCTCATCACCAAGGATATGGTCACCACGGCCGAGGTCGGCTCCTATAATCTCCCCTCCGGCCTTATGACCGCGAAAGACAATGTGGTGGGCAAATACGCCAAGGCGGATCTTGCCGTTGGCGATTATATTCTCGCTGCCAAGCTCTCGGATGCGCCTGCCGCCGAGAATGCTTATCTCTATAATCTGGATGGCACGAAGCAGGCCATCTCCGTCACCATCAAGAGCTTCGCCACCGGACTGTCCGGCAAGCTCCAGAGCGGCGACATCGTATCGGTCATTGTGGCAGACTATCCGGAGGACGGCGAAACCACCATCCCCGCCGAGCTGCAGTACGTGGAGATCATCTCTGTTACCGCCAGCACCGGCTATGACGCCAATACCGGTGAAGCAAAGGGTGATGAGAAGGAGCTGCCCTCTACCGTGACCTTCCTCGTTCTGCCGGAGCAGGCCAAGGTGTTGGCGGAGCTGGAGCAGGTCGCCAAGCTCCATCTGGCTCTCGTCTACCGCGGCACAACAGATGGCGCAAGGCAGTTCATCGAGGCGCAGGAGGCGCTCATTGAGGAACTGTACGCAGAGCCGGAGGAAGATCCCATTGAGGAGGGCGAAGCCGCCGACCCTACCGCAGAAATGCCGGAGAGTGAGGTGACAGGATGAATTTCAGAAAGGCCAGCATCTTTCAGCGCGACACAGAGAAACCGGAGGAGCAGAATGACAGCGGCGGTATGCTGGCGGTCTGGGGCAGCCCCGGCAGCGGAAAGACGGTAACGGCGGCGAAAATCGCAAAAATGCTTTCCACCAAAAAGAAAAACGTTATTCTTCTGCTCTGTGACATGACTGCCCCTATGCTTCCCTGCATCTGTTCTCCGGATGAACTGGAGTGTGAGAGATCTCTGGGCAATATTCTTGCTGCCGCCCGCATTGGAGAGAATCTCATCAAGCATAACCTTGTCACCCTCAAGCGCAGCAACTATCTCACGATGTTGGGGTTACTCAAGGGTGAAAATGAGTACAGCATTCCGCCTTTTACCGAAAAGCAGGCAATAGAGCTGCTGGATGGACTGCGACAGATCGCACCCTATGTCATTGTGGACTGTGGCAGCTATATTGCAAACGATATTCTCTCCGCTGTAGCATTGATGGAGGCCGACAGTGTTTTGCGTCTTGCTAACTGCGATCTCAAAAGCATCAGCTACTTTTCCAGTCAGCTTCCATTGCTGAAGGATGCTAAGTGGGATGCAGACAAGCAGTATAAAGTGGCGGCAAATGTTAAGCCTTTTCAAGCGGCGGACCATATTGGCAAAGTGCTCGGCAGTGTGACCTTCAAATTGCCTTATTCACAGGAATTGGAGGAGCAGTATCTCGCCGGCGATTTGTTTTCTGACCTTTCTCTCAAGGATAGTCGAGCCTTCCGCAAGGAGTTGGAAAGGATCACCGAGGAGGTGTTTTGACATGGCACTTGGAACAAAGAGAAGTGCTTCGCTCTTTGCGGCAAACGCAGAAAAAAGAGATGCGTTGGAATTCCGTGACAGCCCAGAGTTAGATGTCGTTCCGGTGGTGGTGGATGACACGCCGCAGCGGACCTTGAACACGGATGCCAGCACGGTCGGACGGACTCACAACCTGTTCTTTACACCGGAAGCGGAAGGCAAGGACTTTGGCTCCGTGCTGCAGGAGGTGCAGGAATACATCTCCGGCTCCTATTCCGCCCTAATCTCTCAGGGTGGCGAAGATGCAAAAGAGCAGCTCCAGCGCTACATCACCAAGTACCTGCAAGATAAACGCATCGCTGTTGCGAACATGACGCAGACGGAACTGGTGGACGCCATCTATTCCGAGATGGCGGAGTTCGGCTTTCTGACCCGCTATATTTACGCCGACGGCATTGAGGAAATCAACATCAACTCGTGGCGGGATATTGAAGTGCAGTATTCGGATGGCAGAAATGAGAAATTGGAAGAGCATTTCGATTCGCCGGAACATGCGCTCGCCGTCATCCGTCGTATGCTCCACGCCTCCAGCATGGTGCTGGATAACGCCAGCCCTCTGGTCACGGGACACCTGACCCGCAACACCCGTATCGCCGCTATGAAGTCCCCTGTGGTGGATGAGGATGTGGGCGTTGCCGCCTCCATCCGAATCGTCAACCGTCACAATCTCAGCCGTGAGGATCTGCTGCGCAGCGGTACGGCCACAGAGGAAATGCTGGACTGGCTTTCCGTATTTTTGCGCTATGGGATCTCCATCTGTGTGGCGGGAGCCACCTCCTCCGGTAAGACCACGGCGGCAGGCTGGCTGCTGACCACCATACCCGACAGCAAACGCATCTTCACCATTGAGAACGGCTCCCGCGAACTGGAGCTGGTGCGGGAGGAAAATGGAAAGGTGGTCAATTCGGTGGTCCACACTCTGACTCGCGACAGCGAGAATGAGCGACAGCGGATCGATCAGATCGCGCTGGTGGATATCTGCCTGCGCTTCAACCCGGACATCCTGGTGGTGGGCGAGATGCGCGGCGCCGAGGCCAATGCCGCGCAGGAGGCCGCCCGCGTGGGTGTGGCGGTGCTGACCACCATCCACTCCAACTCCTGTGAAGCGACCTACCGCCGCATGGTGTCCCTGTGCAAGCGCGCCGTGGATATGTCGGACGAAACACTTCTCAGTTATGTGACAGAGGCGTATCCCATCGTGGTCTTCTGCAAGCAGCTGGAGAATAAGCAGCGCCGCATGATGGAGATCATGGAGTGTGAGATCCTTCCCAATGGGGATCGCCGCTACAACACGCTGTTCCGCTATGTCATTACGGAAAACCACATGGAGAACGGCAAATTCGTCATCGAAGGGCATCACACGCAGGTGAACGAGATCTCCGTGAGTCTGCGCAAACGCCTGCTGGAAAACGGTATGCCCAATGAGGAGCTGCAGGCTCTTTTGAATCCCAAGAAGGAGGTGAACGCCACTTGACAGCCCTACTACTGACTGCGTGTATCGGCATGATCACCGGCGCATTCCTTATCTTTCGCATCTCGCCCATGGACTTCACGCTGGGTGTGTTCCGCCGGTTGACCGCCGGACCCAAAAGCATCCGGGATGAGATCAACGAGACCACCCATCGCAAAAAGCCTGGTCTCTTCCGCCGCGAGATATCGGAAGCGCAGACGGTCCTGCAAGCCACCGGCAAGGAGGATCGCTTTCCCATGCTGTGCGCGGCATCCCTGCTGCTCTTTGCTGTGGGTGCGGGCATCGCCATCATCATGAATAACCTCTTGCTGGTGCCGGTGCTGGCGGCCGGCATGATGTTCCTGCCCTTTTGGTACATTAAGCTCACGGCCGGACACTACAGGAAAGCTGTTACCGCCGAGCTGGAAACAGCACTATCTATCATCACCACGGCCTACCTCCGCAGTGAGGATCTGCAGACCGCCGTGGAGGAGAATATCAATTATCTGAACCCGCCCGTGCAAGGCGTGTTCCGCAGCTTCCTCACCCGCATCAAGCACATCGACCCGGATATGAATGCGGCGTTGGCGGAGCTGAAGTCTGCTATCGATAATGAGGTATGGCGGGAGTGGTGTGAGGCACTCTCCGCCTGCCAGTATGACCACAGCATGAAAAGCACCCTTAATCCCATTGTGGCAAAGCTATCGGATATGCGCATCATCAATGGGGACTGGAGAATCTCGTATTTGCTCCCCGCAAGGAATTCATCTCCATGGCGGCGCTGGTGGTGCTGAATATCCCGCTGCTGTACTTTCTCAACAAGGACTGGTATGCAACCTTGATGACCACCGTACCCGGTAAAGCGGTGCTGGCGGTCTGTGCCGCCGCTATCTTTCTCTCCTTTGCCAGAGTGGTCAAGCTGACCCAGCCCATTGAATATCGGAGGTGACGGACATGACGATCTTACTGTTCCTTTTCGGCGTGGCCGTTGCCGCGGGACTGTTCTTCATTCTGGCGGATATCCTGAAGCTGCCCCGCCTCTCCACGGAGAAGGCCCTCCTGTCCGCAGGGCGAGCCGAGAAAAAGCGGATGAAGTCGCTGGACGCCCTCTTCCTTGGCTGGGCCATCAAGCTCTCCAAGTATATCCGAATGGATGAATACAAGCGTCACCGCATGGAGCGCACGCTGAGTGCTGCCGGCATGGACATGACGCCGGAGGTCTATTTGGCCTATACCATCCTCAAGCCTGCCGCCGCGCTGCTGGCGGTCATTCCGTGTCTGCTGATCTTCCCTCTGCTCTCGCCCATCGTGGTGCTGCTGTCGATATTGCTTTACTTCAAGGAGAGCCGCAAGGCGGAGGAAAAGGTCACCGAACGCCGCGAGAAGATCGAGGGAGAGCTGCCCCGCTTTGTTGCCACAGTGGAGCAGGAGCTGGGAGCCAGCCGCGATGTGCTGACGATCTTGGAAAACTACAAGCGTCACGCCGGTCCCGACTTCGCCCGTGAGCTGGATGTGCTGACGGCGGATATGCGCTCGTCCTCTTACGAAGCGGCACTGGTTCGCTTCGAGGGCAGGCTGGCGTCGCCCATGCTCTCCGACATCGTGCGCGGGCTCATCGGCGTCCTGCGCGGGGATGACGGGCGCGTCTATTTTCAGATGCTCTCGCACGACATGAAACAGCTGGAGCTTCAGCGGCTCAAGGCGCAGGCAGCGAAGATCCCGCCCAAGATCCGTGTGTATTCCTTCGTCATGCTGGTCTGCTTTATGCTCATCTACATTGTGGTCATCCTCATGCAGATTCTCACCTCGATGGGAGGGCTGTTCGGATGAGAAACAAATGGAAGAAACGCTCCGGCGAGGGCTACATCGATACCTGCGTCCTCATCCTCTGCGCCATGCTGGTGATCGCATTGGCGGTGAAGGTGCTGCCGGTGTATGTGGCGAAGCAGCAGCTTGACACCTTCGCCGCCGAGCTGGTGCGGGAAGCCGAGATCACCGGCAGAGTCGGGAGTGAAACGACCTCCCGCGCGCAGGTGCTGTCTGAGCGGTTGGAGATCGACCCGGACATCCGCTGGTCCCGTACCGGCCGCATCCAGCTCAATGAGGAGGTGACGGTGACCATGGATGTGGACATCGGCTTTGGTGGGCTTGGCAGCTTCCCCATTGAACTGACAGCACAGGCCAGCGGCAGATCGGAGGTGTATTGGAAATGAGAAAGCTGCTTTTTCGCTCCCGCTCCGGTGAGGGCTATCCCATGGTCATCGCTGTGACACTCTGCCTGCTCATGCTCTTTATGGTCATAGCGGAATATTTCCGGGTGAACATCATCGTGCAGGGTGTGCGGGATGCTGTGCAGCAGGCGGTCATCGCAACCGTTAATGAAAACTATGACGATGTGTACCACTCTGTGCGGGAGGGCTATGCCGCAGGCTGGTTCCCGGAGGGGGATGGTGAGTGGTTCGAGTCCATCGACGCCGGTGACATCTACGGCAACCTGTCCTATATCCTCGGCCTTACCACAGATGGCGAAGGCTACATGAAATACGCCGGAAACGAGCTGGAATATACGCTCTCCGACCTGTCCGTACATATCTCCAACAACGCCATCGCCTCAGGCCGGAGCGAGGGGTATCTCGCAACCGCCACCCTCCATCTGGAGGTCCCCACCCGCTTTGCCGGACGGGTGCTGCCGCCTGTAAGTGTAAATCTGCGGGTAGAAGCCAAGTATATACCAAAGTTTTAGTGCTTTTATTTTCTTGCAGTAGACTTCCGAAGAAAGCTGTGGTATGTTCGGGATAAGAAGAAAAATCACTGACCCCTACAAAGGAGGAGTTCGACCTATGACAGACAAAACAAAACGCATCATCCTCATTGCGGCAGGTATCCTGCTCTGCACGGCACTGGTGGTGGGGATCGTCAGCCGCCTTGCGGCGGTGCCCATGCCCATCGACCCCGCCATCCCGGACGATACACCCAACACGAAAGATCCGGTAGTGAACATCAGCGATCCAGAGGTAAAGGTGGACAGCAAGACGGATGGCGAACAGCGTGATCCCGGCAGGGATGCGGACAACTCCGGCACAGAGCAGACCATTCAGGGTACGCCCACCAAGCCGGATGCACCGGAGCATCCCGGCAAGACGGAGAAGGATCATGCGGCGGATGATGTGCCGGAAGCGGACCGCAATATGGAAACGCCGCCCACCTACAAGCCGGAGCAGACTGAGGTAAAGCCACAGCCCACGGAGCCTGCAGGCGGCAGCACCAATGATGCCGGACAGGTGTATGTTCCCGGATTCGGCTATGTGACGCCCAGCGGTCCCAACACAGTCATCGATGGGCAGGACATCTATGAGAACGGCAACAAGATCGGTATCATGGGCGGCTGACCTCGCCCTCCCAAGAGAGACACGGCTGAGAAACGGCCGTGTCTCTTTTTATCTTCACGACTGGAGGAATGCGTATGAAAAGGATATTATCCCTGCTGCTG
>OGGX01001000.1_pt1 | contig 13125 bp, 11 predicted proteins | sample 1571331 | NCBI WGS metagenome assembly OGGX01 (sample SAMEA2582056, study PRJEB24529) | metagenome | biome: Human gut stool | place: China | collected 2011
GGCAGAATCTCGGAGAGGAGGGTACTCTGTGAAGCGCGGACTTGACACCGCCTCCTAAAATCAACCAATTATTTTAGGAGGCTTATATGAACGACAATTTCTGCCCGTCCCACACTGTGGTGGAACCGGATACCTGGGAGCGAGGCCCTGTATTCCGTCATTTTATCGACGACCTGCGCTGTGTCATGAGCCTGACGGTGGATCTGGAGATCTCCCGATTCCTGAAGCGGCTTTCGGCCAGTGGCTTCCGCTTCTACCCCGCCATGATCTGGGCGGTGTCCAACGTGCTCAACGCCCACGCGGAGTTCCGGTACGGCTGGGACGATCAGGGGCGGCTGGTCCTCTGGGACCGGATCGAGCCCTACTACGCCCACTTCCACCCGGACAGGGAGACCTTTGCGAAGCTGGTGACGCCCTTCTCTTCGGACCTGGAGACCTTCCACCGCCGCTTTTTGGAGGATCGGACACGGTACGCCGCCCTGGACCACTTCGACCTGACGGACGTGCCGCCCAACACCTTTGATGTGTCGTGCCTGCCCTGGGTCCGGTACCGCAGCTTCGACATGCACATCTTCGACAGCGGCACCTATCTGGCCCCGGTGGTCACCTGGGGAAAATATGAACGGGAGGGAGACCGGACGATCCTGCCCGTCTCCCTGAATATCCACCACGCCGTGGCGGACGGATTCCATCTGTCCCGGTTTTTCCTGGAGCTACAGGAGCTGCTGGACGCACCTGAAATAAGCTAAAACAGACACCGGGCGGCCCGAAAGCGGGCCGCCCGGTGTAATAATTTTTCAATTACTTCCAGATACTCTTCCGGATGACTCGGTACAGGAGAATCATAGCTGCCAAAATTCCGAGCCAAATTGCTCCGTTAACGGCGAGTGCAAACTCCAGCGGCCAACCAGTCCGGGAATTGGCAGTAATGGTATAAATGACATCTTTTACCGCCAGATAGAGCCAAAGTAGTCCACCGCAGGCCCAGAGAAGATCAAAGACGTGCTTTTTCAAACTCTTCATCCGCTCCCAGGCCGTTTAATCGTTGAACTTGTCGATTTGGACGCTGTCGCAGTACTGGGCTTTCAGCTCCTGAAGACGGCCGAAGATCTCCGTCTGGCAGTGGGCCTGCTGGAGCTCCGGCGTGGTCCAGCTCTCCACCAGCAGCAGGTCGTCCGGCGCCTCCGCCGCCAGGAAGTAGTCGTACTTCAGGTTCCCCTCCTCTTTCAGGGAGTTGGCCCGGATGCCCAAATCACAGAGGGCCTGATAAAAGGCCTCCCGTTGGCCGGACTTGCAGTGATAGGTGACGTTCCAAGTTAACATAAAATATCCCCTTCCGTTTTATGGTCAAATTTCTTCACTTGCGAAATCTGGTAAAGCCGCATAAGCAGACCTTAAATGAAACAAGCACGGCGGGATGGGCGCCGTCAGGGACAGATGCTCTCCCGTCACCGGATGGTCCAGATCCAGAGCGTAGGCGTGGAGGGCCGGCCGAGGGATCAGGTCCGGGTCCTCTTCCCCGTACAGCCAGTCCCCTGCCAGGGGGCAGCCGATGGAGGCCATGTGCACCCGGAGCTGATGGGTCCGCCCTGTCTCCGGCCGCAGCCGCAGGAGGGACAGGCCGTTCGACCTCCCCAGCACCTCATAATGGGTGACGGCCCGGGCACCGTCAGGCCGGACGCACCGGCCCACCACAGAATTCGGGTCCCGGCCGATGGGGGCGTCGATGCGCCCCTCCGGCGGCCGGGGGATTCCCTCGCACACCGCCAGGTAGATCCGCCGGAAGGTGGGGGTGTGGAGCTGGCCCTTGAGCTGCTCCTGGGCGTGGGGGTGCTTGGCCACCACCAGCAGGCCGGAGGTGCCCTTGTCCAGCCGCTGGACGGGGTGGACGTCGGCGGAAATCCCCGCTTTTTTGTAATACCAGGCGATATAATTACAGAGCGTATCGCTGTAGTGGCCGGGACCGGGGTGGACCAGCACGCCGGGGGCCTTGTTGAGCACCAGCAGATCCCCGTCCTCGTACACGATATCCAGGGGGCCGGGGGTGGGCACCATGTCCCCCTGGCCGTCGGGATCGGCCACCCGGACGGAGAGCACCTGCCCCGCCGCCGGGCGGCAGGCGGTGGTGACCCGCATCCCGTCCAGCAGGATGCCGTCGTCCAGCCACTTGACACGGCGGATCACCGTCCCCGACAGGCGGAGCTCCCGCCGCAGCAGGGTGTCGATTTTTTCCCCCGCCTGGTCCGCCGTCACGGTCAGCTCCAGGCGGCGGGGGGACTGCTGGGCCATGTTTGCGACCTCCTTGCGTTTTTTCCCAGTATAGCACGGGCGCGGCGGCTTTTCAAACGGCGGATTTTGTAGTATAATAATCAATTAGAATCCAAGCAATGGAAACGAGGTGCCTCCAATGGCGGAAAAACTGGGCCTTTATGTCCACATCCCCTTCTGCCGCAGCAAGTGCGACTACTGCGACTTCTACTCCCTGGCGGGGAAGGAGGGCCGGATGGACGACTACCAAAAGGCGCTGCTCGCCCATATGAAGGAGACCGCGCCCCTCACCCGGGGCTGGCAGGTGGACACCGTCTACTTCGGCGGCGGCACCCCCAGCTTTTACGGGGAGAAGCGGCTGCGGGAGGTGCTCAAAACCGTGGCCAAGCGCTTCGATCTGGCCAAGGACGCGGAGATTACCGTGGAGTGCAACCCGGACAGTGTGGATAAGAAGGTGTTTCAGGCCCTCCGGCGGGCGGGGGTAAACCGTATCTCCCTGGGCGTCCAGTCTGCCCACGACTGTGAGCTGAACTGCCTGCACCGCCCCCATACCTTCCAGCAGGCCCAGCGGGCGGTGGCCGCAGCCCGAGAGGCCAAGATCAAAAACATCAGCCTGGATCTGATCTACGGCCTGCCCAACCAGGATATGGCAGGGTGGCGGGACACCGTGGAGCAGGTGCTGGAGCTGGAGCCGGAGCACCTGAGCTGCTACGGCCTCAAGGTGGAGCCGGGCACTCCCCTGGACGACCGGGTGGTGCGGGGGGAGAAGCTGCCCGACGACGACCAGCAGGCGGATATGTATCTTTGGACGGTAGAGCGGCTGGCGGCGGCGGGCTACCGCCAGTATGAGATCTCTAACTTTGCCCGGGCGGGCTTCCAGTCCCGGCACAACCTGAAATACTGGATGGGCCGGCCCTACATCGGCTTCGGGCCGGGGGCCCACTCCGACTTCGGCGGGCGGCGCTACTCTTTTATCCGGGATCTGGAGGGCTATATTGCCGCCGTGCTGGAGGGGGGCACCGTCATCGACGAGTCCGACCTGATCCCCCAGCGGGAGCGGGGCGGCGAATATTTGATGCTCCGCCTGCGCACCACCCGGGGCATCGAGGAGTGGGAGTACCGCCGGGAGTTCTTCATGAACTTCGATCCCATCGAGCAGAAGCTGGAGGAGTACGAGCGCCAGGGCTGGGCGGAGCGGCACGACCGCCGCTGGAATCTGACGGCCAAGGGCTTCCTGGTGTCCAACCAGCTCATTGGGGAGCTGCTGTCCATTCAGGAGGAGGCGACACTGGAAAAGACTCTGCCCCGGCTGAAGCAGGGCAGGCCGGAGGAGGGGTAAGGGCGGGATTTTAAGACCGCCCGCCGCCCGTGGAAGAAAATTGTAAGAATTGGATTGACAAATCCTGGCCCCCGCTTGTTTACAAGCGGGGGCTTTTGTGTTAACATAATTTTTGTATGACCCGTTTCACAGACGATATTAGGAGGACAAGTATGAAACAATGGATCCGGCGGGGGGCGGCCCTGGGTCTGGCGCTGGCCCTGACTGTCACCGCGGCCTCGGCGTCCCAGGCCATGGGCTGGGACGTACATACCGGGCGGGCGCCCCTCTCCCAGGGGGCCAGCTTGGGAAAGAACGTGTTCTGGAGCGATACCTATTCCGACCTGCGCACCGAGTACTATGTGGAGTATTCCCCCAACGCCAGCGTAGTGCCCACGGTGGCCTACGGCTCCAAGGTTACCGACCGGGTGACCCTGTCCGGCATGGCCCAGACCCTGGAGAGCCAGGGCAAACGGGTGGTGTCCGGCCTGAACGGCGACTGGTATGTGCTCTCCACCGGCGCGCCCACCGGACTGGTGGTGACCGACGGGATTGTGCGGGCCACAGGCTACTACAACGACACCTGGGCCATCGGCTTCAACGCCGACGGCACCGCTTTCATCGCCCGCAACGGGCTGTCTGTCTCCGTGTCCTTCGGAGGGCAGGCCGTAAAGCTGGGCGGCGGCATCAATAAGGTACGAAAGCTGACGGACAGTGCCGCTGTGGGCGGCCTGACCCTGCTGACCGACGACTTCGCCGCTACCACCCAGAACACCGAGCCGGGGGTAGATGTGATTCTGTCCCCGGTGGATGACGGCACCGGCACCTACGCCGTTAAGCCTACCATCGGCCGGCAGACCCAGTATGTGGTGGAGCAGGTGCTGGAGTCCACCGGAAGTATCCCCATTCCCGAGGGCAAAGCCGTGCTCACCCTGAACGCCAAGGAGAGCGAGGAGGCCCTGGCCCGCCTGCGGGCCCTTCAGCCGGGGGATACCGTCACCCTTACCGTGTCCAGCAGCGATCAGCGCTGGAGCCAGGCGGTCCAGGCCCTGGGCGGCGTGTCCAAGCTGGTCACCAACGGGCAGGTGGACTCCGGACTGGACGCCTCCCGCACCGCTTGGCCCGCCATCGGCATCAAGGCTGACGGCACTGTGATCTTCTACGCCATGGATGGAAAGCAGCCCGGTTACAGCGTGGGTGCCACCCAGGGCCAGGTGGCCCAGCGCCTCATTGAGCTGGGATGCGTGGAGGCCATCTGCATGGACGGCGGCGGCTCCACCACCATCGGTGTCACCTACCCCGACCAGGAGGGCATGCAGGTGGTCAACAAGCCCTCCGACGGCAGCCAGCGGAAGAACAGCACCGCCATCTTCCTCACCACCGGGCTCCAGCCCACCGGCGAGCTGGCCTCCTACTACGTGACCCCTTCCGACAGCATCCTGCTCTCCGGGGCCACGGTGCAGCTCTCCGCTACCGGGCTGGACACCAGCTACTTCCCCACCAGCGGCGGCGGCGTGAGCTGGTCGGTGTCCAGCGGCGGCGGCACTGTGGACGAGAACGGCCTCTTTACCGCCGGGGCGGAGAGCGGCTTTGCCCAGGTCACCGCCACCGACGGCTCCGCCTCCGGCACCGGCTACATCACCACCGTCCGCACCCCGGACGAGATCACCCTGACCAATGAAGCCACCGGCGCGGCGGTCGCCAGCCTCAACCTGGACCCCGGCGGCCAGGTGGATCTGAAGGCCTCCGCCTCTTACCGCAAGCTGGCCCTCACCGCCCAGGATACCTGCTTCACCTGGTCAGCGGACCCAGAGGTGGGCACGGTGGACGCAAACGGCGTCTTTACCGCCGGGACAAAGAGCGCCAGCGGTAACCTCACCGTCTCCGCCGGGGGCAAGACCCTCACCGTGCCAGTGAGTATCGCGGGCCACGTCAAGACGCTGGAGGACTGTGAGGGCGACCTGGCCTCCTTCGGTGCCACCAGCACGGCCTCCTACGGGGCCGAGACCGGCCTAGACTACGTCCACAACGGCCGCCAGAGCCTGAGGATGACCTATGACGCCTCCACAGGCGGAACGGCGAGCCTGAACAGCGCGCTGCCCATCCCTGCCGGAGAGAGCTGGCTGGGCGTGTGGGTGTACGGCGACGGCTCGGGCAATACCCTGATGGCCACGGCGGCGGACGCCAACCTCCAGAGCCAGCAGTTCCTGCTGACCGCCCTGGACTTCACCGGCTGGAAGTACGTCAGCGCCGAGCTGCCCGAGGGCGCGGCCACCCTCACCAGCCTGGATGTGATCTATGGCGGCGGCGCGGGCGGCCCGGCCGGGACCATCTGGCTGGACCAGTTCACCACCTCCAATGAGAATGTCAGCGACACCATTGCCCCCACCGTCCGCCTGTCCGTCAGCGGCACTCAGCTCACCGCCGCCGTGTCGGACAACGTGGACCGCACGATTCCCCAGGCCAATGTGAGCCTGACCTATGACGGGGCGACTCTGAACTTTACCTGGAACGAGGCCTCCGGAACCCTGACCGCCACGCTGCCCGCCGCCGACAGCGGCTACCATCGGGTGAGCGTCACCGCCTGCGACGCCAGCGGCAACCTGGCCCGCGCCTCCGCGGATATCAAGCCCGCCGGGACACGTACCTCCCCCTTTGGGGATATGGCGGGTCACTGGGCCGAGCCCTACGCCACCTACCTCTATGACACCGGCGTGTCCAAGGGCACCGGCGTGGAGATCCCTGTCTATCAGCCGGAAAAGAACATCACCCGCGCGGAGTTCTTCGCCATGGTGGCCCGGTGGATGGACCTGGATCTCACCCAGTACGCCAATGTGGAGCTGCCCTTCGTGGATGCCGCCTCCATTCCGGACTGGGCGCTGAATGAGGTCAAGGCCATGTACAGCCTGGGCATCCTGAAGGGCGGGGCCAACGAGAGCGGCCTCACCGTCAACGCCCTGGCCACCATCAGCCGGGCCGAGGCCATGACCATTCTGGGCCGCACCCAGGCCAGGGGCTACGCCGAGCCGGAGCTCACCTTCTCCGACGCGGGGCAGGTGCCCGACTGGGCGGCCGGCTACCTCAGGAGTCTGGTGGGCCAGGGTGTGATCACCGGCAACGACAACCGCATCCGCCCCAACGATCTGCTCACCCGCGGCGAGGTGGCAAAGCTGCTCTACGCCATGCTGTGAAGGACGGATAAACAACACGGGCCCCCGGTCTCTTTGAGACCGGGGGCCCGTGTTTGTTCCGCGCTCAGCCCCGGCAGCCCAGCTCCCCCAGGAGCCGGGCCAGCACTCGCATGCGCTCCCCGAGCAGCTCGCCGTCCCGGGCCAGGGCGTCCTGGAACAGACGGAGATCCTCGTCGATGTGGTCGCTGGAGGTGCATACCTCCACCGTCATGGCGTCCCCCTGCAGGCCGATGCGGTCCACCTGGGGATGCTCCGGGTCGTAGCCCCTGGGGAAGCGGTAGGCCTCCTCCTGGAAATAGAGCTGGGCCCGGCAGGCCAGAATCGCCAGATCCAGCACCCGGTGGAGGGGCAGCTCCTCCGACTGGCGGGACCACTTCTCCCCGGTGTGCCGCCACACCTTGGCGGAGATGTCCACCTTGCCCCGGTCGTTCCACTGGGCCAGGCCCAGGGAGAGGCCCTGGGCGTCGGAGCCATAGGCGGTGCGGCCGTCGATGCGACCGTAGTCCTCGGCCACCAGGACGGGCTTGTGCTTGAGGGTGGTGGGGATGTGCATATGGTCGGCCTCCAATCAGTAAATTAGTAATTTAGTAAATGACTAAAATAAGATAGCACGTATAAACTTCGCTGTCAAGGGAAACCTTACAAAGGACAAAAGGAGGCTGCGGACGCATGGATATGACCAATCAAGAGTATGGCCGCTACGTCAGCCAGAAGGCCAAGCCCTCGCCCCTGTGGAAAAACCTGCTGTGGGCCTTTGTGACGGGCGGGCTGATCTGCACCGGCGGACAGGCCCTGCTGAATCTGTTCCGCGGGTGCGGGCTGAACGAGAACACCGCAGGCACCGCCGTGTCGGTGACCATCATCTTCCTGGCGGCCCTTTTTACCGGGCTCGGTCTGTTCGACAAGCTGGCCAAGCACGCAGGGGCGGGCACGCTGGTACCCATCACCGGGTTTGCCAACGCGGTGGTCTCCCCGGCGCTGGAATTCAAGTGCGAGGGGCTGGTCATGGGCGTGGGCGCCAAGATGTTTGTGATCGCCGGGCCGGTGCTGGCCTACGGCATCAGCGCCTCCGTGCTCTACGGCGTGATTCTCCAGCTCTTTTTCCGGGGATAAAGAGCGGGAAGAGGGGGGCCGCCCAGGCGGCCCCCCTCTTCCCGTCCGGCTTGCAAAAAATTGAGGCAATTCAAACAAAAACACTTGACAAAAGGGATGGACGGTAGTATGATCTAGACAGAAAAAGAAAGAGGTGAGCCCCATGGGCTGAGAAAGCTCATTCTTTTCCGACCACAGCGTATAGGAAGACCGAATACCTGAAGTTCCAAGCTTGCACTCGTTCCCAACGGACTCAATGAAGTGAGATGCACAAAGGGAAGACCTCCGAGGTGAAGTTCGCCGAAGACGGAAACCAAGTGCCGATTTGTTGCAGGAGACAGTGAAACAAAGGAATTTCCCGTTCTGTTGCTCCACCGCGTGGTAAAATCTGTAGAAAGTGCGAGGTAATGTGTAGTGGTAGAACCCCAGATCGAACGGTAGCCCCCCGGTCACGATGGATGGCCGGGGGGTTGTGCTGTCTCTGGAGTTTTTGCTGCACAGGAGGAGCGTCCGCCACGGCTGTGTGTTTACAGCAGGCTCAGGCCGTTGATATCCAGCTTGAAGGTCAGCTCCAGGAATTCCGCCGCACGGCGGCAGAGGAGCATCCGCTCCAGAAAGATCTCGAAGTAGTCCATCACGGCGCAGAATTCGGTGTTGATGCCCAGGGAGAGGGTGAGGGTGCGCCGCTCCGGGTCCAGTGTCAGCTCGGAGCGCTCGGCGGCATAGTTGACCCGGTCATGGATGTCGAAGCTCTGATGCTCCTTGTTGCGCACCCGGCTGCGGCGCACATCGGTCTTGTCCGCCAGGATCAGCGCTGCGGCAACCGGATTGACGGGGAAGGCGGTGGGATCGTCGTGATGGCCGATGGCGGTGATGACGGCGGCCACGTCAGCGGGCTCCATGCCCATCTTGTCCAGAATACGGAAGGCCATGACGGCGCCGGTCTGGGCGTGGTCGTGGCGGTTGACCACGTTGCCGATGTCGTGCATAAAGCCGGCGATGCGGGCCAGCTCCTGGTCGTGCTCTCCATATCCGAGCTGGGCCAGGATGCGGGCGGCAAACTCGGCGCAGCGGGTGACGTGGGCAAAGCTGTGCTCGGTAAAGCCCCGGGCCAGCAGGGACTGGTCGGCTTGGGTGATATAGGTGCGGATCTCCTCTGAATTCCGCACGGTTTCATAGCAGATCTTCATGGTGGGGACTCCTTTCCTCTGGGTCGTTTCCTACCTATTATATCCCGCCGGAGGAAAAAGGACAAGCAAAAGCGGCGCCGCCCGTTCCGGGCGGCGCCGCTTTGCACTATAGCAGGCCGAGGGTGTGCAGGTAGTCTGCGGCCACCAGGTCCACGTCCTCTCCCAGCACGTCCACCCGGTAGGTCAGTTCACTCATGACCTCGTTGGTGAATTGGCCGGTGAGCAGCTCCAGAGTCTGCTCCAGCTCCGGCGCCCGGTCGGCGAAGTCCTCGAAGAGACCATCCCGGACGGTGAGCACCCCATTGTACTCGGGGAAGAAGGATTTGTCGTCCTCCAAAATGGTCAGGTTGGCGTCCTTGTTCAGACCGTCGGTGGCGTACACCACCATGACATCGTAGCTGCCCGACTTGATGGCGGTGTACTTCAGCATGATGTCCACCTGAATGGCCTCCTGGAACTGGAGGCCGTAGAACGCCACGAAGGGGCCGTACTTCATGCTGCCGGCATCGGTGTAAAAGTCCTGCTCCGCGCCGAAGCGCAGCTCCCCGGCGATGGGGGCCAGATCGCTGATGGCCGCGGGGTGGTAGGTATCCATCACCGCCTGGGTGACGCCGATGGAGTAGGTGTTGTCCACGCCGATCTTGCCCAGCATACGGGCGCCGTACTGCTCCCCGATGCGGCCGTTGACGAAGTCGTAAAGGCTCTGCCCCGCAGGGATGTCACTGGTGTCCAGCCCCAGGAAGGTGGTCAGGATGGTGCCGTCCCAGGTATACATCAGGTCACAGCTCGGCTCCCGCGCGGTGAGCTCCTTGAAGTTGTTGATCGAGGTCATGGGGTCGAGTATGTTGACCTCCAGCCCCGTGCGGTCCTCCACAAGCTGCTGCACCATGCGGTTGACCAACTGAACCTCGGAGAACTCCCCGTCGTAGAGGACAAGGGTGCTGGAGGTGTCCTTGGGCAGCAGGGAGGGCAGGCACAGGGCGGCCACCAGGACGGCCGCCGCGCCTGCTGTGAGCCGCCGGCGGAGAATGGCGTGCCGGCCGGGGCGGCGGCTGCTGTCCCGCCGGCCCATGCGGCGCTCGCAGAAGGCCATCAGGTTGTCCAGCAGCAGGGCCATGGCCATCAGCGCTGCGGTGCCGGAGAGAATCATGGCCACGTCGTTGCGGCGGATGCCGGTATTGATGAGGTTGCCCAGGCCGCCGCCGCCCACCGAGGAGGCGAATACCGCCGTGCCGATGGCGTTGACCACGGCGATGCGCAGGCCGGTGAACAGCATGGGCATGGCCAGGGGTAGTTCCACGTGGAAGAGGCTGTAGACGCGGGTCATCCCCATCCCCTTGGCCGCCTCCTTGACGGCGGGGGACACCTGGCTCAGCCCCAGGGTGACGTTGCGCACGATGGGCAGGAGGGAGTAGAGGGCCAGCCCCAGGATCACTGTTGGCTTGCCCGCCCCCAGGGGGGTGACCATGATGATGCCCAGCAGGGCCAGGGCGGGGGTGGTCTGAATGAGGTCCACCACCCGCAGGACCACGCCCCGGGCCGCGCGGCTGAGATAGCACAGCAGGCCCAGGGGCACCCCGATGAGAATGGCGATGACAATGGCGAACACCACCATGGACAGGTGTTCCACCACCATGGAGAGGGTCATGCGTCACCGCCCCCCTTCCGCAGTCCCTTGGGCACCACATGCTTCTGGAGCAGGTCGATGAGCCCGCCCAGGAGGAAGGCCAGCAGGGCGGCCGGGACGGCGCCCAGCAGGATCAGGGCGTTGTTGCTGGACTGCACGCCCTGGTAGATGAAGGTGCCCAGGCCGCCCAGGCCGATCATGGCGGCCAGCACGGCCCAGCTCACGGTGTAGACCATGGACATGCGCAGCCCGCCGATGATGGTGGGCATGGCCAGGGGCAGCTCCACCCGGAGGAGCTGCTGGGCGGGACTCATGCCGCAGCCCTGTGCCGCCTCCTTATACTGCGCGTCCACCCCCAGCAGCCCAGTGAAGGTGTTTTTCAGCACCGGGAACATGGCGTAGATGGACAGGGCGATGAGGACGGTGGCGGGCTGGACGTGGAGCACCAGGAACAGCAGGCCGATAAAGACCACGCCGGGGATGGTGTTGAACAGGGAGAGCAGGGGCAGGATGAACCGGGCCTGCCTGGGAAAGCGGGAGAGGAGGATACCCAGCCCCAGGCCCAGGACAAAGCCGATGGCCACCGAGACTAGGGTGTAGAACAGATGCACGCCAATGCTTCGGACCAGGGCCTCGGCGTTGCGCGCCAGAAACTCACCCATACCGTCACCCCCAGAGCTGTTCCGCCATGGCGGAGGCCATGCTGGTCTTGGTGATGATGCCCTCCACCTGTTCCGCCTCGCCCAGCACCACCAGATAGCTGGCGCCGCTGGAGATGAGCTGCTCAAAGCAGCCCTTGGCGTCGTCGCCGGAGTGGACGGTGGGGGTGGCGGTGCGCACCAGGGGAGCGATGTCGGTAACCACGTGGCCGTTGAGGCGGATGTCCGCGATGGAAACCGTGCCCGCGTAGCGGCCTGCGTCGTCCACCACGATCAGGGTGTCCACGTTGTAGCGCTGCATCTTGCGCACACACTCGTTGGTGCCGCGGTGGAGGGAGACGGTGTAGACGCCGGTGCGCATGAAGTCGGCGGCGGTCAGCGCCTTATGAGAGGGCGTGTTGATAAACTTGCCCAGGAAATCCTGAATGAGGCCGCTGGCGGGGTGGGCCAGCATCTCCTCTGGCGGGGCCATCTGGACGATCCTGCCGTGATCCATGAAAATGATCACATCGGCCAGGTCCAGCGCCTCCTCCATATCGTGGGTGACAAACACAAAGGTCTTGTTCAGCTTCTGCTGCAGGTTCTTCACCTCGTCCTGCAGGGACTCGCGAGTCAAGGGATCGAGAGCGGAGAAGGGCTCATCCATCAGCACGATGGGGGGAGAAGCCGCCAGGGCCCGCAGCACGCCGATGCGCTGCTGCTGGCCGCCGGAGAGCTCAGAAGGATACTTGTTGGCAGACTGCTCCATGTGGGCCAGCTGCAGCATCTCCTGGACGATCTCATCGCACCGGGCCTTGTCGTACTTCAGCAGCTTGGGGACCACGCAGATGTTTTGGGCCACGGTCATGTTGGGGAACAGGCCGATCTGCTGGATCACATAGCCGATATGCCGCCGCAGTTCCACCTTGTCCTGGGAGTGGATATCCTGCCCGTCGATGCGGATGGTGCCGGAATCGGGCTCCAGCAGGCGGTTGATCATCTTCATGGTGGTGGTCTTGCCGCAGCCGGAAGGGCCGATCAGGACCACAAACTGTCCGTCTGGAATGGTGAAATTCAGGTCCTTGAGGACCGGGGTCTTGCCATAGCTCTTGGAGACGTGTTCAAACTGGATCATATCGCTGCCTTCACTCCTTTGTCGTTACTAGCCGGTGGGCGGCCTCTGCGGCGCTGGGGCTTCCCACCAGGATGATGACGTCGCCGCTGTACAGTTCGGCATAGGGACCGGGGGAGAGGATCACCGTCTGGCCCCGCCGGATGGCCACGATGGTGCCGCCGGTGGACTGCCAGAATTTCAGCTCCCCGATGCTCTTGCCGATGAGAGGAGAGTCCTTGGGGACAGGGACCTCATAGTTGGGGAGGGGCTGGCCGGCCGCAGCAAATGTGTCCTGCCCTTTTACCAGGGCCGACACGGTGTCCGCCATGCGCCGGTTCACCTCGGCGGACTCCGCCAGCAGCGCCTTCAACTGGAGGCGCAGGGAATGGATGTCCGCATCCTCGGAGAAGTTTTCGATGTACCGGCGGGCGCTGTCGGCGGAGAGGACTACGGCCCCGCTCTGGGGCTTCACATCCACCACCTTCATGTCCGCCAGCAGCCGCAGGGCCTTGCGGATCGTCTCCGGGGATACCCCGTACTCCGACGCCAGCACTGACCGACCGTAAATCCGGCTGCCCTCCGTCAACTCACCTTGGGCGATGCGGGTAGCCAGATCCAAAGCGATCTGCAGATACTGGGACGGGACAACTGCCTGCCTCAAGCCATCACCTTCTGTTCTGCGATTGT
>OGGX01001004.1_pt1 | contig 13111 bp, 7 predicted proteins | sample 1571331 | NCBI WGS metagenome assembly OGGX01 (sample SAMEA2582056, study PRJEB24529) | metagenome | biome: Human gut stool | place: China | collected 2011
CATCTGGGAGTGTACGACGGGCTGATAGGCCGGCAGCGACATCAATGTAGCCGTTTCGGTCTGGAACCGGGGGTGCGTGGTCCAGACGGCGTCGATGTTGAATCCGAACGAGAACCATTTGCAGCCGGGCAGGTCGAAATAGCGGTTCCACTGGAATTTGGCGCCGAACCATTCGCGGTGGGCATTGAAACTTCGCTTACGTCCGAATTCGGCGGGTTTGTACCGTTCGCGCCCCGTGATGTAGATGCCCGAGAGGGATATTTCGGACCCCCGGCGCGGGTAGAGAATCTTGTCGAGCGTGTTGCGGGCGATATCCAGTTTGGTGCTGAAGAAGGAGAAGCGCGTCAGGTCGGTGTCGGGATCCGTGTCGGGAAAGGGGGCGTCGTAGCGGTAGGCTTGTTGTCCTCCGTTGAACCGCAGCGATGCCAGGCTGTTGTGTGTCAGAGGCATGGTGAGTCCGATGGAGAGGAATCCCTGGTTGTTCTTGACCGATTCGGTGTTATCGATCGGCGTGAGGTTGCCGAAGTTGCCGTGCCGCAGGTTCAGGACTTCGAAATTGTAGGAATAGTCGAGCGAGAAGGGTTTCCAAAGGTAGAAGTCCGTGCGCCCGCCCAGCGAACCGGTCGCATAGGTAGGGCCGATGTAAATACCGGCGAAAGCCCATTGCGACACGCGGCGGATCGTGTGGTAGTCGAAACCGATGAATGCCTGGTTGAAAGCCGTCGAGGAGATGTTGCCGCCGATCAGGAACCGGAGGTTTTCGCGTGCGGACATCTTCAGCTTGACCGAATACCGTTCCCGCAGCGGGTCGTACCGGAATTCGGGGTATTCGACCGAAAATTCGTCGTTGCCTATGACGGAGAAGAAGTCGTCGCGGAATTCGGGGAAACTCATCTGCCGCTGCCGTCCGTCGTAGGTGTCGTCCAGCCGCATGACGTCGCGTACATAGGCCGTTTGTGCATGGGTGAGTCCTTCGAACTCGTAGTCGTCGAAGATGATCGGGGGACACTTTTCGCGGAAAGCCGCCCGCTTGGTGCGGATCTCTTCGGGCGTGACGGTGCGGTGGATTTTCTCCCGCAGGGCCGGAATCCGGGCCAGTGCGTCGCGGTAGCCCGCTTCGATGATCGAGTCGGCGCTGTTGAAATCGAGCATGCTGACATTGACGGCCCGGTTGATCATCAGGCTGCGTCCTTCGGGCATGTCGTAGTTGGTCTTGTTCATGGCCAGCGAGAAGGCTTGATCGACGAGCGAACTGTTCTCCGTGATGTCGTTGTTTCCCGACGTGCATTTGCTGCCGATCAGGAAATCGGGATGGAACTCCTTGTCGAGGGGTTCCCAGGGGAAGTTGTCGTAGATGCCGCCGTCGTAGAGTAGCATCGTGTCGATTTTCATGGGTTTGAACGCCAGCGGAATGGACATCGACGAACGGATCGCTTCGCCCATGTCGCCCTTGCGCAGCACCACCGGACGGCGGGTGTTCATATCGCTCGCCACGCAGAGGAACGGCACCATCAGGCTGTCGAAGTCCCGCCGGGAAGCTGTCGTGGCCGGGCCGAACAGGTCGGCGAGGGCCAGGTCGATCTGATTCGAGGAGATCAGGTACGAAGGCAGGCGGAAACGGCTCGCGTTGGGGTCGTCCGGGTGGTCCTTCATGTTGAGGCGGATCGAGAGGAAGATCGGGGTGCCGGTATTGCGGCGGTAGTAGGGCAGGTAGCTGGGGTCGATGCGCCCCGAAACCCACTGTTTGACCACACCCGAAGCGACGATCCGGCGCATCTCTTCGGGGGAATATCCTGCGGCGTACATGCCCGCGATGATCGAACCCATCGAGGTTCCCGACACGTAGTCGATCGGAATGCCGCTCTCTTCGAGTGCCTGCAATACGCCGATATGGTAAAGTCCTTTGGCTCCGCCGCCGCTCATGACCACCCCGACGCTCTGGGCCGCTGCCGGAAGGGTGAAAAGCATTCCCGCCGCGAGAAAAGAGAGGATTTTCCGCTTCATATCCTGATATTTTTATTAACTTTGCCTATTAAACCGTGCGTAAAAGTACAAAATAAAGCGTAAACTTTAGGTTATGAACGATAAAATCAACGAGCTGCTCGAACGGGTGGAGGCATTCAAACCCAAAGCTGCGGCCGAGATCGAGGATTTCCGAATCCGGATGCTGGGGAAAAAAGGCGAGCTGACGGCCCTTATGGAGGAGTTCAAGAGCGTGGCGCCTGAGCTGAAACGGGAGTTCGGCCAGAAGCTCAACAACCTTAAGAACCGGACGCAGGAGCGGATCAACGCCCTGCGGGGGCAACTTGCGGACGCCGCCGGGGACTCCTCGCAGCGGATTCCCGACATGAGCCGTCCCGGTTCTGCGGAGGAGCTGGGTTCGCGTCATCCCATTTCGCTGGTGACCAACCAGATCGTCGAGGTATTCTCGCGGCTGGGCTATACGGTGGCCGAGGGTCCCGAGATCGAGGACGACTGGCATGTCTTCTCGGCGCTCAACTTTCCGCCCGAGCATCCGGCCCGCGACATGCAGGATACGTTCTTTATCGCCAAGAACCCCGACGTGCTACTGCGGACCCACACCTCGTCGATTCAGGTGCGGACGATGGAGCGGCAGAAGCCGCCGATCCGGGTGATCTGCCCGGGCCGCGTTTTCCGCAACGAAGCGATTTCTTACCGCGCACACTGCATCTTCCACCAGATCGAGGGACTCTATATCGACGAGGGCGTGTCGTTCGCCGATCTGAAACAGTCGATCCTCTACTTCGCCAAGGAGGTTTTCGGCGAGAACGCCACGATCCGCATGCGCCCTTCGTACTTTCCCTTCACCGAACCGTCGGCCGAGGTCGATGTGTCGTGCAACCTCTGCGGCGGCAAGGGCTGCAACGTCTGCAAGGGCACGGGTTGGCTGGAGATCATGGGCTGCGGCATGGTCGATCCCAATGTGCTTGAGGCCAATGGAATCGATTCGAAGAAATATTCCGGGTTCGCGTTCGGCATGGGGGTCGAGCGTATCGCCATGCTCAAATACGGCGTGAAGGACCTGCGGCTCTATTTCGAGAACGACGTGCGGTTCCTGCATCAGTTCGATACGGTGCTTTAGGCGCTGCGGTACGCTCCCCGGGTCGGGGAGCGGCAATCGCCCGCCGGATGCCGGGATGTTCCGGGGATGAAGTGCCGTATCGTTCGCGGGAATACGAAAAGCGGTTGTCCGACGTTTTCCCGACAGACGAAGGGAGGGGTTGCGTCTGTCCATTGCACTCTTCCGGCGAAGAACGAAGATACAAACTCAACGATTTCAATGAAGCGGATGCTTGCGATTCTGGTGCTCTGCACGGCTTTCTCCACGGGGTTCGTCCCGCAGGGAGAGGCGTTGCCCGCACCTGCGGCGGAGGCCTCGTGGCCCGACTCGCTGCGACCGACCGAATACTATACCGAAGGTGTGAAAAAACTCCTGATCGGAGAGGACACCCTGGCGGCTCGGGCACTGTTCCTGCAGGCCCTGGAGCTCGATTCCGCGTATGCTCCGGCCTGGTTCCGCCTCTCTTCGGTGACTCCCGACGGCGATCCGCAGGGTACGGCGTGGGCACGGCGTGCTTACCGGCTGGACTCGCTCAACAAGTGGTACGGGCAGCTTTACGGGCAAAAGCTGCTTGCCGAGGGAGAACTCGACAAGGCGCGTCCGCTGTTCGTGCGGCTTTCGGCGCTCGACCCGACCAATCCCGACAACATTCGTATTCTGGCGATCCTGTACCAGCAGGCCGGGATGCCCTATTCGGCGATCGATATGCTCGATTCGGCCGAGATGCGTTTCGGTAAAATGCCTTTGTTGGGGGCGATGAAACGCCAGTTGCTGATTCGCACGGGGCAGTTGGACCGTGCGCTGGCCGAAGCCAGGGAGATGGCCGAGGCGATTCCTTACGAAGCGGAGAACCACGTGATTCTGGCCGACCTGTACGGTGCTGCCAAACAGGATTCGTTGGCCATAGCCGAGTATAACCGGGCGTTGGAGATCGACTCCATGAATGTCCCGGCGCTGGCTTCGCTCGCCGAATTCTACAACAAGCGCAACGATTCGCATGCTTATCTGGCCGTGTCGAAAAGGCTTTTCGAAATTGACGAACTCCCCTTGTCGGAAAAGGTCCGCATTTTCCGGCAGCTGACGCTCGACGTCCGTTTTTACCGGGACAACTTCTTTCAGCTCAACGACCTGATCTCGACGCTTGCGATCCGCTATCCCGACGATAAGGATGTCGTCGAACTGTATGCGCAGCATCTGATCAATGCCGGAGAGCTGGAGCAGGCGCTGACCCTCTACAAGCTGCATCTGGCTGACCAGCCTCCCCAGTTGGACTATTACCGTGCGGTGATCGACATCGAAACTTACCGCAAGCGGCTCGATTCGGTTTATCTGTATATCGACCGGGCGCTCGAGGTTTTCCCCGGAAATACCGAGCTGTATGCCCGCAAGGGACACGCCCAGGGGTATGCCGGAAAGTTGTCGCAATCGATCGGCAGCTATAAGAAAGCCCTCAAATACGCCGATACGGACTCCCTGCGCGGAGTCGTGTGGGGATATATCGGCGACGCCTATCATCAGCTGGAAGAGGCCGGACGGAAGGATTCGGAACGGGACAAATACCGCCGCCGGTGTTTCGAGGCTTACGACCGTTCGCTGCATTATTACTACGATAACCCGATGGTGCTCAATAACTACGCCTATTTTATCAGTGAATCGTCCCGGGATCCCCGCCGGCTCGACCGGGCCTTTGCCATGGCAGCCCGTGCGGTGGAGCTGGACGGCAACAACGCCACGCTGCTGGATACCTATGCCTGGGTGCTGTTCCGTCTGGGACGGCTGCAGGAGGCTCGTCGAACGATGCAGCAGGCGATCTCTTTCGACCGCAGCGAGAATCCGGAACTCTACCTGCATTACGGGGACATCCTGGCGGCTCTCGGGGAGAAGTTCATGGCCGAAACCTACTGGCGCAAGGCGCTGGAGAAGGGATATGATGATCCCCAGGCGATCGAAGAGCGTATCCGGCAACTCAAATCCAAGCCCTGACTATGCGACAAGCCTTGAACCATTCGTATCGTTTCCTGCGGCGGGCGAAGTCGGTCCGCACGCTGTGCATCCGTTTGCCGAAGGTCGTTTTGTTTCTGTTCCTTCTGCTCGGTGTGGGGTCGCTTGCGGCCCAGAATACCGACCAGCAGATCGCGGCGCAGAAACGGTTGATCGCCGACCTCGAAAAGCAGATCGCCCGGGAGGAGCAGGAGATTTCGAAGCTCAAGAAGGGACGTGCTTCGGCCGAGGAGACGGTGCGCCGTTTGGCCCGTCAGATCGATTCGCGCAACCAGCTGCTCGACGTGACGGAGCGGGATGCCCGCAAGCTCGAGGTCGAGGTAGCTCGTACGGACAGCGTGGCCCGGGGGCTGTCGGCATCGCTCGACGCCCATAAACGGCGCTATGCCGAGATGGTGCGCGAGGCATACCGCAACTACAAACACAACAATTATCTGACCTACCTCTTCTCTTCGAGCGACTTCAATCAGGTGGCCCGCCGCATCACCAACCTGCGGGAGGTGGCGGCCATGCGGGAACGGCAGATGGAGCAGATCGTGACGCTTTCGGAGCAGGTGTCCGTCGAGCGGACCCGGCTGACCGGGCAGCAGCGGGCGCTGGATTCGGTGAAGCGCAGCCTGACCACGCAGCGGACCCGCCTGCAGAAAGATTCGCAGGCGGCGCGTGCCAACATCAAGCAGCTCTCCAAGAAGGAAAAAGCGGCCCTGCAACAGAAAATCGCCCGCGAGCAGCGGCTCGACGTGGCGATCGACGAGTTGCGCAAGCTGACCCGGGGCAACAAGGAGGGCAACACCTTTACGGCGAAGACTTCGAATCTGCGGCTGCCGGTGGTCGGCGGCGGGGTGAAGCGCTACAAGGGCAATATGGCCGAGATCGCGGGGCCGAAGGGGGCGCAGGTGATTTCGATCTACGAAGGCAAGGTCGTCGAGGTGAAGCGCAACCGGATCACCAATAAATACGACGTCTATATAGCCCACGGCGAATACATCTCTTCGTATGCCAACCTCAATTCCGTGACGGTGGGCAAGGACGACAAGGTGGCCCGCAACCAGCAGATCGGAACGATCGGGTCGGGGGTCGATGTGATGACCATGCAGCCCGAGTACAAGATGGTGTTCGGTATTTACGGACCGTCGCCCAAAGTACAGATGCGTGCTTCGGATTGCTTCAAAAAATAACCGTCTATGGCCGTACGCTATTATACCGATGACTGTACCTATCGCCTGCCGCAGAAACGGCTCACGGCCGCGTGGCTGGACCGCGTAGCCCGGGAAGAGGGGTATGAACTGGGGGATGTGACCTATATTTTTTGCTCGGCGGCCCGCCTGCTGGATATGAACCGGCAGTTCCTCGGGCACGACTACTATACCGACGTCATCACGTTCGATTACAGCGACCGCAAGGGCGCCCGGATCGTGTCGGGCGATATTTTCATCGATGTGGAAACCGTTGCGGACAATGCACGCGAATACGGCGCCGCGAAGCTGACCGAAATGCGCCGCGTGGTGGTGCACGGTTTGCTCCATCTGTGCGGACAGAAGGATAAGACACCCCGTGCGAACGCTCAAATGCACCGTAAGGAGGATCACTACCTCCGACAGTGGGATGAGCTGTCCAAAGGGCTGAAATAGGGCTTTGCGAGGGAATCCGGTCGCGGAGTTGCGGGTCCCTTTCCCGGTAGGGTTATTTTTAATGCCTGAAATATCCCGTAAAATCGTTCGAATATACCATAAGGGTCGATTCTTCCCGACGGCGGAATGGGCGGTTCAAGGTGCTGAAAAGACGGTTTGCAGAGGGATCCGGCCGCAGGGTTGCGAACTCTTTCACGAAAGGATGTATTTTTAACGCCTGAAATGCTCCTTAAAATCGTTCGAATATACCATAACGGTCGGTTCTGTTCCCGACGGCGGAATGGACCGTTAAAGACGCTGAAACGGCGGTTTATGGGCGGATTCGTCTTTTGTTTGGAACCGGTTCCCGAAAAAAGATGGATTTTCCCCGGCAATCGTATATTTCAATGTCCGTCATTCGACGGTCGTTCGTTCGCGGCCGGAGTCCGTGTCTGTAATGCCGACTCTCTCTTAAATCCTTTCTTCGGAGGGAGATTCGGGTCGCTGCGCCTCCAAAAAGGACGTTATGATCGCGTTTTCCTTCGTTGGGACTGAAGCGGACGAATTCGCTTGCGGGAAGTGCCGGCTGCGGTGGCTGCGGCAGCAGTTGTGGGGGCTGTCGATCGGGTCCGCTGCGCGGCGAATCGGTAGCCGGGAAAGGTGGACTGCGAAGATTCGGCTTTCGGAGGAGGCGTTTCCGCCGTGCGGGGACGGATCCGGCCGTTGGTTGTGTCCGCAACCCTTTAATCGTTTGTATTTTTCCGGAATGGGCGGCATGGATTGTCGGCTCTTTGCCGGAGAGAAGTTTATTTTTGCGGGAAAATGCCGGCAAGGTTCGGTGCGGGTCGCCGGAGTGTGCCGGAAGCGGGGAGAATCCGTTTTTGGCGGGACAGCCCGTGCTTGCCGATCTTTTCGGCGCTGCGGCGACGTTTTGCCGCGAGGTTGCCGTTTTCGATCCGACTTTCGCCGTCGGACGGCGGATAGCTGGGCGAAAGTTGCCGTTGCGTGCGGTTTCGGTTTTTTCGGATAAGCGACTTTGTTCGTATCTTTGCCGTGCGGCGGTCGGTCGTCGGATTGACGGGCGGCGGTGTTTTCCGCAATTCATGGAAAAGGAGATATGGTTTTACATTACGATATCATCGTGGTCGGCGGCGGTCATGCCGGCTGCGAGGCGGCTTCGGCGGCAGCGCGGCTCGGCTCCCGCACGCTGCTCGTGACGATGGACATGACCAAGTTGGCCGATATGTCTTGTAATCCGGCCGTAGGCGGTGTTGCTAAAGGGCAGATAGTCAGAGAGATAGATGCTTTAGGGGGGCAGATGGGGCGGATTACCGACCTTACGGCTGTCCAGTTCCGCATGCTCAACCGCTCGAAAGGGGCGGCGATGTGGAGTCCCCGGGCCCAGTGCGATAAGTCGCGTTTCTCGGCCGAATGGCGGCGTACGCTGGAGAATACCCCCAACCTCTATCTTTGGCAGGACACTGCGGTCGAACTGCTCTTCGGGCAGCGGCCTGCGGAGGAGGGTCGGCCGCAAGTGCGCGGGATTCGGACACAGATGGGGGTGGAGTTCTCGGCCGACTGTGTGATCCTGACTGCCGGGACGTTTCTGGCGGGGGTGATGTATTGCGGTCGTTCACACGCCGAGGGCGGCCGTGCGGGGGATTCGGCTTCGCACGGAGTGACCGAATCGCTCGTGGCGATGGGTTTCGAAGCCGGCCGGATGAAGACCGGGACCCCTGCACGACTCGATGCGCGGACGATCAATTTCGAAATTCTGGAACCGCAATACGGGGATGAAAATCCCTCGAAATTTTCCTTTTCCGCCGATACGCATCCGGTGCAGAATCAGCTTCCGTGCTTTTTGGTCTATACTTCGAAGAAGGTGCATGACATTCTGCGGAAGGGTTTCGGCGATTCGCCGCTTTTCAACGGTACGATCCGGGGGATCGGTCCCCGTTATTGCCCGAGTATCGAGGACAAGCTCAACACATTCGCCGATAAGGACCAGCACCAGCTTTTTCTCGAGCCGGAGGGTCGTTCGACCAACGAATATTATCTGAACGGGTTCTCCTCGTCGTTGCCCTGGGACATTCAGTGGGAGGCATTGCACGCCATCGAGGGGTTCGAAGATCTGCATATTTTCCGTCCGGGTTATGCGATCGAGTACGACTATTTCCTGCCGACGCAACTGCACCATTCGCTCGAAACCAAGCTGGTGGACGGACTCTATTTCGCCGGCCAGATCAACGGGACGACCGGCTATGAAGAGGCCGGGGCGCAGGGGGTGATGGCCGGTATCAATGCGCATCGCCGCAGGATGGGGGAGGAACCGCTGGTATTGGCACGCGACGAAGCCTACATCGGGGTATTGATCGACGACCTGGTGACCAAAGGGGTGGATGAGCCTTATCGTATGTTCACTTCGCGTGCCGAGTATCGGATTCTCTTGCGGCAGGATAATGCCGACATTCGATTGACTCCGATCGGATATAAAATCGGGCTGATTTCGCAAAAAAGGTACGATAGTTTCTGCAAAAAAAATCGACTCGTAGAATCGCTCGTAGCATTCGCTCGCGGACTGAGTGTCAAACCGGACGAAATTAACGACTGTTTGAAATCGCTCGGTTGCGACGCGATTTCGCAAGGTCGGAAACTGCACGACTTGTTGATGCGTAACAATGTGACCTTCGATCTGCTCTCGGGTGTTTTACCGAAGCTCGGCGATTTTCTGCGCGAGCAGGAGATGGATGCCGAGGTCGTCGAGGAAGCCGAGATCCAAATCAAGTACAAGGGGTATATCGAACGGGAGAAATTCATTGCCGACAAATTGCATCGCCTGGAGAATATCCGTATCCCGGCCGATTTCGATTTCCATTCGATGAATGCCCTGACGATCGAAGCCCGGCAGAAACTCACCCGAATCCGACCTGCGACGATAGGGCAGGCTTCCCGTATTCCCGGAGTTTCTCCGGCGGATGTGAATGTGTTGCTGGTGAAATTCGGTCGGTAAAGTATCGGGTAATGCAGTTTAACCGCTATGTTCCCAAATTTGACAATCGTTTTTGGATGTATTTGTCGTTTATCAATGCGGATTAAGATCGGTCGATAAATTGTGCGATTGTATTTTTCTATCTTTTATATCGGGAGTAGCTGCGGCTATTCCCGATTTTTTTACGGCTGTTTGTAAGTGGTGGCAAAGAAAATATGCAGTAAGAAAAAAGGATGTTCCACGTGGAACATCCTTTTTTCTTGAGTTTTGCAGGCGTCGATTACATGACGATCGTGCACCAGTTGTGTTTGTCTTCGGTGCGGCCGTACTGGATGTCCTGCAAAAGCGTATAGAGTTGCAGAGAAACCTTGCCTACTTCGTCGCCGTAGGTGTAGGTTTGCTTCGTGTCCATGTCGTAAATGCTGCCGATCGGCGAGATGACAGCTGCCGTACCGCAAGCGCCGCACTCCTCGAAAGTCGGGAGTTCGTCCACCGGAATATGACGCTCCTCGACCTTCAGACCCAGGTCTTGAGCCAATTGACGGAGGCTCTTGTTAGTGATCGACGGAAGTACGGAGTTCGACTTCGGCGTGATATACGTGTTGTTCTTGATGCCGAAGAAGTTGGCTGCACCGCACTCTTCGATGTATTTGTGTTCGGTTGCGTCGAGGTACATGATGCTCGCATAGCCGAGCTCGTGTCCGTGCTCGCCCGACATAAGGCTGGCTGCATAGTTACCGCCCACCTTCACGTCGCCTGTTCCACGTGGAGCAGCACGGTCCTGTTCGCGGTCGATTGCGACCTTCATCGGCTTGATGCCGCCTTTGAAGTAAGCGCCTACGGGCGAGCCGTAAACCACCAGCAAAGCATCCTTGGAGGGTTTTACACCCAGTCCTGCCGTCGTTCCGAACATAACGGGACGCAGGTAGAACGATGCGCCGGTGCCGTAGGGCGGGATGAAACGCTCGTTGCGCTTAACCACTTCTACGCAGGCTTTGACGATCATATCGATCGTCGGTACGGGCAGGCAGAGGCGTTTTGCCGACGACTGCAAGCGTTTTGCATTCTCTTCGACGCGGAACAGACGTACTTTGCCGTCAGCGCCCCGGAAGGCTTTCAAGCCCTCGAAAAGAGCCGTGCCGTAGTGAAGGCAGGATGCCGACATGTGCATGTTGATGTACTCGTCGCTTGTAATTTCCATTTCGCTCCACTTGCCGTCCGTGCAAGTATAGCGGGCATTGAAATCGGTCTTCATGTAGTTGAAGCCGAGAGAGCCCCAATCGATGTTCTCCATTGTTTTTTAATATTAAAGGTTGTATCTTTTGTTCAAGAAATATCTTTATTATCCGACTGTCGCACCCGGATTTGTCTGATCGTCAGGTTGTAACAGCCTTAATTTGCCCGAAGCGTCCTGGGCCATCAGAATCATGCCACGGGAGAGGATGCCCTTCAGTTCGCGCGGTTCCAGATTCACCAGTACGAGTACCTGTTTCCCGACGAGTTCTTCGGGTGTGTAGTATTCGGCAATGCCCGAAACGATTTCGCGCTTGTCGATGCCCGTATCGACGGTCAGTTTCAACAGCTTTTTCGTCTTGGCGACTTTTTCAGCGGCGAGGATCGTCGAAACACGGATATCCATCTTTTGAAAATCGTCGAAAGTCGTCGTTTCCTTTTGATCTTCAACGTGTTGTGCTGCTTCGGCCGAAGCATTCGCCGCTTTGGTCGCCGCCAACTTGTCGAGCTGGCGTTGGATTACGTCGTCCTCGATCTTTTCGAAGAGAAGCACGGCTTCGCCGATCCGATGTCCGGCAGCGAGCAGGTCGGTGCTGCCCAGTTTCTCCCAGCCGAAGGGTCCTGCCTGCAACATCCCGACGATCTTCTTCGCCGAGAAGGGCATGAACGGTTCGATGGCGATCGAGAGGTTTGCGGTGATCTGCAAAGCGATGTTCAGGATCGTCTTGACCCGTTCGGGATCGGTTTTGATGAGTTTCCACGGTTCGGTGTCGGCCAGGTATTTATTGCCCAGACGTGCGATGTTCATCGCCTCCTTCAAGGCTTCGCGGAACCGGTAGTTTTCGATGTTGTTTTCGAGGGCTTCCTTCGCGCCGGAGAGTTCCCGAAGCGTTTCGCGGTCGTAGTCCGTCAGTGCGCCGCAGGCGGGCACTGCACCGTCGAAGTATTTGTGTGTCAGGACTAAAGCCCGGTTTACGAAGTTGCCCAGCACGGCTACCAGCTCGTTGTTGTTACGGGCTTGGAAGTCCTTCCAGGTGAAGTCGTTGTCCTTGGTTTCGGGGGCGTTCGCGCAGAGCACGTAGCGCAGCACGTCCTCCTTGCCGGGGAAGTCGGCCAGGTATTCGTGCAGCCATACAGCCCAATTGCGGGAAGTGGAAATTTTATCTCCTTCCAGGTTTAGGAATTCGTTGCTCGGCACGTTGTCCGGCAGAATGTAACTGCCTTCAGCTTTCAGCATTGCAGGGAATACGATGCAATGGAATACGATGTTGTCCTTGCCGATGAAGTGAATCAAACGGGTTTCAGGATCCTTCCACCATGTTTCCCAACTATCGGGAAGCAGTTCTTTGGTATTGGAAATGTATCCGATAGGCGCGTCAAACCATACGTACAAAACTTTTCCTTCTGCTCCTTCTACGGGAACGGGGATTCCCCAATCGAGGTCGCGGCTTACGGCACGTGGCTGCAAGCCCATGTCGAGCCAGCTTTTGCATTGACCGTATACGTTGGGACGCCATTCTTTATGATCTTCCAGAATCCATTTGCGCAGCCATGCCTCATGTTTGTCGAGGGGAAGATACCAATGCTTGGTTTCTTTCATTACCGGCTTGCTCCCGCTGATGGCGCTTTTCGGATTAATGAGATCTGTCGGAGAGAGTGAAGTACCGCATTTCTCACATTGGTCACCGTATGCTCCTTCCGAGTGGCAGTGAGGACATTCTCCGGTGATATAACGGTCGGCGAGGAATGTTTTAGCTTCTTCATCGTAGTATTGCTCAGACGTTTTTTCGATAAATTCTCCTTTGTCGTACAATGTTTTGAAGAAGTCCGAAGCTAGTTGGTGATGGGTCGGTGAACTGGTGCGGCTATACACATCGAATGAGATTCCGAATTCCTCAAATGACTTTTTAATTAAGGAATGGTAACGGTCTACTACATCCTGCGGGGTGATTCCTTCCTTTTTGGCACGGATCGTGATAGGCACTCCGTGTTCGTCCGAACCGCCGATGAATAATACATCTTCTTTTTTCAGGCGCAGATAGCGTACATAAATATCTGCGGGTACGTATACACCGGCCAGATGACCGATGTGGACAGGTCCGTTCGCATAGGGCAATGCCGATGTGACGGTGGTTCTTTTGAATTTCTTTTCCATTGTATCGTGTGATTTTATTGTTTTCAGCTTTGTAATGTGCA
>OGGX01001005.1_pt1 | contig 13078 bp, 6 predicted proteins | sample 1571331 | NCBI WGS metagenome assembly OGGX01 (sample SAMEA2582056, study PRJEB24529) | metagenome | biome: Human gut stool | place: China | collected 2011
ATTTTCCGCCCAGGGCGATGATAACACGTTTACCCATGAATAGCACCTCATTCAAGATAAAGAAAAGTCAAAAGGAGAGGGGCGGAAATGCCCACGCGCCGGGAGGCGCGTACAAGCGTTTTGCCCGAAGGGCAAAACCTTGGCGCAGGCGGAATTCAGTTCCGCCGAGCAAGTAAGAACAGAAGGGGCCCCCAGGGCGGCGCGCCGTCCTGGGGCATTTTCCGCCCAGGGCGATGATAACACGTTTACCCATGAATAGCACCTCATTCAAAATAAGAAAAGTCAAAAGGAGAGGGGCGGGCGGCCGCAAGGGGCATCCCTGCCTGTGTGCCCGCGCCGAAAAAGACGGGGCCCGCCCGCAGAATACCGGAATACCTGTATTTGCGGGCGGGCCGGAGCGCCTGGGCGGGGGAAATTCGTAGATTTTACTTCTGGAACCAGCGGGCCAGGCCGCGCTCCTCCAGGGCCTTCAGGGTGGCCTGGGGATCCTTCACCTTGGCCAGGAAGATCATGGCGGCGATGATATAGGGCTTGAAGGAGGCCTCCTTGTAGAGAGGATCGCGGTAGCGGTCAAACACGCTGGCCTCCACCTCGCCGTCCACGCAGGAGACGTCGTTGATGTCGGCGGGCAGGCAGTGCAGGTACAGGGCCTTGCCGTCGCGGGTGGTCTTCATCAGCTCCTCGGTGCAGCACCAGTCCTTGTGGGTGGCGTTCTGGGCCAGCAGCTCCTTCTCCAGGGCCTTGATGCCGTCGGAGTCGCCCTCGGCGTACAGGTTGGTGCGCTTCTCCATGGCGGCGAAGGGCGCCCAGCTCTTGGGATACACGATGTCGGCGTCCTGGAAGGCCTCGGCCATGGAGTGGGTCTTGGTGAAGGTGCCGCCGCTCTTCTGGGCGTTGGCACGGGCCACCTCCTCCACTTCGGGCATAACCTCGTAGCCCTCGGGGTGGGCCAGCACCACGTCCATGCCGAAGCGGCTCATCAGGCCGATGACACCCTGGGGCACGGAGAGGGGCTTGCCGTAGCTGGGGGAGTAGGCCCAGGTCATGGCGATCTTCTTGCCCTTCAGGTTCTCCACGCCGCCGAAGTGGTGGATGATGTGCAGCATGTCAGCCATGGCCTGGGTGGGGTGGTCGATGTCGCACTGGAGGTTGACCAGGGTGGGCTTCTGCTCCAGCACGCCGTCCTTGTGGCCCTGGGTCACGGCGTCCATGAACTCGTGCATGTAGGCGTTGCCCTTGCCGATGTACATGTCGTCGCGGATGCCGATGACGTCGGCCATGAAGGACACCATGTTGGCGGTCTCGCGGACGGTCTCGCCGTGGGCGATCTGGCTCTTGCCCTCGTCCAGATCCTGCACCTCCAGGCCCAGCAGGTTGCAGGCGGAGGCGAAGGAGAAGCGGGTGCGGGTGGAGTTGTCGCGGAACAGGGAGATACCTAGGCCGGACTCGAAAATCTTGGTGGAGATGTTGTGCTCGCGCATGTAGCGCAGGGCGTCGGCGATGGTGAAGACGGCCTCGAGCTCGTCGTCGGTCTTTTCCCAGGTCAGGAAGAAGTCGCCCTCGTACATCTCTTTGAAGTTGAGCTTGTTGAGCTTGTCAATATAGTTCTGAAGGTTTTCCATAGCGGCAATCTCCTTTTCTTTTTTGTTGTGGGGTAGGGGCGGCCCTTGTGGCCGTCCGCGGGCGGGGACAAACCCCGCCCCTACGGGCGCGCTTCTTACTGAATGTTATTATTGGTCTTGCCGGCGCGGAACTGGGACACGTCGGCGGTCTTGTTCTCCTCCTTGTAGTTGCCGGGCACGGCGGCGTACAGGGCGGCGCAGGTGACCAGATCCATCTTCCAGGTGATCTCGTTGGGGGCGTGAGCCTGGCTCTCGGCGCCGGGGCCGAAGCCCACGCAGGGGATGCCGTAGCGGCCCTGGATGGCTACGCCGTTGGTGGAGAAGGTCCACTTGTCGGTGAGGGGACGGCCCTCCCGCAGGTGCATGGCGTCCCGCTTCTGGTCCGCGTCGGCATGGCCGATGCGCTTGTCGCCCCAGAGGGCGTGGTGGGCGTCCACCAGGGCCTGGACGTGGGCGGCGTTTTCCTTGTTGATCCAGGTGGGGAAGTAGCACTCGGTCTCGTACACCTCGCCGGTCCAGGAGGGCCGGTCATACATATACATGGACACCTGTACGTCGTCGCCGTACTTCTTCACGCTGGGCAGGTCGCGGATCTCCTGGAGGCAGGAGTCCCAGGTCTCGCCGGCGGTCATGCGGCGGTCGATGGAGATGGAGCAGGAGTCGGCCACGGCGCAGCGGCTGGGGGAGGTGTAGAAGATCTGGGAGGTGGTGCAGGTGCCCCGGCCCAGGAAGCGGGCGTCCTCAAAGTGCTCGGGGTTGTACTTGGGATCCAGCATCTTCACCAGGCCCTTGATCTCCACGGTCTCGTCGGCGGGGTTCTCGTTGAGGGCGCGCACGTCCTGGAGGATGTCGGCCATCTTGTAGATGGCGTTGTCGCCCCGCTCCGGGGCGGAGCCGTGGCAGGAGACGCCCTTCACGTCCACGCGGATCTCCATGCGGCCCCGGTGGCCCCGGTAGATGCCGCCGTCAGTGGGCTCGGTGGACACCACGAACTCCACCTGCTCCTTGCGGATGCCCTTGGCGGGGAAGAACTTGTTGACGATGTACTGCCAGCACATGCCGTCGCAGTCCTCCTCCTGCACGGAGCCCACCACCATGATCTTATAGCCGGCGGGAATGAGGCCCAGCTCCTTCATGATCTTGGCGCCGTAGGTGGCGGCGGCCATGCCGCCCTCCTGGTCGGAGCCGCCGCGGCCGAAGATCACCGCGTCGTCCTCGTAGCCCTGGTAGGGATCGGCCTCCCAGTTGTTGATGTTGCCGATGCCCACGGTGTCGATGTGGGAGTCGAAGGCGATGATCTTGTCGCCCTCACCCATCCAGCCGATGACGTTGCCCAGGCCGTCCACTTCCACCGCGTCGTAGCCCAGCTTCTCCATCTCGGCCTTGATGCAGGCCACCACTTCCTTCTCCTCGCAGCTCTCGCTGGGGTGGGAGATCATCGCCCGCAGGAAGCGGGCCATATCGGCCTTGTAGCCCTCGGCTGCCTTCTTGATCTGCTCGTAATCCATGTTCGTTTCCCTCCATCATTGATCCACAGGTGGTTGTATTTTCTTAAAGGCCTTACAGAGTGCGCGCCGCAGGCGCGCAGTTTGTTCGTTCCGGGGACATGTGCCCCGGAACCGGAGCCGCGCCGAGTGGCGCGTACAAGCGTTTTGCCCTGCGGGCAAAACCTTGGCGCAGGCGGAATTCAGTTCCGCCGAGCATGGAAAGGGGCTTGGGGCCCCACGGTCTGACGCAGTCAGACCGTGGGATATTCACCGTCCCACAGCACCTTGCGGAACTTCATGGGGTCGGTGTTGCCCTCGGTGGAGAACATGAGCACCTGGCTGAAACGGTCCAGGCCGATGGCCTCCCGGAGCTCCTTGTATTCATCGGTCTCCATGATGGCGGCGATGAGGCCCATGCCCACCGCACCGGACTCACCGGAGATCACCACCGGATCGCCCTTGACGGGGACGCCCAGCATCCGCATGCCCCGGGCGCTCACCCAGTCGGGGCAGGAGACAAAGGCGGTGGCGTGGTTGCGCAGGATATCCCAGGAGATGGTGTTGGGCTCGCCGCAGGCCAGGCCGGCCATGATGGTCTGGAGGTCGCCGTCCACGATGCGGGGGGAGCCGTCGCCGGCCAGGGCGCCCCGGTAGAGGCAGTCGGCCGCCTGGGCCTCCATGATGATGAACTTGGGCGGGTCGTTGGGGAACAGGTTGGTGAAGTAGCCCACCACCGCGCCGGCCAGGGAGCCCACGCCCGCCTGCACAAACACGTGGGAGGGACGGTTGACGCCGAGCTGGCGGAGCTGCTCGGCGGCCTCGCTGGCCATGGTGCCGTAGCCCTGCATGATCCAGGAGGGAATCTCCTCGTAGCCGTCCCAGGCGGTATCCTGGACGATCACGCCGTGCTCGGTCTGGGCGGCCTCGGCGGCGGCCATGCGGACGCAGTCGTCGTAGTTGACTTCCTCGATGGTGACCTGGGCGCCCTCCTTGGCGATATTCTCATACCGGGCCTGGCTGGAGCCCTTGGGCATGTGGACCACTGCCTTCTGGCCCAGCTTGTGAGCCGCCCAGGCCACGCCCCGGCCGTGGTTGCCGTCCGTGGCGGTGAAGAAGGTGGCGTGGCCGAACTCCTGGCGGAATGCCTCGCTGGTCAGGTAGTCGTAGGTCATCTCGGACACGTCCCGGCCCATTTCCTTGGCGATGTACTTGGCCATGGCGAAGGAGCCGCCCAGCACCTTGAAGGCGTTCAGGCCAAAGCGGAAGGACTCGTTTTTGACGCACAGGCCGGCCAGCCCCAGGTATTGGGCCATGCCGTCCAGCCGGTCCAGGGGGGTGACGGAGTACTGGGGGAAGGTGCTGTGGAAAAAGCGGGCCTTGGCCACGTTGGAGAGCGACATGATGGGCAGCTGCCGGTCGTCGCTCTTGGGCATGGTGTTGAGGACCCATTTGATCTGGTCTTTCATTGGGACGGTCGCCTCCAAATTATTTTGAAGTTGCACTTACTTTTTGTTTTACGAGACCATCATACCACGTCCCGTTCAGATGTCAAGAGGATATTCTAAAAAAAATGGTGTAATACTAAAAAATTTTTAGCATCCATAAAAATGCGCCTGAAATATAAGGGAAAAACAGGAAAGCGGGACCCCGGACGGCCGGCCGCCGGGACCCCGCGGAAGGTCAGGGGGCGGCCTTCTTGGCTGGCTTTTTGTAGAAGGTGTCCTGCATGGGCAGGCAGGTGCGCAGGATGTGGTCACGGGCGTAGTAGGCCCCCTGGGCCGCCGGCGCGGTGGGGATGGTGGCGATCTCGCCGATGCCCTTGGCCCCGTAAGCGAAGGGGAGCAGCTCCTCCTTCTCCACATAGATGGCGTGGATGTCGGGGATCTGGTCGGCCCGCATCAGCCCCAGGGTGCCGAATTTGGCCTGGGGCACGCAGTCCTTGAGGGGGAAGTCCTCGGTGAGGGCGTAGCCCAGGCCCATGAGCACGCCCCCCTCGATCTGCCCCTGGATGGAGGTGGGGTTGACCACCTTGCCCGAGTCGTGGGCAGCGTAGACCTCCTTCACCCGCCCGTCGTCGTCCAGAATCACCACATGGGTGGCGAAGCCGTAGGCCACATGGCTCTTGGGATTGGGCTTGTCGGCCCCCAGCTTGTCGGTGGGGTCGAAGAACTCGGCGCTGTACTCCAGCCCCTCCAGGGCGGACAAATCTCCGCCCGCCCCGTCCAGATCGGCCCTGAGCTCGGCGGCGGCCATGCGCACCGCCTCGCCGGTGATCAGGGTCTGGCGGGAACCGGAGGTGGTGCCTGAGTCGGGGGCCACCTCCGAGTTGGCCCCCATGTTGCGGAGCTTTTCCAGGGGCAGGCCGGTGGCCTCGGCCAGCATCTGGAGGAACACGGTGGCGCAGCCCTGGCCGATGTCGGAGGCCGCGGAGTACAGCTCCACCACCCCGTTGCGCACCGCCAGCTTGCACCGGCCCTTGTCGGGCAGGCCCACGCCCACGCCGGAGTTCTTCATGGCGCAGGCGATGCCGGCGTGATCCGCGTTTTGCTCGTAGACGTCCTTCACCGCCAGCAGGGTCTCCTTGAGGGCGGTGGAGCAGTCGGCAATCTGGCCGTTGGGGAGGGCCTTCCCCGGCTCGATGGCGTTGCGGAAGCGGATCTCCCAGGGGGAGATGCCCACTTTTTCCGCCAGCAGGTTGATGTTGGACTCCAGGGCGAACTCACTCTGGCACACGCCGAAGCCCCGGAAGGCGCCGGCAGGGGGGTTGTTGGTGTACCAGCCGAAGCCGCGGATGTCGGTGTTCTGGTAGCAGTAGGGGCCCACCGAGTGGGTGCAGGCCCGCTCCAGCACCGGCCCGCACAGGGAGGCGTAGGCCCCAGTGTCGAAGTGGATCTCGCAGTCCAGGCCGGTGAAGATGCCGTTCTCGTCGCAGCCCAGGGTGAAGGTGCCCTCCATATAGTGGCGCTTGGGGTGGAAGTTGATGGACTCCTGCCGGGTGAGCTTTGCCTTCACGGGCCGGTTCACCCGGAGGGCGGCCAGCACCGCCAGGTGCTGCACCGACACGTCCTCCTTGCCGCCAAAGCCGCCCCCCACCAGCTTGTTCTCCACCACGATGCACTCGGGCTCCCACCCCAGCATGATGGAGATCTCCTTGCGGGTGTCGTACACCCCCTGGTCGGAGGTATAGACCTTCACCCCGTCCTTGTAGGGGAAGGCCACGGCGCACTCCGGCTCCAGGAAGGCGTGCTCGGTGAAGGGGGTGCGGTAGGACTGGGTCACCACATACTTGGACTGGGCCAGGGCGGCCCTGGCATCGCCCCGGGTGACGTGGCGCTGCTGGCACAGGTTGCCGCCGGGGTGGAGGATGGGGGCGTCCGCCGCCCTAGCCTCCTGGATGGTGCGCACCGGCTCCAGGGGCTCATAGTCCACCTTCACCAGCTCCTTGGCCTGCTTGAGCACGGTCTCATTTTCCGCCACCACCAGGCAGATGGCGTCCCCCACGCAGCGGGTGATGTCCCCCTTGGCGATCATCACGTCCCAGTCCTGCTGGAGGTGGCCCACCTTGTTGTGGGGCACGTCGTCGGCGGTGAGGACGGCCAGCACCCCCGGCAGAGCCAGAGCGGCGGAGGGGTCGATGTCCAGCACCCTGGCTCGGGGGTACTGGGAGCGGACGGCGGAGGCGTGCGCCATGCCGTCCAGGTACAGATCGTCGCAGTACTCCCCCCGGCCCAGCACCTTGTCGCGCACGTCGGTGCGGAAGGCCCGCGCCCCCACGCCGTAGTCCTCCCCCTCCTCCAGGGCGGGATCGACGGACGCCTCCCCGCGGAGGATGGCCCCGGCCAGGGCAATGCCCTCGATGATTTTCTTGTAGCCGGTGCAGCGGCACACGTTGCCCCGGATGGCCTTTTTGATCTCCGCCTCGGAGGGGTTGGGGTTCTGATCCAGCAGGGCCTTGCCCGCCATTACCATGCCGGGGATGCAGAAGCCGCACTGGACCGCGCCCACCGCGCCGAAGGCGTAGACGAAGGCCTCCCGCTCGGCCTCCGAGAGGCCCTCCACCGTCACGATCTCCTTGCCTGCGGCCCGCTTGGTGGACAGGACGCAGGCCTTGACGGCCTTGCCGTCCACCAGGATGGTGCAGGTGCCGCAGGCGCCCTCGCTGCACCCGTCCTTCACCGAGGTCAGGCGCAGCTCGTCCCGCAGGTAGCGCAGCAGAGGCTTCTCCTCCTCCGTGGAGCAGGGGACGCCGTTGACCACAAAGGAATAACACTCACTCATGGCAGGTTCCTCATTTCCTGATTCAGATTCCATGGGCGTGCGGAAAGCCCCAGCGAAAGGCTGAGGCTCACCGCCGCCGGATTATCCCAGCAGATAGGCGTAGTTTTCGTATACCGCGCAGATCAGGCGGCGCAGGGGGTCGTACAGGCCGCAGGCGGCGTCGGACACGTCGTAGTCGGCCACCTGGCCGCCCAGGCGCACCCGGGTTCTGCCGTCCTCCAGGCGGAGGAAGCCCTCGTTCCGGCTGTTCTCAAAGTCGTCCGCGCTCCAGAACAGGGTGAACTTGTCCTGGTAGGGGCGGCTGCCATAGGGGCAGAAGGTGGCGCAGTTGCCGCACTCGTTGCACATGCCGTCCACGTGGATGATCTGGCGCTGGCGCATGCCGGGCACCCACACCGCCACATTGGCCCGGTTGGGGCACACCTCGGTGCAGGTCTCGCACACGGTGGCGCAGCCCAGGCAGCGGCTGTCCTCATAGGAGGCGCAGTCGGTGCACACGTCGCCCCGCTTGGCCAGGGGCTTCTGATAGTCGGGGTTCACGTTCTGCTCCACCCAGGCGTCCGCGTCGAAAGGGTGGATGGCCTGGGCCGCCTTGGCGGCGCCGGCGATGGCCTCCACCACGGTGCCGGGGCCCTTCTGGCCGTCGCCCACCACAAAGACGTGCTTGACGGAGGACTCCAGGGTATCCGGGTTGACCACGGCACGGCCCCGTTGATCCACAGAAAGGCCGTTGGCGGTGTAAAGCTCCGTGTCCACCTTCTCGCCCACGGCGGTGATCACCGTGTCGGCGGGCACCTCCGCCGTCCGGCCGGTGTCCACGGGGGAGCGGCGGCCGGTGGCGTCGGGGGCGCCCAGCTCCATCACCCTGCAGGTGAGCACGCCGTCCCGGACGCCCACGGGGGCGAGCAGCTCCCGGAACTCCACGCCGTCGGCCAGGGCCAGCTCCAGCTCCTCCTGGTCGGCGGGCATATAGCGGCGGGTTCTGCGGTACACCAGGGAGACGGTCTCCACGCCGGGAAGGCGCTTGGCGGCCCGGGCGGCGTCCATGGCGGTGTTGCCGCCGCCGATGACCACCACATGCCGGCCCAGGTTCAGGGTATCGGGGGCCTTCTTGGCGGCCTCCAGGAACTCGATGACGTTGTGCTCCTCGCCGTACTCCAGCCCGGCGCTGCCCTTCTGCCACGCGCCGGTGGCCAGGATCACATGGGTGAAGCCCTGGGCGAAGAGCTCCTGTACGTTCTTCACCTCGGTGTTGAGCTCCACCTTTACCCCCATGGCCTCCATGAGGCGCACGTCGTTGTCGATGGCCTCGCCGGGGATGCGGAACCCAGGGATGACATGGCGCACGATGCCGCCCAGGGCGTCCCGGCGCTCGAAGACGGTGACGTCCACGCCGGAGCGGCTCAGGAAGTAGGCGGCGGACATGCCGCCGGGGCCGCCGCCCACCACGGCCACCCTCCGGCCCGCGGCGGGGGCGGCGGGGCGCAGCTTGGGCAGCAGGGCCTCAAACCCGCCCTCGGCGGCCTTCAACTTCTGGGCGCGGATGTAGACGCTCTCGTCGTAGGCGTTGCGCATGCACTTGTCCTGGCAGCGGTGGGAGCAGATGGTGCCGGTGATGAAGGGCAGGGCGTTGCGCTGGGTGATGATGCGCAGCGCCTCCTCGTACTTGCCCTCGCCCACCTTCATCAGATAGGCGGGGATGTCCTGCTCGATGGGGCAGCCGGAGCGGCAGGGGGCGGAGAAGCAGTCGATGAGGGGCACCTTTTTGTCCAGCTTGCGGCTGGGGATGGGCTTCATGGGCTTTTGATAGTGGCCGTCGGCGGAGATGCCCTCCGCCAGAGCGGCCGCCCCGGCCGCGTCCACCCCCTCCCAGGGCTCATAGGAGATGTCCGCCAGGGCCTGGCCGATCTGGCTGAACCGCTGGTAGCCGCCGGGCTTGAGGACGGTGGTGGCCATGGTGATGGGCCAGATGCCCGCGTCAAAGAGGGCCCGCACCGAGTGAATGTCCGCGCCGCCGGAATAGGAGATGCGCAGCTTGCCCTTGAACTCCCTGGCCAGCCGGGCCGCCAGGGACAGGGACAGGGGGTAGAGGGAGCGGCCGGACATGTACATCTCCTCGCTGGGCAGCTCGCCGGCGGCCACGTCCACGGGGAAGGTGTTGGTGATCTTCACGCCGAACTCCAGGCCCCGCTCGCCGGTGCGCTGCATCAGCCGGTGGAACATGGGCACCGCGTCCTCCCACTGGAGATCCTCGCGGAAGTGGTGGTCGTCGAACTGGATGTAGTCGTAGCCCAGGCCGTCCAGGGTCTTGCGGGCGAACTCATAGCCCAGCAGGGTGGGGTTGCACTTGACGTAGGTGTTCAGGTTCTTTTCGGTGATGAGATAGGTGGCGATGCGCTCGATCTCGTCGGGGGGGCAGCCGTGGAGGGTGGACACCGTCACGGATCCGGACACATGGGGAGTGATCGTGTCGATATAATCGCTTTCTCCCGGGAAGAACTCCTTCAAAACAGCGATGCACTCCTGGAAGATGGGCGTCTTGGAGGCGTCCACCATGCCGTTCAGGAAGGTGTCGATCTTCTCACCCTGGATGCCTGCCAGGTCATAGCCCACGGACATGTTGAACACGAATCCGTTGGGATCGCCCAGACCATAGACCTTTGCCATGATCTTCAGGGCGCACCAGGCCTTCACATACTCCTCAAAGGCCTGCTGGACATACAGCTCCGTGGACCACTCGCAGTTGTAGCACTCATCCTCCGCCAGGATGCAGGGGCGGTTGATGCAGGCGGCCAGATCCGCGCCGTCCATCTTCTGGACGGTCTTCAGCTCGAAGAACCGGGCGCCGGCGAAATAGCCGGCAATGATGTTCTGGGCCAGCTGGGTGTTGGGGCCGGCGGCGGGGCCGAACGGAGTCTCGATGGTCTCCCCGAAGATGGGGAGCTTCTTCACGCCGGCCTTGTAGGGCTTGTGGACGCCGAACACGGCGCCGTCCCGGCGGTATTCGGTGGTGATCCAGGTCATCAATTCCCGAAAGGGAATGGGGGTCATTAACTCAGACATAGTTTTTCCTCCTCAGAATAACTCCTGAAATACGAATGCGCACTGCTTCCGCAGGGGCACATCGGCCGGTCATCAATACTCCTTGTGGTTCAGCCGGCCCCACAGACGCTTGCTGCTCTCCAGAATGTGGGCATTCACGGCCTCCTCGTCGATCTCCGTCAGGACCCGGTCCTTCATCAGGATTCTGCCGTTAATCATGGTGGTCTGGCACTGCCGCCCCGTCATGCCGAAGAGCATGTGCCCGTCGATGTTGGCATCAGAGAACGGTGTGAAGGGCTTGTAGTCCATGACGATCACGTCCGCCGCCGCGCCGGGCTTCAGCACGCCCAGAGTGGGGAAGCCGGTGCGCTCCGCCATCTTGGCGTTGTTGCGGAACAGCATGTCCGTCACCTCGCACCAGCCCACGTTGGGCATACAGGCGTTGTGCCGCTGGGAGCACAGGGCCACCTTGATGGACTCCAGCATGTCGTTGGTGTAGGCGTCGGTACCCAGACCGATCAGAATGCCCTTCTTGTAGAGCTGCAGCACCGGAGAGATACCCACGGCGTTGCCCATGTTGCTCTCCGGGTTGTTGACGCACATGGTGTCCGTGGCCTTGATGATATCCATTTCCGCCGTGTTCACATGGATGCAGTGGCCCAGGATGGTCTTGGGTCCCAGGATGCCGTGGTCCTGGAGCCGCTGGACGGGCCGGCGGCCGTAGTTCTGGAGGGAGTCGTACACGTCGTTCATGCCCTCGGACACGTGGATGTGATAGCCCACCCGGCCGCTGTTGGCCGCCGCCATCCGGTCAAAGGTCTTGTCGGAGATGGTGAACAGGGCATGTCCGCCGAACATGGCCTTCAGCATATCGGAGGGGTTCTGCTCGCAGTAGTCGATGAAGTCCTTGTTCTCCTGCACGGACTGAAGGGATTTCTCCTCCCCGTCCCGGTCGCTGACCTCATAGCACAGGCACGCCCGCATCCCGAATTCCCTCGTCACCTCGGCGATCCGCATCAGGGAGCCGGGGACCTCACAGAAGCTGGCGTGATGGTCGAAAATGGTGGTGACGCCCTGCTTGATGGAGTCGATCACCAGGGCCTGGGCGCTGGCCTTGGTGGCCTCCAGGTCCAGATTCCGGTCAATGTACCACCACTGGCCGTCCAGCACCTCATAGAAGCTGGTGGGGTTGTACCCATCGATGGAGAGGCCCCGGGCCAGGGCGGAGTAGATGTGGGTGTGGGCATTGATAAGGCCCGGCATGATGACGCCGCCACGAGCGTCCACAAATTCCGCCTGGGGGTACTTGGCCTTCAGATCCGCGGTGGTGCCGACCTCCACGATCTTGCCGCCATCGGTGACCACGCCGCCGTCCGGCAGGTAGCCGATGCCCTCCGGATCCCGGGTGATGACCTTGCCGTTTGCCAGTAAAATCATAAAAATGACCTCCTTTTGTCCGTCTTTTGCATATCTGATAAAAAGAAAAGGCGCTTCAAACCGCTGTCGGTTTGAAACACCTACCAAAAGACCGGAATGATAGGTGTCAGCCCGTGCGCGCAGCACTTCGTTGCAGCTATCATTCTTCCCTTGTACTTGTATTTTACCGGACAGCAGCCTAAAATGCAAGCAGGGAAGCTCAAAAATTTTCAGATGGATTTTGTGTAGTTTGCCGGAAAGCGGCGGAACTTATTCCCAACCGGGTCCGTCTACATGAAATAAAATAAAGAAAGCGATGGAATCAGAGAAAGAGGAGGCGTCAGAATGAAACGGCTTTGGATTTGCCTGCTGGCTTTTGCGCTGCTGACGGGATGCGGCGATTCCGGCGACATTGCGGTGACAACGGTATACGAAACAGATGACCCGCCCCGGACCGCCCTGACCACGGAGTGGGAGACCTACGACCCGTCGGTGGAGACGGTGTGGGGCATCCTGTCCTATGAGGGGGAAGGGGAATCTCTGGAGTATGGGGCGCCCTATTGGCTGGATGTGCGGGAGGCGGACGGCAGCTGGACCCAGGTGCCCCTGGCTGAGAACGCCGGATGGGATGCCATGCTGTATACCCTGCCGTCCGGTGAAAAGCAGGCGTTTCCGTGCATCCTGTCCCTGTTTGACTACGACTTCTCCGGCGGCGGTACGTTCCGCGTCATCAAAGAGATCGGAGAATATACGGCCGCGGCGGAGTTCACCCTGACAAAGGGGGCGGTCATCTCCGCAGAGACGCCTTACGGCTTCGGCCCCATGGAGGAGGTACCGGAGTACGGCGACCCGGCGGAGCTCTCCGCCGGCGGTGCCGTGGTGTTCACCGAGGCGGGAACGGAGAATGCGGATGCGGCGGAGATATTTTTGGAGAAGGTCTCCCTGGGCATCCCCTGCCAGCTGCGGACCCTTCAGAACTACTATGAGAGCTGGCCCATGCTGATCGACGTCATCTATGACGGCCGCGGCTTTCTCTGGCGGATGCGGACCGGCGGAGAGATCACGGAGAAACGATTTTCCTACATCGTGACGGACGGCACGGACGTATACCTCTCCAACGGCGCAGACTGGGAGAGCACAGAACAGTACGACAGTGAGAAGGCGTTTCTGCTGCCCTCCGGCTCCGGATCCTTCCTGGTACCCGCGGCGGAAGCGATGACAGATGACCGGCTG
>OGGX01001021.1_pt1 | contig 12786 bp, 8 predicted proteins | sample 1571331 | NCBI WGS metagenome assembly OGGX01 (sample SAMEA2582056, study PRJEB24529) | metagenome | biome: Human gut stool | place: China | collected 2011
GTCATGTCTTTTGGTGAGGTGAACGGATGGCGCATTGCCGTCAGGCCGCCTTCACCGTCGTCTTCAAACATCGGGAAATCGATAACCCACAGCGGTGCCCATTTGCTTTCGTCGGTCAGACCAAGGTCTTTACCCACTTTCAGGCGCAGTGCGCCCATCGCGTCGGCAACAATTTTCTTGTTGTCGGCACCGAAGAAAATCATATCGCCATCTTGCGCGGCAGTACGATCCAGGATGGCTTCGATGATTTCTGCATTAAGGAACTTCGCTACCGGGCTGTTGATACCTTCCAGACCTTTCGCGCGTTCGTTAACTTTGATGTAAGCCAGACCTTTCGCGCCGTAGATTTTAACGAAGTTACCGTATTCGTCGATCTGCTTACGGGTCAGCGATGCGCCGCCCGGAACGCGCAGAGCCGCTACGCGACCCTTCGGATCGTTCGCCGGACCTGCAAATACTGCAAATTCAACGGATTTCAGCAGATCGGCAACGTCGGTCAGTTCCATCGGGTTACGCAGATCCGGTTTATCAGAACCATAACGGCGTTCTGCTTCTGCAAAGGTCATTACCGGGAAATCACCCAGATCCACGCCCTTCACTTCCAGCCACAGATGACGCACCAGCGCTTCCATCACTTCACGCACTTGCGGGGCGGTCATGAAAGAAGTTTCCACATCGATCTGAGTAAATTCAGGCTGACGATCAGCGCGCAGGTCTTCGTCACGGAAGCATTTAACGATCTGATAGTAACGGTCAAAACCGGACATCATCAGCAGCTGTTTGAACAACTGTGGGGATTGCGGCAGTGCGTAGAATTTACCTTTGTGCACACGAGAAGGCACCAGGTAGTCTCGCGCGCCTTCCGGCGTGGCTTTGGTCAGCATCGGAGTTTCGATGTCGAGGAAGCCGTGGTCATCCATAAAACGGCGCACCAGGCTGGTGATTTTAGCGCGGGTTTTCAGGCGCTGAGCCATTTCCGGGCGACGCAGGTCGAGGTAGCGGTATTTCAGACGCGCTTCTTCGGTGTTGACGTGGTTAGAGTCAAGCGGCAGAACATCTGCGCGGTTGATGATAGTCAGCGAGGACGCCAGCACTTCAATTTCGCCGGTCGCCATATCGCGGTTAATATTTTTTTCGTCACGCGCACGTACGGTGCCCGTGACCTGAATGCAGAACTCATTACGCAGTTCAGAGGCCAGCTTTAACGCGTCCGCACGATCCGGATCGAAAAATACCTGCACGATACCTTCGCGGTCGCGCATATCGATGAAGATCAGGCTACCAAGATCACGACGACGGTTGACCCAACCACACAGAGTCACCTGCTGCCCCACGTGGGACAAACGGAGCTGTCCACAATATTCTGTACGCATGAGATATCCCTTAACTTAGCTGCCGGCGGATGCCCCCTGCTGCGCAGGTGACCAAGTCGCAGCGTTAGCTGTATGTCACAACTGAATGAAAAAAGGCGGCTATTATACTGGAAATTCTGCCGCACCGTAAGAGCCTGGCCCGCGCTGGAACACCTCGTTACCACTTTATATCGGGCCTGAAATCAGACTCTACGCCAGTTTGCTATAAAGGTGTTGCCCGAACTCATAAAAATTAACAAAATTTGTCGTTCCGCCATCGGCTAATCGCATTAAGGTGTGAGGCACGATTTTGTTTTGTCAGGAGTCAGCATGCTTGAACTTAATGCTAAAACCACTGCGCTGGTGGTGATCGATTTACAAGAAGGCATCTTACCTTTTGCCGGTGGTCCACATACTGCCGATGAGGTGGTTAATCGCGCCGGGAAGCTGGCGGCAAAATTTCGCGCCAGCGGTCAGCCCGTGTTTCTGGTGCGCGTTGGCTGGTCTGCCGATTACGCCGAAGCATTAAAACAGCCGGTCGATGCGCCCTCACCGGCTAAAGTGTTGCCCGAAAACTGGTGGCAACATCCTGCTGCATTAGGTGCAACCGACAGCGATATCGAAATCATCAAACGTCAATGGGGTGCGTTTTACGGTACGGATCTGGAGTTGCAATTACGCCGCCGGGATATCGATACCATTGTTTTATGTGGGATCTCGACCAATATCGGTGTTGAATCCACCGCCCGCAATGCCTGGGAACTTGGCTTTAATCTGGTGATTGCCGAAGACGCCTGTAGTGCCGCCAGCGCCGAGCAGCACAATAACAGCATCAACCATATCTACCCACGCATCGCCCGTGTGCGCAGTGTGGAAGAGATCCTCAACGCATTATGATTTACATCGGTCTGCCGCAATGGTCGCATCCTAAATGGGTGCGGTTGGGGATCACCAGCCTTGAAGAGTATGCCCGCCACTTTAACTGCGTGGAGGGCAACACCACGCTTTACGCCCTGCCGAAACCCGAGGTTGTCCTGCGCTGGCGTGAGCAGACCACAGATGACTTCCGCTTCTGTTTTAAGTTTCCGGCGACCATTTCGCATCAGGCAGCATTACGGCATTGCGATGATTTAGTGACTGAATTTTTGACCCGCATGTCACCGTTGGCTCCGCGCATTGGGCAATACTGGCTGCAACTGCCTGCCACATTTGGTCCACGGGATCTGCCTGCGCTTTGGCATTTTCTCGATTCTCTTCCCGGCGAATTTAATTATGGTGTGGAAGTCCGCCATCCACAGTTTTTCGCCAAAGGGGAAGAGGAACAAACGCTTAATCGCGGTTTACATCAGCGCGGCGTTAATCGGGTGATTTTAGACAGCCGCCCGGTTCATGCAGCACGTCCACACAGTGAAGCTATTCGCGACGCTCAACGAAAAAAACCTAAAGTTCCGGTACATGCTGTACTGACGGCGACAAATCCGCTGATCCGTTTTATCGGTAGTGATGATATGACGCAAAACCGGGAATTATTTCAGGTCTGGTTACAAAAATTAGCGCAGTGGCATCAGACCACTACGCCTTATCTTTTTTACATACGCCAGATATTGCCCAGGCCCCGGAACTGGTACATATCCTGTGGGAAGACTTACGTAAAACGCTTCCAGAGATCGGAGCAGTTCCGGCTATTCCACAGCAATCTTCTCTTTTCTGAATTTGCCACCTATCATAGACAGGTGCCATCGGCCATTTTAAAGGGAGTTTGTATGGTAAGCGCGCTGTATGCCGTTTTAAGTGCGTTGTTATTAATGAAGTTCTCTTTTGATGTCGTTCGCCTGCGAATGCAGTACCGCGTTGCCTATGGCGACGGCGGTTTTAGCGAACTGCAAAGCGCTATTCGCATTCATGGTAACGCGGTGGAATATATTCCCATCGCGATTGTGCTGATGCTGTTTATGGAAATGAATGGCGCAGAAACCTGGATGGTGCATATTTGCGGCATCGTTTTGCTTGCTGGTCGTCTGATGCATTATTACGGTTTTCATCACCGTCTGTTCCGCTGGCGACGTTCCGGCATGAGCGCCACCTGGTGTGCGCTGTTGCTGATGGTGCTGGCGAATCTTTGGTATATGCCCTGGGAGTTGGTTTTCTCCCTGCGTTAGCGCACAATACGCCACTTTCTTTTTCCCGGATTTTTACGTTATGTCTCACCGCGACACGCTATTTTCTGCCCCTATCGCCAGACTGGGCGACTGGACCTTTGATGAACGGGTAGCTGAAGTCTTCCCGGATATGATCCAGCGTTCCGTTCCCGGCTATTCCAATATTATTTCCATGATTGGTATGTTAGCCGAGCGCTTCGTTCAACCTGGTACGCAGGTTTACGATCTGGGTTGTTCTCTGGGCGCGGCGACGCTCTCGGTGCGTCGCAACATTCATCATGATAATTGCAAAATTATTGCCATCGACAACTCTCCGGCGATGATTGAACGCTGCCGTCGTCATATTGACGCCTATAAAGCCCCTACGCCAGTAGACGTCATTGAAGGTGATATTCGCGATATCGCCATTGAAAACGCATCGATGGTGGTGCTGAATTTTACCCTGCAATTCCTGGAACCTTCCGAGCGTCAGGCGTTACTGGATAAAAGTTATCAAGGGCTGAACCCGGGCGGTGCGCTGGTGCTTTCGGAAAAATTCAGTTTCGAAGATGCCAAAGTTGGTGAATTGCTGTTCAACATGCACCACGACTTTAAACGTGCTAACGGTTACAGCGAACTGGAGATCAGCCAGAAGCGCAGCATGCTGGAAAACGTGATGCTAACCGATTCTGTGGAAACCCATAAAGCACGCCTGCATCAAGCTGGTTTTGAGCATAGCGAGCTGTGGTTCCAGTGCTTTAACTTTGGTTCACTGGTGGCATTAAAAGCAGAGGACGCTGCATGATCGACTTTGGTAACTTTTATTCTCTGATTGCCAAAAATCATCTTTCACACTGGCTCGAAACGCTGCCCGCGCAGATTGCTAACTGGCAGCGCGAGCAACAGCACGGGCTGTTTAAGCAGTGGTCCAACGCGGTGGAATTTCTGCCTGAAATTAAACCGTATCGTCTTGATTTATTGCATAGCGTTACGGCAGAAAGCGAAGAGCCACTGAGCGCAGGGCAAATTAAACGCATTGAAACGCTGATGCGCAACCTGATGCCGTGGCGCAAAGGGCCGTTCTCACTGTATGGCGTCAACATCGATACCGAATGGCGTTCCGACTGGAAATGGGATCGTGTTCTGCCCCATCTTTCTGATTTAACCGGGCGCACCATTCTTGATGTCGGCTGCGGCAGCGGTTATCACATGTGGCGCATGATTGGCGCAGGCGCGCACCTCGCGGTGGGGATCGACCCTACGCAACTGTTTCTGTGCCAGTTTGAAGCAGTGCGTAAATTGTTAGGTAACGATCAACGTGCGCATCTGCTGCCGTTAGGCATTGAACAACTTCCGGCACTGAAAGCCTTTGATACCGTCTTTTCGATGGGCGTGCTTTATCATCGTCGTTCACCGCTGGAGCATCTATGGCAGTTGAAAGATCAACTGGTCAATGAAGGTGAACTGGTGCTGGAAACGCTGGTTATTGATGGTGATGAGAACACGGTGCTGGTACCAGGCGATCGTTACGCGCAAATGCGTAATGTCTATTTCATCCCTTCCGCGCTGGCGCTGAAAAACTGGCTGAAGAAGTGTGGTTTTGTTGATATTCGCATTGCGGATGTGAGCGTTACCACCACAGAAGAACAGCGACGCACCGAATGGATGGTTACTGAATCGCTGGCCGATTTCCTCGACCCACATGATCCGGGTAAAACGGTGGAAGGTTATCCTGCGCCTAAACGCGCGGTGCTGATTGCGCGCAAGCCGTAAAGATTAGCGCCCGTTTCCGGGCGCTTTTCACGTCTTATGCCTGAACAGCTGGCTGATCAAACGCCGTTAACTTCGGCGCATTGCTCGTATATTTTTCGATATACACCAGCGCAGAGTTACCGGCACAGGCATTTGCCAGCTGAGAGGTGGGGATATCCGCCGTTAACACGTTCGCACTGCCGTTTTTACACAAGCCATTTTCCAGATCTGGCCATGCACCTTCATGCACGCATACCACGCCTTTTTTGATCCCGTCAGTCACCACCGCGCCTGTCAGAATCTGACCACGTTTGTTCCACACACGCACCAAATCGCCATTCGCAATACCAAAGCGAGCAGCATCTTCGGTGTGAATAGTGATCGGTTCACGATCGGCAACCGCATATTTTTTACGCAGTTCCGCATAGTTAAGCTGACTGTGTAAACGGTGTGCCGGATGTGCGGTCAGAAGCTGCAACTGCTTATCGTCGGCGGAACCTTTCCACTCATCAGGCGCAAGCCAGGTTGGGTGTGCCGGGCAATCCTTATAGCCAAATTTTTCCAACGTTTTTGAATAGATTTCAATTTTGCCGCTTGGCGTACCCAGCGCATTTTTCACCGGATCGGCGCGGAAATCACCATAACGAACGTACTGTTCGTTCTTCTCGCTGCGGCGCATTTCGATCAGTTTATTTTGCTGCCAGAAGGCATTAAACATCGGCATAGTCACGCGTTGCGCACGGGCACCTTTCTGAGCGGCATCATAGAAAAATTTCAGCCACGCCATTTCATCTCTACCTTCGGTATAGATCTCTTTTCCGCCAGGTTTGAGTGATGCAGCAAGATCGGCAAACACGTCAAAATCGTTACGCGCTTCAAATTGCGGAGCAACAGCCTGCTTCATCGGCACAATATGCTGGTTGCTGTAATCACCGGTCATCGTCAAGTCATTGCGCTCAAACGATGTGGTGATCGGTAATACGATATCTGCATGTTTAGCAGCTGCGGTCCAGTAGCATTCAGAAACGACGATCATCTCCGGTTTCTGCCATGCTTTAATCAGACGATTAGTATCCTGGTGATGGGTAAAGTTACCGCCACCCGCCCACCAGATCATTTTGATATTCGGATACGTTTGTTCTTTACCGTTATGCTGATATTTGCCGCCAGGATTTTCCAGCGCATCGACGATACGGGCAACAGGAATCGCCGTCATTCCGCCATCATCAGCGGCCTCACTGGCCTGTCCGGCAATCGCCGCAGACATTTCCGGCAGCACGCCGCCAACACGCGTCGGGTTGCCACCGTTTGAGTAATGATAAGAGAAACCAAACCCGCCGCCCGGTGTACCAATCTGCCCTAACATCGCCGCCAGCGTCACCAGCATCCAGTGTTTCTGTTCACCATATTGCTGGCGCTGAATTCCCCAGCCTGCCATCAGCATTGTGCGATTCGCCGCCATCAGTTCAGCGAGTTTGACTATCTGCGCTTCCGGTACGCCAGTAATTTCCGCCGCCCAGGCCGCGCTCTTCGGCGTATTATCGCTCTTGCCTGCCAGATACTCTTCAAACTGCGGGTAGCCGGTGGTGTATTTTTCCAGGAAGGCCTTATCGTGCTTACCTTGTACCATCAAGGTGTGCGCAATCCCTAACATCAACGCCACGTCGGTGCCCATATTCGGCGCGATCCAGGTGGCATTATCGCCAAAGAACTCAATGGTTTCGGAGCGGATAGGATCAATGGCAATCACTGGTTTGCCAGATTTTTTCAGCTGATGGAAGTATTCCAGCCCTTGCTCATCGGTACTGCTCCAGGCAATTTTTAAGGTATTCAGCGGGTTCATCCCCCACAGCACCACAACCTGGCTGTTTTCCAGAATCAGCGGCCAGGAGGTCTGCTGTTCATACACCTCCACGGAACCCACCACATGCGGCATGATCACCTGTGCCGCACCGGTTGAATAATCGCCGCTATGCCCGGAATAACCGCCCGCAAGGTTCATATAACGTTGCAGTAAGGTTTGCGCTTTATGCAACACGCCAGAAGAGCGCCAGCCGTAAGATCCGGCAAAAATGGCCGATGGTCCGTTAGCTTTACGAATACGATCATGTTGCTCATGAATCAGTTTTAATGCTTGTTCCCAGCTCACCTGTACATAGGTATCTTCGCCTCGACCTTTCGCCGGTTGCAGTGGATTATCGAGATAGCTTTTTCTCACCATCGGATGCTGAATACGCGCCGTGGTGTGTACCTGATCCGCCGCCGTAGACTGTAAGGAGTTCGGTATGGTTTTCGCCAGCGCGCCTGTCGAAGAAACAATCTTGCCGTCCTTCACTTCTACGTTCATCGCTCCCCAACGTCCCGCGGTGAGGATTTTACCGCCCTTCTCTTCTGCCCATGCGGGTAGCGGTGCTGCCGATGTCACCACCAGCGCTCCAGCGGCAATACCGCTGTGTTTAATAAATTCACGTCTTGTTAATGTCATAACTTCCTCCCTGATCAACGAGGATCACTGTTTCTCGGTAATATCTTTGGCGTTGTACTGGAAGTACCGCGTCAAAATGTCCAGTTCGTTTTCGCTCATGCTGGTTCGCGCCCCCATTCCTTTGGCAATGGACGGCCATGCATTGACGGTGTAATGGTCGGCGGCAATAGGGGCATGACAACCAGCGCAATAGGTATCGTCAAGTTTTTCAGCGTATTGCCATAGCGGTTTACGGTCCGCTAATGCGGGATCGGTAAGCGCACCCTGTAAAGACGCCTGACGCCATTGATTGCCGTATTCGTCAGCCTGCCATTCCCCGTTTACCGTCAGCGCCTTGATACCTTCTTCACTTAATGTGGCTAGCGCCAGCCGTTGACCTGCCGCCAGGTAGAGCGTGTTTTCACTGCCCTGCATTTGATAACCCTGCAACAGAACGATCGGCTGTTTGCCACTGGCATCAACGACGGTGAGATCGGTACCAGGATTCACGGTAGCCAGTTCGCCTATACGAGAAGGTTTGAAAGGATAAATATGTGCGCCATTGGTAACTGAGGTAGCGGCCTGACTTTCCAGCTCATGCGCCGCGTTGTCATCCATTTTTATTTCTGGTGGAAAATGGGCAATGCCTTTATGACAATCGATACAGGTTTCGCTGTCCTTTTGTGCTTTGTTATGCATTTTCTGCGCAGATTCACTTTGCGAGGCAATATCCATGGCATCAAAAGAATGGCAACTACGGCACGTTGCAGAGTCAGTTGCTTTTAATTCTTTCCATACTGTTTCGGCCATTTCCTGACGATGCGCTTCGAACTTATCGTCACTGTCTATTTTGCCGCTAACAAATTCATGATAAATATCTTTAGATGCTTTTAATTTAGCAAATAAATAATCCATCCCTGACTTTGGAATATGGCAATCGGCACATTCCGCACGTATCCCTTTCTGGTTCGAAAAGTGGACAGTTCCCTGATATTCCTCAAAAGGTTTACTCATCGAGTGGCAGGAAAGGCAAAATGCTGTATCCGACGTTTTATGTAAGGCTTTTTGCGCCAGCAATAACCCGCCGCCACCAACCACAACCGCTATCAGCAAAAACAATAACCCAATGCGTTTTTTCCCTCGCATAGATTCCTCTAATTAATTCCAGAACACCGAAATCATTGTATAATTAAATACACAACGAATTAACCGCTTGCATAACTCGGCACAACACTGCCTGAAATAATCGATAAAGAATATGATTTATTACAATGTAATCATTAATTGCTAAAGAATAACCCGGTTGTTATTTAGAATATATATTTGTCAGTTTTAGTAATTTAAATTACATAATTAATATGAATATATAAAAATTTTTAGCACAACGCTATGCGCACTGTCACGCGCTCAACTGATCACCGAAATCGTTCGTTTTTTATACTTCTCGGGGATAAAAAAAGGCCCCTGTTGAAATTGCAGGGGCCTGGTACGAGCAAGCATCATATTGGGCGACATGATGCAACGGTAAAAATCATTTGGCCTGATGGCGTTCAATGATTCCTTTCATTTCAGCAACCGCCGCCCCGTCTACGACATAACGCGAATACTCGTCCGCGTGTGCATCTGATGACATGGACAATCCTTGATTACGATAACGCATCGGTGAGGCTTGCCACGCTCCCGCGGAGCTATGGACTTCCAGCACTCCGGCATTGAGGAAGTGGTGCAGATTTTCTGCACGGACTCCTGCTCCGGCCATAATGATTGGAGCATCACGATGGGCAATAAGTTCCATAATTTTTGATAAACCTTGCAGTGCGTCTGATTTTTGCCCTGATGTCAGTACCCGAGCAACGCCCAATTCCGCAAGATTATTGAGTGTATTTAAAGGGTTAGCGCACATATCGAAGGCGCGATGAAAAGTCACTGCCAGCGGACCGGCAGCAGCCATTATTTTTTCCATTCGTGGCATATCGACATTCCCGTCAACATCGAGAACGCCCGTCACCAGTCCAGGAAAACCTAATTCGCGGACTGTGCGCACATCCTCAAGAATGGCGGCAAACTCACCGTCGCTGTAGCAAAAATCACCACCGCGTGGGCGAATTTTCGGATGCACAGGGATCGTCACCCGCTGGCGCACGGATTTCAGTACACCCAACGACGGCGTTAAGCCCCCCTCTTTTGGGGCTGCGCATAATTCAACTCTGTCTGCGCCGTTTTGCTGCGCCGTTAGCGCGCATTCCATGCTGTAACAGCAAATTTCCAGTAATGCCATTTTTGCTCCTTAATTACGCCGACTGCTCGCTGGCAACGATCTCTTCAATGGACCACGGATGAAATTTAATGGTCGTTTTGCCATCGGTGACCGCCAGCGTCGGATTCGGTAATCGCTCATGCTCACCTTTTGGCGAACTGGTTTTAACTGAGATCCCCGGCAGGCTGAGTCCTTCATCAGAAAGCAATGCCAGCGCACGGGCATTCAGCGTTTCTGGATCACCCGGCAGAACGATTTCAATATGTTCCCAACCTTCGTGTGGGTAACGTTTTTCCCCGGGCCACGGTAGCTCCACAATAGAAAACTGCCAGTGCGCAACCTGTACCGGTTCATGCAATTTAAACAGACAAATCGGTCTGCCATTGATCATATTTTCTGACAAAAGCTCGCCGCACTGTTCAAACCCGCGACGCCAGCGCTCAGCAGTGGCGTTTTGATGGCAACGCAAAGAAATGTGATCGGCAGTCAGCGGAGTGATATTCAACCCCAGACGGCGGGAAAGTTCATCTAATGCGTGGGTAAATCGCGGTAAATCCGATGCAATATCCTGCAGCTCGTCGATAGATTGCCATTTCGCCATAATCACTCTTCGTCTTTCAGTAAAAGCGTTAATTTACCCTGTTGCCCTGCGCCAACCAACCGCTGATTTCACGCCGCTTCTGATGCAATAGTGAAAACGGCAATACGCCACGCGCACGTTGCTGACGAAAACAGCCATTTGCAGTATACTCCCGCCCTAATTTCTTTAACTGGTGCGGGCAAATTTTGCTCGCTTCATCAATGTAAGGTATTCCGGTGAATATTCAGGCTCTTCTCTCAGAAAAAGTCCGTCAGGCCATGATTACCGCAGGTTCGTCAGTCAGCAAAAGTTCAGTTCGGCGACTATCAGGCTAACGGCATGATGGCAGTTGCTAAAAAACTGGGTATGGCACCGCGACAATTAGCAGAGCAGGTGCTGACTCATCTGGATCTTAACGGTATCGCCAGCAAAGTTGAGATCGCCGGTCCAGGCTTTATCAACATTTTCCTTGATCCGGCATTCCTGGCTGAACATGTTCAGCAGGCGCTGGCGTCCGATCGTCTCGGTGTTGCTACGCCAGAAAAACAGACCATTGTGGTTGACTACTCTGCGCCAAACGTGGCGAAAGAGATGCACGTCGGTCACCTGCGCTCTACCATTATTGGTGACGCGGCAGTGCGTACTCTGGAGTTCCTCGGTCACAAAGTGATTCGCGCGAACCACGTCGGCGACTGGGGCACTCAGTTCGGTATGCTGATTGCATGGCTGGAAAAGCAGCAGCAGGAAAACGCCGGTGAAATGGAGCTGGCTGACCTTGAAGGTTTCTACCGCGATGCGAAAAAGCATTACGACGAAGATGAAGAGTTTGCCGAGCGTGCACGTAACTACGTGGTAAAACTGCAAAGCGGTGACGAATATTTCCGCGAGATGTGGCGCAAACTGGTCGACATCACCATGACGCAGAACCAGATCACCTACGATCGTCTCAACGTGACGCTGACCCGTGATGACGTGATGGGTGAAAGCCTCTACAACCCAATGCTGCCGGGTATCGTGGCGGACCTGAAAGCCAAAGGTCTGGCAGTAGAAAGCGAAGGCGCAACCGTCGTATTCCTTGATGAGTTCAAAAACAAGGAAGGCGAACCGATGGGCGTGATCATTCAGAAGAAAGATGGCGGCTATCTCTACACCACCACTGATATCGCCTGTGCGAAATATCGTTATGAAACACTGCATGCCGATCGCGTGCTGTATTACATCGACTCCCGTCAGCATCAACACCTGATGCAGGCGTGGGCTATCGTCCGCAAAGCAGGCTATGTACCGGAATCCGTACCGCTGGAACACCACATGTTCGGCATGATGCTGGGTAAAGACGGCAAACCGTTCAAAACCCGCGCGGGTGGTACAGTGAAACTGGCAGACCTGCTGGATGAAGCCCTGGAGCGTGCACGCCGTCTGGTGGCAGAGAAAAACCCGGACATGCCAGCTGACGAGCTGGAAAAACTGGCTAACGCGGTTGGTATTGGTGCGGTGAAATATGCAGATCTCTCCAAAAACCGCACTACCGACTACATCTTCGACTGGGACAACATGCTGGCGTTTGAGGGTAATACCGCGCCATACATGCAGTATGCTTACACGCGTGTATTGTCCGTGTTCCGTAAAGCAGAAATTGACGAAGAGCAACTGGCTGCAGCTCCGGTTATCATCCGTGAAGATCGTGAAGCGCAACTGGCAGCTCGCCTGCTGCAGTTTGAAGAAACCCTCACCGTGGTTGCCCGTGAAGGCACGCCGCATGTAATGTGTGCTTACCTGTACGATCTGGCCGGTCTGTTCTCTGGCTTCTACGAGCACTGCCCGATCCTCAGCGCAGAAAACGAAGAAGTGCGTAACAGCCGTCTGAAACTGGCACAACTGACGGCGAAGACGCTGAAACTGGGTCTGGATACGCTGGGTATTGAGACAGTAGAGCGTATGTAATCGATTTTTCGTGAGAGTAAAGCCTGATCAGGGTTACCTGATCAGGCTTTTTTATTGCCATCTAAATGTATTCTGAAAATGGACATGCCATTGTTTTCTCACTGTTGGATAAGAGGCCAGAAGCGTAATATCCGGCCCCAGGGAAACGATAACGGTTGAATTTAAGGAATACCGCAGTGTTTAAATTTCTTGTATTAACATTAGGCATTATCTCTTGCCAGGCTTACGCAGAAGATACGGTTATAGTAAACGACCATGACATTTCAGCCATCAAAGATTGTTGGCAAAAAAATTCAGAT
>OGGX01001028.1_pt1 | contig 12708 bp, 9 predicted proteins | sample 1571331 | NCBI WGS metagenome assembly OGGX01 (sample SAMEA2582056, study PRJEB24529) | metagenome | biome: Human gut stool | place: China | collected 2011
AGTATGAGTGAACCGGCTTCCTTTTTTCTTCATGCACATATTACCGAGAGTAACCTCGAGAAGTTTTTCCATTCACCAGCAACAAATATCAAAGACCATGACGACTGGTTGCCATGGTTTATCGAGAAGCAGCGGTTGTACGGCGATCCTGCAAAAATGCTTAACAATCTTGCAGCTTGTAATTCTGGTGAAAGTGAAAAGAATATTTATGCCGAACATATCAACTTTAATAAAGAAACACAGATAGTCACGATGGATCACATATTTCTCTCAGAGAGCTATGAAATCTTCATGCCACTCATGGCCTGTGTGCGGGGAATCGAGAAGTTTATTACGCCAGGGGAAAATAATTTTGCGCTAATTTATTATTACTGGTGGGGTTCGGAGACCGCTATCGCGCTCGAATTTGATGCCAATGGTAGCAAAATAACGGCAAATCCTAAGGCAGAAAATTTAACTATCGCCGATGCTTTTTTCGATGAGCACGGGGAAGCTCTCGCTGAAGAACTTTATAATAAACAGGGGTTTATTTGATACCATCTCGTGTACTTGTGAATTATTGCCGGATGAAAACTGCTCATCCGGCTCGTTCAATTACTGATACACCGGCAGCAAATTAAAGCTCGATAAGATATGGACCAGTGCGTTGCCAACGCCAAATACCAGAATCAGCATAATCATCGGCTTGCCGCCCCAGACGCGGAATTTCGGGCTGCCAAAGCGTTTACGCGATGCGCGGGCCAGCAGCGCCGGAACGATTGCCGCCCAGATGGTAGCCGCTAAGCCAGCATAACCAATGGCGTACAGGAATCCGTTCGGGAACAGTAAACCACCCACAACAGGCGGTGCAAAGGTCAACAATGCTGTTTTCAAGCGGCCCATAGCCGAGTCATCGAAACCAAACAGATCTGCCAGATAGTCAAACAAACCCAGCGTTACGCCAAGGAACGAACTTGCTACCGCAAAGTTTGAGAACACGACCAGCAGCAGATCCAGACTACGGCTGTTCAGTACGCCGCTTAACGCCTGTACCAGCACATCAATATTACCGCCCTTCTCTGCAATACCGATAAACTCCGGACGCGGGATGTTACCCATCGTCGCCAGCAACCAGATGGTATACAGCGCCAGCGCCATCAGCGTACCGTACACCAGGCATTTCACGATGGTTTTCGGATCTTTGCCGTAATACTTCATCAGGCTCGGCACGTTACCGTGATAACCAAACGATGCCAGACAGAACGGCAGGGTCATCAACAGATACGGTGCATAAGACGCATTGCTTTCGGCGACGTTGAACAATGTCGCAGGCTGCACATGCCCCAGCAGGCTACCAAAGGTGAGGAAGAAGGTAATGACTTTCGCCCCCAGCACAATCGCTGTCATGCGACTGACGGCTTTAGTGCTCAACCACACCACAAACGCTACCAGCAATGCAAAACCAAAACCCGCCGCCCGTGCCGGGACGTTTAGTGACATCTCTGCGAAGGTGTGATGCAGAATCGAACCACTGGCAGAAATATAGGCATAGGTCAGGATATAGAGCACAAAGGCAATGGAAATGCCGTTGACTACGTTCCAGCCTTTGCCCAGCAAATCTTTGGTGATGGTGTCAAAGCTAGAACCGATTCGATAATTCAGGTTAGCTTCCAGAATCATCAAGCCGGAATGCAGCATACAGAACCAGGTAAAGATCAGCGCCGCCATTGACCAGAAAAACCACGCCCCGGACATGACCACTGGCAGAGAAAACATCCCTGCGCCAATAATGGTGCCGCCGATAATCACCACGCCGCCAAGCAGCGACGGTGACGTTTGGGTGGTGGTTAGTGTTGCCATGAGGGCTTCTCTCCAGTGAAAAATAGTGCGACTGCGTTGTTATGCATTGCACTGTACCAGTACACGAGTACAAAAGACAGAAAAAAAGCCCCGATGGTAAAAATCGGGGCTGTATATATTATTTTACAGATTGTGTTCGCTGTTCAGCGATGATTACGCATCACCACCGAAACGACGACGACCGGTAGAGTCATCACGACGCGGAGCGCGGCCTTCACGACGTTCGCCGCTAAAACGACGACCATCACCACGACCACCTTCACGGCGTTCACCGCTGAAGTTACGACCGCCTTCACGACGTTCGCCACCGAAACCACGACCACCGCCACGACGCTCACCGCCAGTATGCGGCTGTGCATCGCCCAGTAACTGCATGTTCATCGGCTTGTTGAGAATGCGAGTGCGCGTAAAGTGTTGCAGCACTTCACCCGGCATACCTTTCGGCAGTTCGATGGTGGAGTGAGAAGCAAACAGCTTGATGTTACCAATGTAACGGCTGCTGATGTCGCCTTCGTTAGCAATCGCGCCAACGATATGACGAACTTCAACACCATCATCGCGGCCCACTTCAATGCGGTACAGCTGCATATCGCCAACATCACGACGTTCACGACGCGGACGATCTTCACGGTCACCACGCGGGCCACGGTCGTGACGATCGCGCGGACCACGGTCATCACGGTCACGGAATTCACGTTTCGGACGCATCGGCGCATCTGGCGGAACAATCAGAGTACGTTCACCCTGTGCCATTTTCAGCAGTGCGGCGGCCAGAGTTTCGAGATCCAGCTCTTCACCTTCTGCCGTCGGCTGAATTTTGCTCAGCAGTGCACGGTATTGATCCAGATCGCTGCTTTCCAGCTGCTGCTGTACTTTAGCGGCGAATTTTTCCAGACGACGTTTGCCCAGCAGTTCTGCGTTCGGCAGTTCAACTTCCGGAATGGTCAGCTTCATGGTGCGTTCAATGTTACGCAGCAGACGACGCTCACGGTTCTCAACGAACAGCAGCGCACGGCCAGCACGGCCCGCACGACCAGTACGACCGATACGGTGAACGTAAGACTCAGAATCCATCGGGATATCGTAGTTAACTACCAGGCTGATACGCTCAACGTCCAGGCCACGGGCCGCAACGTCGGTCGCAATCAGGATGTCCAGACGACCATCTTTCAGGCGTTCCAGAGTCTGTTCACGCAGCGCCTGGTTCATGTCACCGTTCAGCGCGGCGCTGTTGTAGCCGTTACGCTCAAGAGCTTCTGCCACTTCCAGAGTCGCGTTTTTGGTACGAACGAAGATAATCGCCGCATCAAAATCTTCCGCTTCCAGGAAACGTACCAGTGCTTCGTTTTTACGCATACCCCAAACAGTCCAGTAGCTCTGGCTGATGTCAGGACGGGTAGTCACGCTGGACTGAATGCGCACTTCCTGCGGCTCTTTCATAAAGCGGCGGGTAATGCGACGAATCGCTTCCGGCATGGTTGCAGAGAACAGAGCGGTCTGATGACCTTCCGGGATCTGCGCCATAATAGTTTCAACGTCTTCGATGAAGCCCATGCGCAGCATTTCGTCAGCTTCATCCAGAACCAGACCGCTCAGTTTAGAAAGGTCCAGAGTGCCACGTTTCAGGTGATCCAGCAGACGGCCCGGAGTACCGACAACGATCTGCGGCCCCTGACGCAGGGCGCGTAATTGCACGTCATAACGCTGGCCGCCGTACAGGGCAACCACGTTTACGCCGCGCATGTGTTTAGAGAAATCCGTCATTGCTTCAGCAACCTGTACCGCCAGTTCGCGGGTCGGTGCCAGCACCAGAATCTGTGGTGCTTTCAGCTCAGGATCAAGATTCTGCAGCAGAGGTAAAGAGAATGCTGCAGTTTTTCCGCTCCCCGTCTGGGCCATACCCAGAACGTCGCGGCCATTCAGCAGATGTGGAATACACTCTGCCTGAATTGGAGATGGTTTTTCGTAACCCAGATCGTTAAGGGCTTCAAGGATAGGAGCCTTCAGGCCCAGATCTGCAAAAGTGGTTTCGAATTCAGCCATGTAGTACGTGTGCCTCAAAATTAATGGCGGCCAGTCTACATAACTCATCATGAAATTGATCAGCAATTTTCATTGAAAAGTGTGAACCGGCTCAAAGTAGGTGTATTAACGAACAACAACGCCCTCACCCGTTAAGGTGATGGCAATCAAAAAAGATTACGGGCTGATGTGTACGTCAGCTATTGCTGGTCCGATTCTGCCAGGTCATCTTGGTCCTGGCCCAGGAGCGATAATTCCAACAATGCGTATCGGTGCTCAACAAAGTTATGAACGTTGTTGGCAACCGCCAGTTTGAACAGTGCCGTGGCGCTGTCCAAATCCCCCAGACTTAGGTAGTACTTACCTAAATAGAAGTTGGTTTCACTGAGATGCTCAGCGAGCGAGGTGTTATCCGTTGCGTCCGCCTTGAGCCTTTCCATTAACGTTTGTTCGCTAATGTTGCCCAGGTAGAACTCGACAATGTTCCATCCCCACTGTTCCTTATCCGATTTTTCGAAGTGCTGTTTCAACACTTCTTTAGCCTGCTTCTCATCGAGCTTCTGCTCGGCGAGATAAAGCCACAGACTACGGAAAGGATCATTGGGATCGTCTTGATAAAACGCCAGCAGATCATCTTGCGCTAACTTGTCACGACCGCCGTAATATAATGCGATCCCGCGATTCAAGTGCGCGTAGTTGTAAGTTGGATCAAGCTCAAGTACAGAATCAAACGCTTCATAGGCAGCATCAAAATTGCCTGCCTGCGTTAAATATATGCCTAAGTAATTGAATACTTCAGGCATATCCGGTCGGATTGCCAGCGCTTGCGAAAAATCGTTACGCGCTAATGCCCTCAGACCGAGACTATCATACAACACTCCGCGCTCATATAAAAGCTGTGCGCGTTCGTCATCGGTTAAAGCCCGACTGGCAAGGATTTGTTCCATACGTGCCAGAATCACTTCCTGCTGTAAAGTCGGTTGCAATGGTACCGCGAGGACTTCACTTTTACGCCAGGAAGTATTACTGCATCCTGCAAGCGTAAGTGCTGTCGCAACGAAACACCAGCGCAAAAAAGGCTTCATTTACCACTCCCGAAGACCACGGTTGAATGAACGTCCTGTTCCCGGTTGCTAACAAGGCGTCCTGCCCGGTTAAAAGCCCCCCGCCGCAGCGGAGGGCAAATGGCAACCTTACTCGCCCTGTTCAGCAGCCGGAGCTTCCGGTGCTGCAGCAGGTTGAGACTGCTCAGTCGCTTCTTTAATGCTCAGACGGATACGGCCCTGGCGATCAACTTCCAGAACTTTCACCGGTACTTCCTGACCCATCTGCAGGTAATCGGTCACTTTCTCAACGCGTTTGTCAGCGATCTGAGAGATGTGTACCAGACCTTCTTTACCGCCGCCGATGGCAACAAATGCGCCAAAGTCAACGATACGGGTCACTTTACCAGTGTAGACGCGGCCCACTTCGATTTCTGCAGTGATCTCTTCGATACGACGAATAGCATGTTTCGCTTTCTCGCCGTCGGTCGCTGCAATCTTCACAGTACCGTCATCTTCGATTTCGATGGTGGTGCCAGTTTCTTCGGTCAGAGCACGGATTACAGAACCGCCTTTACCGATAACGTCTTTGATCTTGTCCGGGTTGATCTTGATGGTATGGATACGCGGAGCGAACTCAGAGATATCGCCACGCGGCGCGTTGATCGCCTGTTCCATTACGCCCAGGATATGCAGACGCGCACCTTTAGCCTGGTTCAGCGCAACCTGCATGATCTCTTTGGTGATACCTTCAATTTTGATATCCATCTGCAATGCAGAGATACCGTCGCGGGAACCCGCAACTTTGAAGTCCATATCGCCCAGGTGATCTTCGTCGCCCAAAATGTCAGACAGTACAACGTAGTTGTCGCCTTCTTTCACCAGACCCATTGCGATACCCGCCACAGCGGCTTTTACCGGCACGCCGGCGTCCATCAGCGCGAGGGTTCCGGCGCAGACCGTGGCCATCGACGACGAGCCGTTCGACTCGAGAATATCCGACACCACACGCACGGCATAAGGATTTTCCTCTCCGACGGGAACCATCGGCTTCAGTGCGCGCCATGCCAGATGGCCATGACCGATCTCGCGGCGGCTCAGGCCGCGGGCGGCTTTGGCCTCGCCCGTCGAGAAAGGCGGGAAATTATAGTGCAGCACGAATTGCTCGGTACCCTGTACCAGCACTTCGTCCTTGACCTTCTCATCCATCTTCGTACCGAGGGTCACCGTAGTCAGCGACTGCGTTTCACCGCGCGTGAAGATCGCCGAACCGTGAGCGGCGGGCAGGTAGCCCACCTCGCACCAGATGGGGCGGATTTCGTCCGTGCGGCGGCCGTCCAAGCGCTTGCCCTCGTCGAGGATCATGTTGCGCATGGCCTTCTTCTGTACGTCGTCGTGGAAATATTTGTGAATCAGCGGTGCCTTCTCGACCAGCTCCTCTTCCGAAAAACGGGTGGCGAACTCGGCCTCCAGCGCATTGAAGGCATCTTCGCGCTCATGCTTCATCGTACCGCTGGTGGCGATGGCGTAAGCCTTGTCGTAAAGCTCCCGAATGATGGTCTGACGCAGCTCTTCATCATTCACCTCGTGGCAATAGGTCCGTTTCACGTCCTTGCCCAGCTCCTTCGAAAGTTCGATCTGTACGGCACAGTGTTTCTTAATCTCTTCGTGAGCGAACTTGATAGCTCCGAGCATCACCTCCTCGGACACCTCCTTCATCTCGCCCTCGACCATCAGAATATTGTCGATGGTACCGCCGACCATGATGTCCAGATCGGCGTCCTGCATCTGCGAGAAGGCCGGGTTGATGACGTACTGACCGCCGATACGGGCCACACGCACCTCCGAAATCGGACCGCCGAACGGGATGTCCGAAACAGCCAGTGCAGCCGATGCGGCCAGTCCGGCCAGAGCATCGGGCTGAATATCTTTGTCCGCCGAAATCAGGTTTACGGTCACATATACCTCGGCGTGATAGTCCGACGGAAACAGGGGACGCAGCGCACGGTCGATCAGACGGGCTACGAGGATCTCGCTGTCGTTAGCCTTGCCCTCACGCTTCATGAAACCGCCGGGATAGCGACCGCAAGCGGCATATTTCTCCTTATACTCCACCTGGAGCGGCATAAAATCAGTGTCGGGTTTCGCGTCCTTGGCGGCTACCACCGTTCCCAGGAGCATCGTATCTCCCATCTTCACCACGACGGAGCCGTCGGCCTGCTTGGCCAGTTTGCCCGTTTCGATCATGATTTCGCGGCCGTCTGCCAGCGTGATCGTCTTCCGGACTGCATTGTACAACTTCTTTTCTTCCATAGATATTTTTACGTCAAAATGTATGTTCCAAATTACAAATGGGGCTGCCAAAAGAAACTTTGGCCAACCCCATTTTTCTGCCTCCGGGACTATTTACGGAGATTGAGCGTCTTGATGATTGCTCGGTAGCGCTCGATATCGACCTCTTTCAAATACTCCAGCAACTGGCGGCGCTTGCCGACCAGACGCAGCAACGCACGCTGTGTACCGAAGTCGTGTTTGTTGCTACGAAGGTGTTCCGTAAGGTGGTTGATACGGAACGAGAACAGCGCGATCTGGCTCTCGGGAGAACCCGTGTCGGTGTTGGACTTTCCGTACTTACCGAAAAGCTCCTGCTTTTTTTCAGCTGATAAATAACCCATTTTCAAAAGTTTATTTAGTTCCACTCTACGACGCATTCCCCTTACCGTGAATAACGCCAGAGCGTGGCGCAAAGGTACGAACTTAATTCACAATAACCAACTTAAACGAATACAATTTTTTAGCTGAAGAGCCCTCTTTTTTTGCAAACCGGAGCGAAAAACACTATTTTTGCCAAAAAAGAAGACACATAGAACATGAAAAAGATCGCCCTGCTGCTCTACACCGTTATCGTTCTGGTCCTTGCAGCGAGCTGCGACCGCCGCGCAGAGTACCTTACGGCAAGCGGCGCGATGCTGGGTACGACTTTCCAGGCAACGGGCGACATCACGGACTGCACCGCACAGGAACTCTACCGGGCCATTATGCAAATCGACGCCGAAGCCAAGGCTTCGATGTCGATTTTCGACTCCACCTCCCTGCTGAGCCGCATCAACCGGGGAGAGACCGACTCGCTCGACGAACATATCATCTACAACCTCCGTCTGGCCGAACGGTTCAGCCGCTTGAGCGAAGGTCACTACGACGTGACGGTCAAGCCGCTGGTCGATGCCTGGGGATTCGCCGGGCACGAGGCGGAACGCACCCCGAACCTCGATTCGCTCCTGCAATTCGTAGGTTACCGGCGCGTCCATATCCGGGACGGCAGGCTCGTGAAGGACGATCCCCGCGTACAGCTCGATTTCAACTCGATCGCCAAGGGCTATACGGTCGATCTGGTCGCGGCCCTCATGGAGCGCTGCGGCGCGAAGAACTATCTGGTGGAGATCGGCGGCGAATGCCGCTGCCAGGGTGTCAGCAGCAAAGGCATTCCCTGGCGGATCGGCATAGAAACTCCCTTCGACGGCAATATGTCCGACGGCGCCTATCTCACCGGACGTATCCGCATGAGCGAAGGAGGCCTGGCCACTTCGGGCAACTACCGCCGCTTCTACCGCGACGCCGCAGGCAATAAGATATCCCACACGATCGACCCGACAACGGGCCGCAGCGTCACGTCACGATTGCTTTCCGCCACCGTGGTCGCGGACAACTGCGCCGAAGCCGACGCCATGGCGACCATGTATTTGAGCCTGGGCGCGAACAAGGCCATCGCCCTCTCCCGGAAAATTCCCGACGCGAAGGTCTATTTTATCCTCGACGACGGGAAAGACGGCTACGAAATTTACTGCTCGCCGGCGATGCAAGAAATGATGATTCCAGAATAATCCCATTGCGTACGAATGAAACAAGTTCTATTTCTCTATAACCCCCAGTCGGGAAAAGGAAAAATCGAAAAAGATTCCCAAGCCATCGGCGAAATGTTCCGGCAGGCCGGCTACTCGATCGTAGACGGCCCGATCGATTTCAGCCGCAACCCTTTCAATGGACACGAAACGGTCGATCTGGTGGTCGTGGCGGGCGGCGACGGCACGGTCAATTACGTGGTCAATCGGATGAAGGAGAAGCACCTCGACCTGCTGCTGGGCATCATCCCGGCAGGTACGGCCAACGACTTCGCCGGAGCGCTCGGCATGGAGAAAAACCCGGTCAAGGCGGCGGCGCAACTCCTCGGCGGCACGGAAGAGCGGGTCGATTGCGGACGCGTGAACGACCACTATTTCGTTAATATCTTCAGTTTCGGCATCTTCACCACCACGTCCCAGCGCACGCCGGACAAACGCAAGCACCAGATCGGCAAGCTGGCCTACCTGATCGAGGGCGTGAAGGAGTTCCGCTCGGTACACGGCATTCCGCTGCAAATTCTCGCCGACGGCAAAGCCTTCGACCTCGAATCGCTCATGGCCTTGATATTCAACGGAGAAACGGCCGGAGGATTCCACCTTGCCCCCCGCTCGAGCATTAAGGACGGTATGTTCGACTGTCTGTTGCTGCAAAGGCGCAACATGCTCTTCTCGGTCGTATCGATGCTCCGCCAGGGCCAGGCGGAGTCTTTCGCGGGCTGCTATGTCAGCGAAGCGGTGCGTATACGTACTGTGGAAGTGCCGAATCCGGAATACGACCCGCCGGAGGATGAAGAGGAGCTTGAGGATTATGACGTTCCAAAGACCATCGAAGTGGAACAGGAATATATGGTGACCGTTCCGGAAAAGGATATGGCCGTTGTTTACGTCCGGCTCCACGCCCTGCTGGGCACGGAATTCCCGGAGCAGTGGCAGGCAAACGCCGCGGAGATATTCTATCTGGCGGAATATGGCGCCGATGCGGTGGGCGGCATGAGCGACGGGCTGATAGCGGGCCTCGTGCAGGACGACAGCCCGGAGTACATCGGCGGGGCGTTTGTCAGCCCCTTTGCCGGTGGCTGGAAAAACCGGGTGACGTCTGAAATGGGCGGACGGTACAGCCCGATTACAGGAAAATGGGAAGGCCACCGGGGCCTTGACATAGCCGCGCCGAAAGGAACGGAGATCCGCGCAGCGGCAAATGGGACCGTTCTGCTGGCGCGGTACGGCCATGCGAGTTATGGGAACTATGTGGTGGTCGGTCATGGCGGCGGCGTCACAACGCTGTACGCGCATTGCTCTGCACTGAACGTTACGGTGGGACAGGCGGTGTCTGCCGGAGACGTCATTGCCTTTGTGGGCAGCACGGGAGATTCCACGGGCGATCATCTGCATCTGGAGGTGAACGACAATGGAACGTTGAAAAATCCAAGAGAGTATCTGCCTTGACTTGGTATCGGAATACCGATATACTGAGGTTGGTGATAGAGTTATGACGCTTCAGGAAATGGTGAGAGAAAAGAATATGACACGGTACCAGTTGTCTCAAAGGAGCGGCATACCCTGGGCGACGCTGTCGGATATCTGGACCGGGAAGACCCGGCTGGAACGGTGCAGCGGAGGAACTCTGGTGAAGCTGTCCGGAACGCTGGGGATCACAGTGGAAGAACTGATTGCGTTGGACGTGGAAACGTCCATGCCGCCGGATGACTCGAAAGCGGAGAAGCCATATTTTGAAGTGAACCTTCCGCAGGATCTGGAAAAAGCTCTTCGTGAATATATACAGGGGGAGCAGGGACACTCGCGGTATCTGGACTGCCTTTGGGGAGAATTGTATGGTTCGATCAACGCAAACCAGTGGGGCGGCGTAATATCGAAAGAACAGGCGGATTACCTCAGAGCAAAGTATCTGTTTGAAGAGGATGACGGGGAGGTGCAATGAAGTGGATATGATCGACTTTACAAATTGTGATGTAAACAGGTTCCGTGCTTATGGTGGAGCAAATGGGAACAAGATAAACGTAAGATACGGTGGGAAAAGCTATATGCTCAAATTCCCTCCGAAGCCGCGCCGCAACGCAGAGATGAGCTATACCAATGGATGTATCAGCGAGTATCTTGCGTGCCATGTTTTTGAAATACTGGGTTTTCACACACAGGAGACGCTGTTGGGGACATATACAGACAAACGGGGAAAAGAAAAGACCGTTGTAGCATGCGGCGACTTCACGGAGGGCGGGAAAAAGCTGATCGAGTTTGCCCAATTAAAAAACACCTGTATTGACAGCGAGCAAAATGGATATGGAACAGAATTGTCTTCGATTCTTGAAGCAATCGAGGAACAAACGCTGCTGCCCAGTGGCATGCTGAGAGAATTTTTTTGGGATATGTTCATAGCAGACGCATTGTTGGGAAACTTCGACCGGCACAATGGAAACTGGGGGATTTTGGTGGATGAAAAAAAACAGAGTGCGGAGATCGCGCCAGTCTATGACTGTGGGTCGTGCCTGTATCCCCAGTTGGACGAGTCGGGTATGCAAATGGTATTAAGCGACCAGGCTGAGATCAACAACCGGATCTATGTGTTCCCAACCTCGGCGATCATGGAAAACGGAAAGAAAATATCGTATGCATCGTACATTTCATCCTTGGAAAATTCGGATTGCAATGCGGCGCTTGAACGTATATCGGAGCGGATCGATATGGATAGAATCAAGCGGCTCATTGATGAAACACCTGGCTTAACGGAATTGCAGCGGGCGTTCTATTTGACGATGATCCAGGAACGGAAGGAGAAAATACTCGACAGAAGCATGCAAATGCTTTTGGAAAAAGAAGAAACGATTGCGCCAGAGGGCCGCACAATGAATTGGGAATAGATCGGATTGGAAATTCGGCTGAGCCGCACCGTATGGTGCGGCTTTTTTGTATCCAAAAGGGATATAGGGAGGAGCGTGGTAAATTGAAAGTACAATTGAACTGGAAAGAATCAAGCTACAGCAAGCTGCCGGAGCTGCATATTGCCGCTTCGGAGATCGTGAGCGATGAGACGTTTGAACAGATGCAGGCACATCCGCTGTGGGATCACGACGTGATCCAAAAGCATATACAGGATATGCGCAGCGTGCCCGGAGGAGAATACTGTCTTCTGATCGCACCCGAGAATGGAACGGACGGCCTGCTCGTCCGCTCAGAGGGAAGTTCCTGTGCGCGGTATTCCGCCTACATCCCCGGCGGGCGGCTGATGACGCTGGTCACGCCGGAGCTGGAGCGGGCATTGCGCAAATGCGAAACAGCGGCCAAAGAGGCCGTGCGGCGGGAATGCATGCAGACGCTGACGGGAAAGTGGACGTGTTCCCTTGCAGAACTGGACGCGGCGTTTGGAGCAGGGCTGCAGGAAAACAAAATACTGGCGGAACTTTTCTGTGACAAGCTGGCCCGGCAGGCGGAAGTGGCGTCGGCATATTTGGAAGGAGATATGCTGCGGGTCGGATTCCGGCCGGAATGTTGTCCGCGGCTTGAGAATCGTGGAAGGATCCGTGTTCTGCGGGCTGAACCGGGCGGGCCTGTACGGGAGATCCAAATCGAAAACCGGCTGGAAGCATTCCAGAAAAGCGTAGGGGGATACATCGAATGCGCAGGGCTGAAGGACGGTGCGGTCCTGATCTGCGATGATGAGGGAAAACTGAAGGGCCTGCGTCCCAACCGCAGGCTGGGCGGAGATCTGATCGTCGGGACGTTCCTCATCGCGGGCGTGGATGCGGAGGGCGACTTCTGCTCACTTACGGAAGCGCAGGCGGAACGTTGGAAAAAGGAACTGGCAGAGCCGATCAAGAACATCGAGAGCCTGGTGCAGCTGAGGGACCTTTTGCAAATTGGTCTGCCGGACAATACATATCTTGTGCACC
>OGGX01001040.1_pt1 | contig 12625 bp, 9 predicted proteins | sample 1571331 | NCBI WGS metagenome assembly OGGX01 (sample SAMEA2582056, study PRJEB24529) | metagenome | biome: Human gut stool | place: China | collected 2011
GGCTGTCGCTGGTCGTCCAATCCCGAAGAAAAATTATAGGAACATCTGCTATGTAGGATATGAGAAAAATATGGCTCCTCTATATTCACAAGCCGACTTTTCTATTCTTGCATCTACCTACGAACCTTTTGGATTGGTCCCTATTGAATCACTTTGCATGGGCGTCCCTGTTGTCATATCTGAAAATCTTGGCTGCAAGGACTATATATCTCCGGAGGTGAAAGAGGAATTCAACCCCTTCTCCATTGGTTCCCTCGATGTATCGATTCGGAACTGTTTAAAACATAAAAGTTCAATGCAGGAGAGGGCAAAAGAACTGCCTTCAGAGAAATTCTTGGTCGATTTTTCATTAAAGAAGCATATTAAGAAACTTATCCAAGTATGTGAACTCGCACGAAAAGAAAATGCAAACTAAAAATATTCCAGAGGCTCCCAGCTTAACCGCCTACATCATGGCGAAAAACGAAGAGCATTCGATCGAACGTTGTATCCGTGCCCTTTCATGGTGTCCCAAAGTCGTTGTTTCCGACACGGGATCAACAGACAACACAAAAGAAATTGCTAAATCTTTAGGCTGCGAAGTGATCGACGTTAAATTTGACGGCTTCGGCACCACAAGGAACAGAATCCTTGATCACATTACTTCCGATTGGATTGTTTGCTTTGACGCCGACGAAGTTTGCACCCCGGAACTCGCTGAAGAGATCCTCGATGTTTTGAAAAATCCGACGGCATCTGCTTATTTGGCAAACCGATTAACCTATCTCCTCGGGGAACCCGTCCTCCATTCTGGGTGGAATCCCGATTTTCGCCACGCCGTTTTGTTCAAAAAATCCGACTACAGATATACGGATAGAAAAGTACACGAAGGTTTCACCACATCCGGAGAGGTCGAAAAACTTAAGAATTCTTTCAAGCATTTTTCTTTCCCCACCTTGGCAACCCTGATGGCAAAAGAAAAGCAATATGCCGAATTAGGCGCAGAAACGATGCTGGGAAAAAATAAAAAGATAAGTCCTTTGCGTGGGTTGGGGCATGGCACATGGGCTTTTTTACGACATTACGTCATACGAAGAGGTTTTCTGGACGGCTGGAAAGGATTTCTGATCGGAGTATCTGCTTTCCATACCACCTTCTACCGGTATCTTATTGCGTGTGAAATGAAGAAGTCCTCGGATGCTAGGAAGTAAGGAAAAAACGCTCATGAACTCTAAAAAGCTGTCTTTCTTTTTGTACTACCCCCTTTTTTTGGGGCTTCTATTTTCCGTCATAAGTTACCGTTTCCTTCTTCCGGAAGACATTAGTCAACTGTCTGTCTGGGGGCTCTGTTACTTTTTTGGTTATTCCTTTTTCTATTACTTCTTCCTAAATTTAGTTTTAGCAGCGCCTTTCGCTCTGCTTGCACTCTTCGCAAGAAAAACTACGGCTTGGCTGACGTACTTCGTTCTCTCGGTCTTTTTGGTGTTCTTTGTTGCGGACAGCTTTGTTTATCAGCAGTTCCGGCTTCATTTGAATATTGCCATGCTTCAAATGACACTGTTAGGCGGAGGACAAGTCGTCAGTTTTTCAACCGGAATGCTTTTTGAGATTTTTGCCTTAATCGGAGTTTGTCTTCTTGCTTCTCTTTTATGCTTTTGGGGGGCTTCTAAACTATCCGAACGCAAACTTGCGCTCAAACCATCTTATTGCCTCTCGATAATGTTTGTCGGTTTGTTGATCTGCCAGGGAATTTATGGTTTCGGCTTTGCATTCCACAATCAGCAAATTACGAAAGTTGAAGAAAATCTTCCCATTAATAGACCGCTTCATTTCAATAAACTTCTGCTTAAAACCGGCTTGGTTTCAAGAGACCAAATTTATACCTTTAAAAAAACCGACGGAAAAGGAGTTATGAATTACCCCTTAAATCCGTTGCAGTGTTCGGGCGGTGATGGCTATAACATCGTTTTCTTAATTGTGGATTCGTTAAGGTACGACATGGTGGACGAAACAATCATGCCGAACGTCTCGGCTTTTTCGAAAAACGCCATCAACTTTAAGGATCATTACTCCGGCGGCATCAACACAAGACACGGAATCTTTACTCTTTTCAGCGGCATTCCCGGATCCTATTGGGATAATTCAAAGGCCTCTAAATCCGGTTCTGCCTTGATTAAGGCTTTGCAAACTCGCGGCTACGAAATTGGTCTTTTTGCTTCTGCGACCTTGACGATGCCCGAATTTAATCAAACCGTTTTTGCGACGATGTCTGACATAAGATTAAATTCACCGGGTTCCAATCCTATGGAAAAGGATGAGGCCTCCATACATGATATGGAAGAATGGATTCAGAAACTCCCGAAAGACAAACCGTTTTTTGCATTCCTTTTCTTAGATTCAGTACACGCTGCGGCATTCCCGGAAACTGAGGAATCTACAGTCTTCAAGCCGTATTGGAAAGAAGTGAATCAAATTAAGCTTTCAAACGATTTCGATCCGACTCCTTATTTGAATCGGTACAAGAACTCCGTCTTTTACACCGATAAAAACCTAGGCAAAGCGCTTGAGTTCCTCGGTAAAACGGTTGATATGAATAAAACGATTGTCGTCATCAGCTCAGACCACGGAGAGGAGTTCAACGATAACCGTAAGAATTTCTGGGGCCATAACGGAAATTTCACAAAATATCAGGCGCAAATTCCTTTGATCGTTAAGTGGCCAGGAAAAGATTCTGTAGACATCGAATACAGAACTTCTGCTCTCGACGTGGTGCCCACGATCCTGACAAGAGTTCTAGGGTGCAAGAACCCCGTTAGTGATTACAGCGTCGGTAAAGACCTGTTGGTTCCTGACAAAGAACGATCATTTGTTTATGTCAGCAACTACTCGAAAGATGCGTTTGTCGAGAAGAATCGAATCGTTCTAATTAATGAATTAGGTATTCTTTCCTGCTTGGATCCAAGCTATAACCCGTCCCAAGACGCTTCGATCCCCGGTTACCTTAAACAAGTGTTGGATGAGACATCTAGATACTTGAAGAAGAAATAGGATTTTTCTGTCTGTTCGGAAAATACGGCCGGTCTCACTTCGAGACCGGTCTTTTTTAATTTCAGAGGACCCAAGGTTTGCATTTCTGGAGGTTTTCTTTTTAACTTGCTTTGGATCGATCTAACCAGAAGCTGCCCTTCCCACCTTTAACCGAAAACTTTGACGCTTAAATTAATCCAATCAACAGTTGTACCTATTACTTTTTCATTCATCCTTAACGGAGTTTTCACTAATAATTTATAATTTTCCGTCTACTGATATTATTGAATTTCAAAAAGTTAGGATGACGGCAGTAAACGAGTCTGATATATCCCGCCTTCTTGGCCCTGTATTGGCCTCCGGTTCCGAAAGAGTGTGTGTGCAAAATTTAGAGAACCCTTTGTCCTGCTTCAAGATAAGCAAATTCGGACCGTCACGACAAACCGCTAGAGAAATTGAATACTTTAAATTTTTAAAGAAGAGAGGAGTCACTTCTTCTTTTCTTCCGATATTCTACGATGGCTATTACTACAACGGCCAACTCGTCTCTTTTAAAGAAATTATTAAAGACCAACCGGAGGAAGACCTTTTTGCTTTCCGCGTTGAGGAGTTTGTCGGGCATGCGACAGCAACCCAATTGGAGGAACTTCAGCGCTATCTAAGAGATCTCTACAAGGAACTCACGAGCAAAAACATCATTATTTGCGATCTTCATGCCGGCAATCTAATGGTTTATTGTGACCGAGAAGGTCGAATCAAACGTTTGATTGTCATTGACGGCTTCGGCAGCCCCGAAGCTATACCTCTTGCGAAATATATTCCTTTCTTCGGTCGAAGAAAGATGGAAAGACAATGGAATAAGTTCAAAAGAACGTTTGTGGAAACGTTAAAAAGAAGAGGCAAAGAGTCCTTAGAATTCAATTTCTAAAAAGGCTATTATTTTTTATTCTTCTCCCGTTAAGTGGGAAAGCCATTTTCTATTATGATGGCGAACCGACATGAGTATTACATCCATACAATTTAAAAATATGGCTGACGATCGACGTAAGCAATGGTATGCCCATTTCTTAAAATTCGTTGTCCTTTTCATTTCAGCCCTTGCCGTCCTCTCTTTATTCAGAGCATTCTTCCTTTTTTATTTTTCTAAAGGAATTGACGCGGTCAATGCGAGCTCTGCCCTTCCCGCGCTTTGGATGGGTTTAAGGGTTGACGCTAAATGGCTTTCATTGAGTTTAGTTCCGGCCTATTTAATCCTTCTTCTCGCTTATTGGAAACCGTTTTTTTACAAGTATTCCACTCTCTTTGCCGGTCTTGGACTTACCTGTATGGTGTTATTGGATGCTGTCAATTTCGGATTTTTCAGCTTCTATAAAACACCGATTAGCCCCTTGGTCTTCGGCTTTTTACAAGATGACACCAAGGCAATTCTGCAGACTCTTTGGCATGATTGGCCCATCTTCAGTTATTTGTTCGTTTTGTTCGCCGGCGTTGCGGCTCCTTTGCTTATCTCTGCCTTCTCCTTTAACCGCATTAAGGCCGATCCCAAAGCTCTCACCCTTGCTTTGCTGGGAGTGACAAGCGTTCTTCTCTTGGCTTTTTTTATTCGCGGTTCGATTGGAAAATTCCCTCTGAGACAGGAAGATTTCGCTGTCAGTAAAGTCCAGTTGATCAATGCCTCTGTACCTAACGGAGCTGCTGCTTTATACGAAGCCACGAAAGCCTGGAGAAATTTTCAAATCAAAGGAGAACCTTCTCAAGCGCTCACTAAATTCGGCTATTCGAACATCGAGGAAGCTAAAAACGATTTGGCTGTTAGGACAAATACATCCACACAATTAAGTTTTAGACCTAATGTCGTCTTTGCCGTCATGGAATCCATGAGCGGCGACATTTTTAACTCTCATGACTCATTGGTAAATAATACATTGGGAGCCTTAGAAGATGCATTGAAAGACGCAGTTGTCTTTCGCAAGAGTGTTAGTATTGAAAATGGAACGTTCCCTTCATTAGAAGGACTCCTTTTTGACACCCCGATCAGTCCGATTTCTCAAAGCATCTACGGAAGAAAAGAACTCTCATTCTCCCAAGTACGTGCTTTTAAAGAAGCCGGTTACAGAACCATCTTCCTGACAGGCTGTCCTGAACCTTGGCGTCAGATCAATGACACCTTTAAGTTCTATGGGTTCGAAGAGATCTATGGTCAAGCTGCTATCGGAGAAAAATTTCCGAATGCTGAAAAGAGCCCCTGGGGTATCGGCGACAAATGGATGTTTAAGTTCGCTGAAGATTTGCTAAAAGAAGCCGAAGGTACAGGCAGACCTGTATTCATCATGATGTTGTCTACGACAAACCATCCTCCATTCAAGGTACCTGACGGCGAAAAAGTTTCTAAAGTTGATCTTAAAAAATTACCAAAGATCGTCAATATTGAAGGTTCTTATGAAGGCAACATGGAATTGCTTCTCCAGACCTATCAATACGCAGCAAACTCTCTGGGGAACTTTATCCTTGACCTCAAGGATGAGGGCTGGCTAAAAAATACTATCGTGGCCGCAACGGGAGACCACAACGCTAGAATGAATTATCAATCTGAGGGCAATTGGCATCATGTTTATGGTGTACCCGTCTTATTTTGGCTCCCGGATCAAAAATTGAGAGCATCCGTGGATACTAATCGATGGGTCTCTCACAGAGACATACTTCCATCCCTTTTAGTGATGTCTACCGGCAAAGTTCTGGGAAACGAAAAAGGAAGGAATCTTTTTGCTAAAGATATCGAAGAAGGAGCGGTCTCTTTCATAGGCTGGTCTGGTTCAGGCTTTGTTATCGGAAAGCCAGGCATGGTTACTCTTAACGGAAAAAAATTAGAATGCTATGGCTGGCAGGATGACAAACTCATTAAAGCAGAGCACTGTTCCAAGGAACAGGAAAAAATGGGCAAAGAGGCAAGAGCCCAAAGAGCGATCAGCGAATTTATCGTCAGAAAAGGTTTGAACGAATAAACCCCAACTTTTCCTTCCTACCTTAAGCCATCTGGGAATCCTAGCCGAGACCTCTTCTCTATAGGACCTCCGGACGTACTGTTTTTTTATTTTCCTCGAATATCTATATAGGGGTCCAATCTTCTGCCCGAAAGCTTCTCTAGCTCATTTCTTTCATCTTTTTGATCTTCTCCAGAAAACAGGTCTCTTGGGTTGCTAACTTGTTTCGTGTCAATACCTAACCAGTACAAAATCCCCTCCGTCAGATTAGACATAAACTTTCGCGCTTTTATTTTTTGAAGATTGGCCTCACCATCTTCAAATTTATATAAGGGAATTGACCTGTGCTTCGAAGCGGGGGATGCGTGATTCATTACGATTTTTCCCTGGATCTCATTGTGTGAAACGCCATGATCTGACAAATAAACGACAGAATAAGTTTTTCCACTGTCCGTAAGTATTTGATCAATTTTTTCCAACAGACCGTCTGTTTGTTTGATTGACGAAACGTAACATAGAGGATCTTGGAAATATTGATTCTTAACAGCCCCTAAAAGAGGTTGCTCAATAAGCCGTTCGCAAACGGCGGAATGCGAACCCATAAGGTGAAGAACAATGAGTTTGGGGCTGTTACCAGAATCATCTGATTTAACAGCTTTTTTGAGAAGAGGGATTAATTGCGAATCAGACACTTTCTCTGACCTGTCCATAGACTCTTTAAGCCACTGCTTGTGGCGAGCTCGGTTCGCAATTACTGTGATCGGTGTATCTTTTTTATTGATCTTCCCTTGATTGGAAAACCAATAAGTTTCAAATCCAGCCAAATTCGCCGCGTCTATAACGTTGTATTCAAGATTAGCGTTGTCCTTAGAGTGATTCGCTGCTTTCGAAAGAGTCAGCATCTTTTGAATCGATGGGATGGTGTAGTCATCTGCAGAGACAGCCCCTTCTATCAAAGTGCCTTTGCTTTCCATAAACGGAGTATTGGAGATGGGATACCCATAAGCATGCATGTAATCTCTTCGAGCACTCTCGCCTATAACCAATACATAAATCTGTTTAGTGGGATGTGCAGTTTTGATTTGCCATTTCGACTGAATGGATTCCGCCTTCTTTAATTCCGATATTCCCTTCAAGGCCGTGACAGTATGCTTATACCCCTCGTGAATAGGTTTAAAAGCTCCTACCGATATAGCTATTGATGTCACAAGAACAAAAATCAAAAATTTATTTGAACTCCAACCAAGCTTGAATTTAAAGGTAAAACAATAAGCGCCTAGGATGGCAAAAATCCCCGAGATTGGAAAAACAATGGTCCAGCCAAATACTGCTTTAAAAAATTCTATTGCCTCTGCCGGATCTGTATTAAAAGCTGAAGCGACTTGTCCGTCGTTAGGAATTCCGAAAACGATGCCTATAGGAAAATAGGCATCCATTAGAAAAAATATCGGGAAAAGGAAAAACCAAAAGGTGTATTTACTAAAAAAACAGCAAACAGAAAACAAAAAGAAAACTAAGAGAGGAAGAATACAATTTTTATACCCTCCTCCAGATGCAGAACTGAAATAAGATAAATACTCCGCTAAGAAGCCACTTCCGAAAAGCGCAACACTCGAACCATATGCAACAAGAAGGATACAAAGACCTGACAGCAAGAATTTCTTGACACTAAGTTTTAAGTTCATCTAGGATAATTAAAGAATTAAGTCGCTTCTTTACTAGTTGTTTTCCAAGTTAAAACTATAAAACATCAATACCTTCAAGGATAACTTCTAACGTTTGATCCCTACTTTTATTACAACTTTCTTGCTTTCAAATTACCTTGTCAATTTGTTTGGCCTCCCTCGGCAACAACTGGAAAAATCTTATTCGTAATTAAGTTACCTCTCAAGATTTCTTGTAATAATTGCCAAGAATCCCATATGTTCTAATCGGATATATCGATCCTTTCGATTTTAAAAATGACGGGTCTCGTCCCATCAGAACAACAAGCAATCATGGTGTTTTCTTCCTTCATCCAGCCCTTCATAATCGAACCGCCTTGCAGACCGGTATAGATATACCTTGAGATAGCATCCCAAGCCTCAGAGCAAAATGGTTTATCCGGACCACCTGCGATTTCCTTCGGATCACCTTCTGTTGACACTAAAGTATTCAAACCGCACTGCCAAAAACTATCTTTACCGTCTTCACGGTAAAAGACAAAAACATCGCCTTTGTTGTAGACGGGGCATTTGCCTGAGCAAAGATTTTGACAATACTCACGCTGAAGATCTTCAAAAGCAGAGTATCCAACACAGTTACTTTCACGCGATGTTTCATTTTGACTCCAATCAAATGATTAGGCAGGGACTTAACTAAATCCCCGCCTAAGTTAAGTTACTTATTTCTGTTTAGCAATATCCTTTGCAGCAATACGACCGAAAGTCTGAGCCTTTCCAAAGGCAGATCCAGACATGTAACCCGCACCATGAACTCCGCCGGTCATCTCCCCGGCAGCCCAGAGACCCGGAATAACTTCACCGAATACATTTTGAACCTTGGCATCTTTGTTAATCTTCAATCCACAGTAAGTCGCGATAACTGCCGCAGTGGCGGGCATGATGTAGAACGGTCCTTTATCTAACGGGATAGGTTTGCCGCTAGTGTCCACCAAAGTCTTACGCCCGAATGCGTCCGAATCATTCTTGATTCCTTCGTTGTATTCTTTAACAGTCTTCGCCAATTCTTTTGGATTAAGGCCGGCTTTCTTTGCCGCATCTTCGATTGTCTCGCCCGCAAAAATCCATTCAGGAACTTTGTTTTCTTTAACAATAGATTCGATCAAGATACGTCCCTGGGGATTGTTCTTGAAGTCGTTTTCAGCCATTTGGCGGTCAAAGACAATATAGCTCTTTCCTTCAGGCTGAGCTAAAGCAAAGTCTGCCAAGACCTTGTATGACTGAGATTCGTCTGTAAAACGCTTGACGTTTTTGTTGACGATAATGCCGCCGGACCAGTACAACTGAGACTGCTCGTCAATATGCTTCGGATTCAATCTGAATCCATATGTCGCTTTGATATAAGCCACATCAAGCATGTCTGCCCCGACAGAAAGTCCCATCAAGATTCCATCACCCTGTGTGCCGGCGCCGGCTATTGAAGCTGCACTTTCAAGCGGAGGATTATAACGGCCTAGCAATTCGGGATTTCTTGAGAAGCCGCCGGCAGCCAAAAGAACACCCTTTTTCGCCAATACGAATTGTTTTTTGCCTTTGCTCTCAATTTCAACGCCTGCAATCCGACTGTGATCTTTATTCCAGACCAAGCGGAGTACTTTAACTCCTGTCTCAATTTTGACGCCGCCCTTCTTTGCGTAAGCGGCCATAGCCGTCAGAATTTGAGAAGTCACGAAATGATGGGATCTCGGAACGCTTTGATAGCCTTGATGGACCACCATGTCAGGATGAAGTTTGAGCTTGTTCAGAATAAAGTCATATTGCTCGTTTGCTGTTTTAACAAAAGCTTTGACAACATCAGGATTGTTTTTATTCTTACCCGCACGCATCATGTCTTTGAAAAACAGTTCCTGAGAATCTTTGATGCCCTGTTTTTCCTGTTCCTTTGTCCCTGCAACAGTAAACATTCCGCCGTTAAGTACAGAGGAACCACCGAGGAAACTCTGCTTTTCAAATAAGACCGCTGAGAGCTTTTCATCAGCTGCCACAGTTGCAGCTGATAATCCGGCTGCGCCGCCTCCCACGATCACGATGTCATATTCAGCATCCCATTTTTGCGGAGCTTCCAGTTGAGCAAATGCCGGTGCACTCATCATTAATGCACTGACGGTCATTCCCTTGAAAAGATTTCTTCTTGAAACTTCCATCACTTTCTCCTATGTGATAATGCGGACCTGCGAGAATCTAGTGAAGCTCCGAATTAACCAATGTAAGAGCTTCTGCAAGTCACCATTGACAACAGCTAACTTCTTCCTGTTTAGATCAGTTAGCCTGAAAAGCTTTTTGACCGGCCACTCTTCCGAAACTGAGGGCCTTTGCATACCCTGAACCACTCATGTAGCCCGCCGCCCGTTACCTCTCCTGCCGCATAGAGTCCCGGAATAACATCTCCGAACACATCTATAACCTGTGCATACGCATTGATAAGCAAGCCGCAGTAGGTTCCGAAAATAACGCTTGATGTCGGAAATACGAAAAACGGTGCTTTCTCGATTTTTACGAGCTTCCCGACCTTTCCTTCTAAATACTGCCGACCGAACTTTGAATCTGTGCCTTTTGCTACGTCTTCGTTGTACTTTTTAATTGTTTTCTCGAGTTCGGCGCCATCCATACCAGCCTTTTTCGCTGCTTCCGCTAATGTATTTCCTGAGTAAACGTAATCGGGTATCCGGCCCTCGGGAATCGCGAGCCACATCCTCGAAAGTGCCGGAGTATCTTTTACTGCTTCTCTAACAATATTGCTGTCAAAAACCGTATAGGCTTTGCCTTCCGGCTGTTTGACCGCCTGCTCGCTGATCTCCATATAGGTTTTTGATTCATCAACGAATCGCTTCCCTTCTTTATTGACGACAACGCCTCCGTTAAATTGGATGAAGGACAATTCACTTATGTCTGTCATGCCTTTCTTGGCGCCGAAGGTAGCAGCAATAAAGGAAGTATCTCTAACATCGGCACCATAGGCTTGCGCCATTAACATTCCTTCTCCTAAAGAACCTGTGCCTGAAAGTACCTGGACATCTTTAAGATACGGAGCAAAACGCTGAAGGACCTGCGGATTTCTTGCAAATCCGCCTGAAGTGACAATAACGCCTCGTTTGGCATGAAAACTCAGAATCTCTTTCTTAGCATTAACCGCTTTAACACCGCAGATTCTTTTTCCCTTTTCATCCCAATACAAACGATTGGCTGAAACTCCGGTCAAGATCTTCACACCGTGACTTCGAGCAAATTTCGTCATGGCTTCGATAACTTCCGGTGCCTTAAATTGATGTGACCGAGGAACTGATTGGCCGCCCTGATGCTCCAGCGTGAAGGGATGGACATTTAATACATTTTCCATCCACTCATACTGTTTTAACGCTGCTTGGGAAAGAGCTTCCGGAAGTCCTTTTTGATTGAAATGTTTACCGACTTCATACAAATCTTTCGCATAGAGTTCCGGAGAATCTTTAATATTTCTGGATTTTTGTAATTTCGTTCCTCCGACGGCAAACATTGCGTCGGTAATAAGAGAGGATCCGCCAAGAAAAGGTCTTTTCTCAAGAACAAGAACTGAAGCGCCTAGTTCTGATGCCGCGCAGGCTGCTGACAAACCGGCGCCGCCACCGCCCACAATAACAATATCAAAATCCCCGTCGTATTTTGTCGGAGGTTCAACGGGCATTGCCTCTGCTTGACTGAATAAAGAGAGGGCTGCCACAGATCCGCTGAAAGTAAAAAATTTCCGTCTGGTGAATGTCATTTTTACTCCTTAAATGGAAATTGCGTCTTAAACCAGAAGAACGGTAAAAATTAAGTTGCCTTTCTGTCGGAAATACTAAGTAAAATTAATTAAATAATTCGATTGGAAAGTAATAAGACTATTTCATTTTTTGGAATAATAGAAAATGGATCGGCTAACAAAGTTAGAAGTGTTTTCCAAGATCGCAGAAACCGGTTCCTTCTATGAGACGGCACGTTCTTTAAACCTCTCAAGACCTACGGTCACCCGATTAATGGCAGAGCTGGAAAAGGATTTAAATCAAAAGCTCTTGTTCCGGAATACACGAAGAGTTTCTTTGACTTCTGCAGGAGAAAGTTTTTTGCCGAGAGCACGGGAACTGCTGAACATGGCTTCGGATATTTTCCATTCTCCACGACACACAAAAAAATACGACGGTCTTTACCGCATCAATATCGCGACAACGTATGCGAATTTCAAGCTTCCCGAGCTAATCGAAGAATTTCAGAAGTTACATCCGGGTCTAAGGATAGAGCTGCTGCTATCGGCCTCTCCTCTGCCGCTTGTTCAAAATAGAATTGACCTGAGGTTTCAGATAGGGGGCAAAGTCAATCCTCTCTATATCAAGAGAAGCCTCGGGAAATCTAATTCATGGATGTGTGCTTCACCCTCTTATTTAGACACTCACTCTAGACCGGAAACGATCAAAGACCTACTCAGACAAGACCTTCTGCACAACCTTGTGATTGACGAGGACTTAGGTGAAGAGCTGCTTCATGTCAAAGGACGCGGAGTCTACACATGGTGGTTCACGCATGGCGATAGACGAGAAAAACTTAAAGTCGCACCTAAGTTTGCCTGTAATTACAGTGAACCTCTCTTCCGGGCCTGTTTGCGGGGCCAGGGAATTGCTTATCTTCCGATTTCTGAGTCCCTTCTTGATGTTCTTGAAGGCCGCTTGGAAGTCGTTCTTCCTGAATATCGAGGCATCCTCGTTGATATTTGGGCCGTTTATGCATCTTCCGCGCATAAACCGCCTTTCACTGAAGAACTTCTTACCTACGTTAAGCGAGCTTTTGAAACGATCTTGGCTAATCCGGTTGAACAAAGAGCCGAGGAGAATTAAATCTTACTCGGCCCAATAAATTTACTTAATTAATGAGTTACTCAATATTGACGACTTGGTAACCCTCGTCCTC
>OGGX01001044.1_pt1 | contig 12595 bp, 12 predicted proteins | sample 1571331 | NCBI WGS metagenome assembly OGGX01 (sample SAMEA2582056, study PRJEB24529) | metagenome | biome: Human gut stool | place: China | collected 2011
GCCCCTACTTGGCGTAGTAGTTGATCAGGCAGCCCGCCAGCACGATGTCCCGCTCCTCGCGGGTCATGCCGGGAAGCTTGAGGGTGACGGGCCGCTCCGTGCCGTTCTGGAGGAGGACGGCCGATACCTCCTCCGCCCCGCCGTCCACGGCGGCGCGGATGCCGGGCTTGAGTGCCATCACAAGGGAGCCCAGGCCGGTATCCGCCGGATCATGGCCCAGCAGGGCCTCCCCCACCCGGGGATCACCAGGATTGGTGCGGCGGAGCCGTTCCACCGCCAGCACCTCCTTGGCCCGGGGCACGTACTGGGGGTCCTTGCGGCTGAGGGCGAACTCGGAGAGCTTGACGGGGTTGGAGCGGTAGGAGGAGGTTTCGCCGGAGGGAATGAGCTCGTCGGTGGTGGTGACGGGGTCATAGATGGCCGAGCACACCGTGAGCAGCAGGTTCTCCGGCAGGGCCACCTGCTCCGGCCAGTCGGCGATATTGGGGCCGAACACCAGCTCCTGGCCGGGGTCGGGCCGCCCCACGCCGAAGTAGACCCGGGCCTTGTAGGGGGTGTCGTCGTAGGCGAAGGGCTCCTCGGCAGGGTCGGCCGGGGGTGCGGGCAGCTCGTCGGCTCCGGTGAGCACGCCGCCGTTGAGGGCGGTGGCGGCGATGCTCCGGGCATCCATGAGGGCCACGTAGGACACCTGCCCGTCGGAGGGCTTGCTCCCCTCCCGGTTGGGGAAGTTACGGGTGGAGTGACGGATGGAGAAAGCCCCGTTGGCGGGCACGTCGCCCGCGCCGAAGCAGGGGCCGCAGAAGCAGGAGCGGATAGAGGCGCCGGCGGCCATGAGGGAGGCGATATAGCCCCTCCGGGTCAGCTCCAGGTTGACGGGCTGGCTGGTGGGATAGACCGACAGCCAGAACTCGCCGGAGCCGATGGCGCGGCCGTCCAGGATCTGGGCCGCCCGCACGATATTCTGGTAGGTACCGCCGGAGCAGCCGGCGATGACTCCCTGATCCACCCGGAATTTGCCGTCCACAATCTTCTCCCGCAGTGAGGCGGGCCGGTTCTTGAGCTTGAGCTGGCGCACCGTGTCCTCGTCCACCTGGTGGAGCAGCTCGTCCAGGTTCTCCTGGAACTCCTGGATGGTGTAGGCGTTGGAGGGGTGGAAGGGTAAGGCGATCATGGGTCGGATCTTGTCCAGCTCCACCTCAATGAGTCCGTCATAGTAGGCCCCATCGGCGGGGGCCTGGGGCTTGAACGCCTCTCCCCGGCCCAGTACGGCCAGGTGTGCCTTCAAGGTATGATCGGCGGGCCAGATGGAGGACAGGCAGGTGGTCTCGGTGGTCATCACGTCGATGCCGGAGCGGTAGTCCATGGACAAGTTGGCTACGCCGGGGCCGAAAAATTCCATCACCGCGTTCTTGACCACTCCGTCTTTAAAGGTGGAGCGGATGAGCTCCAGCGCCACGTCCTGGGGGCCCACACCGGGGATGGGCGTGCCGGTGAGGTAGATGGCGATGACCTTCGGGTACGGGATGTTATAAGTTTTTGATAAAAGCTGCCGGGCCAGCTCCGGACCGCCCTCGCCGATGGCCATGGTGCCGTAAGCGCCGTAGCGGGTGTGGGAGTCGGAGCCCAGGATCATCCTGCCGGGGGCGGCGTACCGCTCCCGCATATAAGAATGAATGACGCTCTGGTGGGCGGGGACAAACTCGCCGCCGTACTTCTTGGCCGCCGACAGGCCGAACACATGGTCGTCCTCGTTGATGGTGCCCCCCACGGCGCACAGGGAGTTGTGGCAGTTGGTGAGCACGTAGGGCAGGGGGAACGCCTGCATGCCGGAGGCCCGGGCGGTCTGGATGATGCCCACATAGGTGATGTCGTGGGAGGCCATGGCGTCAAAGCGGATGGCCAGCTCCTCCATATTGTCTCCGGTATTGTGGGCCTTCAGAATCGCGTGGGCCATGGTGCCCTCCCTCGCCTTTTCCGGCGCGGGTAAGCCGGCCGCAGGGCCGTCCTTGGCCGGGACAAAGCCCCCGTTCTTGTAGTACACGCCCTCACAGGTGATCTTCAGCATGGGTATTCCCTCCGTTGCTTTGTATTTAATGTTTATCATAACAAGTTTTGCCGCAAAACGCAAGGGATTTGCCCACATTTACAGTAGCGTGTCAAAGTGCCTGCCATAAATTTATGTCAACCCTTTTTGCGGTCCTTTCTTGACGGCACCTGTGGAATAAGGTAGAATATTAGCATCTATCGCCGAGGAGTTCTGCCATGAAAAAAGCCGTTTCCTTCCTGCTCACCCTCGCCCTGCTGGCGGGGCTGCTGTCCGCCTGGGCGGCCGGTCCCGCGGGGACCCTCTCCGTCTACTTCTACGACGAGACTGCCCAGCGTTATGGTGAACTGACCCAGACCGACCGGGTCAGCCTGACGCTGGACGGCTCGCCTCTGACACCGGACGATGTACCCGCCCTGGTGCAGTACCCGGTGGGACAGAACGGCCGCACGCTGGTACCCGTCCGCCTGATCGCAGAACGGCTGGGCGCCTCGGTAACCTGGGTGCCGGAAACCCGTCAGGTCATCCTCCTGCGGGAGGAGAGCACCATCGTACTCACCCTGGGCTCGGCCACCGCACTGGTCAATGGTCAGGCCATGGAGCTGCCCGGTGGCGTGCCCGCCGGCGTGGTTAAGTGGGAGGGCCGCGAGAGCACCATGGTCCCCCTGCGCTTTGTCTCGGAGCAGTTGGGCGCCACCGTGGACTGGGACAACGATACCTTTACCGCTATCCTCACCTCCCCCGGTACCCCGGAGCCGGAGCCCACGCCGATACCGACGCCGACCCCCGAGCCCACGCCCGACACGCCCGCCGCCGGAGACAAGGGGTATGTCACCGGCATCTCGGTGGACGCCTCTTCCCACGTGGTGACCATCGCCACCGACCATATACCGGAATACCGGGTGGTGGATCTGGGAGACCGGGTAGCGGTGGACCTCCTGGGCGCGGTGTTTTCCGGCGCTCTGGAGGGCGAGGCCGCCCTGCCGGTGGACAGCGATGTGTTCTCCTCGGTGCGTTACAACCAGCATGGGGACGACTTGGGGTATGGCTATCCCCACACCCTGCGGGTGGTGCTGGACCTCAAGGGCGGTGCCAGCTACGCCAAAAACATCACCGTGGAGGCGGGCAGCAGCGGCGTGCGCATTACCGCCACTCCCTCCGTCTCCCCCGAGCTGCCCCCCATTGACCCCAACAAGTACACCGTCGTACTGGATGCCGGCCACGACGGGAAAACGCTGGGCGCGGTATATCCGGATGCCAACGGGGTGGACATCTATGAGAAGGATCTCACCCTGTCCATGGTCTACAAGCTGCGGGACATCCTTCTGAATGAAGGCTATAACGTGGTGCTCACCCGGGACGGGGAGACCGCCGGAGACCTGTACGAGCGCTCCGAGCTGGCCAACCGGGTCAACGCCGACCTGTTCGTGAGCATTCACTGCAACTCCGCCCCCACCGTCCCCACCTTCCAGGGGCTCTATACCTATTACTACCCCACCAGCAGCCGGAGCAAGGCCTTTGCCCAGGCGGTGCAGGACGCCGCCTGCGCGGCCAGCGGCGCGGTAGACCGCGGCATCGCCTCGGCCAACTTCGTGGTCCTGCGGGAGACCAACATGGCCGCCGTACTGGTGGAGACCGGCTTTATGACCAACGTAGAGGAACTCACCCGCCTGTGCGACGAGACCTATCAGCAGAAGCTGATGGAGGGCGTGGCACGGGGTGTCGGCGACTACCTGAACTCCCTGCCGCGTAAATAAACGCAGCGCCCGGAGCCGTTTGGTTCCGGGCGCTTTGTATCATGCCCTTCGCAGGCCCTCCCAGCAGGCCATGATGAAGCAGTGGGGCAGGAACTTGCTGGCCACACGCTGGACCAGGGCGGGCAGGCCGCAGGTAGTGACGGCCAGCAGGCGGCTGTTCCGCAGGGCCCGCCGGGCCACGGTCTCCGGCCGCTGGGCGAAGGGAAAGCTCCGTACGGTGCGCCCGTTTTTTGTATCTCTGGCCACGTCCATGAAATCGGTCCTGATCCACCCTGGGCACACCGCCGTCACCCGGATGCCCCGCGGCGCCGCCTCCCAGCGCAGGGCGCGGCTGTACCGGAGCAGAAATGCCTTGGTGGCGGCGTAGACATTGAAGCCGGGCAGGGGCTGAAAGGCGGCGGAGGAGCAGATCTCCAGCACCCGGCTTCCCCGCCCCATGTAGGGGAGCACGGCGGCAGTGAGTGCGGCGGCGGCCCGGCAGTTCAGGTCGATCATGTCACAGGTTTCCTGGAGGGTGAGATCGGCACAGGTGCCGAATTTGCCGAACCCGGCGGCGTTGACCAGCACCGCCACCTCCGGCTCCTCCTCTCTCATGAGAACCCGCAGGGTCTCCACGCTCTCCAATCGGGTCAGATCCAGGGCCAGCGGCCGCATCGGGGTGCGCAGCTCCGCCGCCAGCGCCTCCAGCCGCTCCCCCCGGCGGGCCACACCCCAGATCTCATCCAGCCCGCCCAGCGCGTCCAGCCGCCGGACAAAGGCCATCCCCAGGCCGGAGGAGGCCCCGGTCACAATGGCAATTTTCATGCGCTCCCCTCCTTTTTCCCTATTGTACGCGTAATCCACCGCCCTATGCAAGCGTCCCGGTCCCTTTTGGGGGCCGGGACGTGTGAGTTTACTGCTTCCCGATCGAGTTGGCCATCAGGGCCTCGTACTGCTCTCCAGTGAGCGCGCAGTGGTAGAAGAGGTCGAAGTATTCGGTCACCTCGGCCTGGAGGTCGTAGTCCGCCGCGTCGGGGTAGAGGAGCTTTGCCATCCACAGCATACCCAGATAACGCTGGACGGAGGGCGGAAAGCCCATCCAGTTGTAGGGGCCCATGGGGGCCTCATAGTAGCTGCCGTTCTGGATGGCGGTGAGGCTCTGCCACAGCGGATCATCCCCCACGGAGGCATAAACGCTGTCGGGAGCGAAGAGGATTACGTCGGGATTCCACAGCATGAGCTGTTCCATGTCCACCTCGTTTCCGGTACCCTTGGAGGAGGGGGAGTCCACCACCGCCAGGTTGTTGGACAGCAGGTCAATGATCTCGGCGTGGTAAGACCCCTGGGCGATGACGTTGAGGCCAGCGTCGCCGGTGATGTAGAGCAGGTTCGCCTTCTCCACGTGCTCCGCCACGTCCTTGACCATGGCGTAGGTCTCGTCGCAGTAGGTGGCCAGCGTCTCGGCCTCCTCCTCCATGCCCAGCAGCTCGCCCAGCTTCCGATAGGCGTCGCCCATGGTATCAATGGTGGCGGACACGTGGACGAAGGGGATGCCGGTCTGCTCCTGGAGGGCATCCAGATCCTCCACGATGGTGTCCTTGGGCTCGCCCACGTCGATGACCACCTGGGCGCCGGAGCCCAAGAGGGTCTCCAGATTCAGCTCGCCCTTGCCGCCGTAGAGCTGGCCCAGCAGGGGCAGATTGTAGTACTCGGTGGCCAGGTACTGCTCAGCGCTCGCGTCCCACTCGTCGGCAATGCCTACCAGCTTGTCGGGGCACAGGGCGAAGAGCACCATCTGGGCCAGAGGGCCGGAGACCGCCACGCTGGTGATCTCCGCGGGCACCTCCACGGTGCGGCCCACGGAGTCGGTGAAGGAGGCGGAGCCGTCCTCGGGCTGGGCGGGGGTGGACACCGCCGGCGCGGGGTCTGCGGAGGGGCTCTCCGCGGGCGCGGGGCCGCCGCAGGCGGCCAGCCCCAGGAGCATACTGAGGGCCAGGAGGGTACAGAGCAGCTTTTTCATGGTATCATCTCTCCTTTTCTTTGTCTGGTATCTCGCAGGCCTGGAACCAGAGCAGGCCGATGGGCTCGTTTACCGGGAAATACCACGGAAATTCCGGGTCGTCCCGCCGCTGAAGGCGGCTTTGCAGGGCCTCGGGGGTCAGCTCCGCCGGATCGTCCCGGCTGTGTGTGCGGAAAAAGACCGCCGCGTCCTCCAGAGAGCGGAAGGGCTGGCCCATATCCAGCTCTAAAACCCGGCTCTGGTAGGGGATGCCCTTCTCCTTCAGCGCCCGGCACAGCTCCTCAAAGCCCTGCCGGGGGTGGTCCTTCCCCCTGGAAAAGCGGTGATCCCGGCCGCAGCGTTTGAGCACCGCCACCGTGCCGGTACACTGCCGCCGGGCGGCGGAGAGGATCTCATCCGTGCGGCCGAAGAAGCAGAACACCATAGCGTCGTAGGGCTCCTCCGGTGTGTCGGCCAGCACATCGCACCGCCGGGGCTCCACGTTGGGAGGCAGGGGCTGTGCCTCCAGATGGCGGATGGCCTCGGCGGACAGATCGGCCGCCACCACCGCGCGGCAGTAGGGGGCCAGCGCCAGACTCAACCCGCCGAGCCCGCACCCCGCGTCGCACACCCGCGCCCCCAGGGGGAGCACCTGAGACAGGGCTGCGGCCATAGCCGCACAGCTCCCGTTGACCCGGATGGCGTCGGCCATGAAGCGCACCATGTCGGGGGTCCACAGGACAATGGACTTGCGCACCGGGGCGATGAGTACCCCGTCGCCGGTGCGGACAAAGCGGGCGGGCACGCCGTAGAGCTTCCGCATCAGCGCCTCGTCCAAGGCCTGGTCAGGGGGGCCGTCGGCGGCCACCCGGCCGTCGTGGAGGGCCACCACCCGCTGGGCATAGAGCATGGCATGCTGTGGGTTGTGACAGGAGAGCAGGACGGTGTACCCCCGCAGGGTCAGGGCGGACACCCGCTCCAGCACCCGCACCTGGTTGCCGAAGTCCAGGGCGGAGGTGGGCTCGTCCATCAGCAGCAGCCGGGCCTGCTGGGCCAGAGCCCGGGCCGCCAGTACAAGCTGCTGCTCTCCACCGGACAGCTCCGCGAAGCTCTGGTGGGCGTAGTCTGCGATCCCCAGCTCCTCCAGGGCCTCCATGGCGATGGCCCGCTCCCGGCGGCCCGGCGCGGAGAAAAGGCCCAGCCGGCGGTTGGTGCCCATGAGCACCAGCTCCAGCGCCGTGTAGGGAAAGATCATATGGCTGGTCTGGGGAATATAGGCGATTTTTTTGGCCAGGGCGCGGGGCGCCAGGGATGACACGTCGCAGCCGTCCACCCGGACGCACCCCTGGTAGCCGGGCAGCAGGCCCAGGATGCAGCGGAACAGGGTGGTCTTTCCCGCCCCGTTGGCCCCCAGGACAAAGACCAGCTCCCCCGGCTCCCCCCGCAGGTCCACCCCCCGCAGCACCTCCCGCTTTCCGTAGGAGAAGCGCAGGTGTTCCACCTCCAGCATCACCGGGCACCCCCTTTCCGCAGCATCAGATAGAGGAAGAAGGGCGCGCCCGTGAAGGCGGTGAGGATGCCGATGGGGATCTCGGTGGCCAGCAGGTTGCGGGAGAGGTTGTCCACCAGCAGCAGGAAGGCCGCCCCTGCCAGCATGGAGCAGGGCAGCAGCACCCTGAAGTTGCTCCCCACCAGCTTGCGGCACAGGTGGGGCACCACCAGCCCCACCCATCCGATCATGCCGCTGACCGCGATGGAGGCGGCGGTGACCAGCGTGGCGCACACCACCGTCAGAAAACGCAGCCGGGGGGCGTTGACCCCCATGGCCCTGGCCTCGTCGTCCCCCAGGGTGAGCAGATTGAGCTTCCAGCGCAGGAGAAACAGGGGGAACAGCCCGGCGGCCATAGCGGGGGCGATGCGGGCCACATCGGCCAGACGGGTGCCCGACAGGCTGCCCATGAGCCAGTAGGTGATCTCCGGGAGCTGGCTGGTGGGGTCGGCCACCAGCTTGAGGTAGGAGGTGGCGGCGGTGAACAGGGAGCTGATCACCATGCCCGCCAGCACCAGGTTGAGCACCCGGTCCCCGGGCGCCCGCTGTCCCACCAGGTAGACCAGCACCACCGTGGCTAGGGACCAGAAAAAGGCGGACAGGGTGGTGCCCTGATTGCCCACCCCCGCCAGGATGGCCAGCGCCGCCCCGAAGGACGCGCCGGAGGAGGCCCCCAGCACATCCGGGGAGGCCATGGGATTCTGAAACACCCCCTGGTAGGCCGCCCCGGCGCTGGACAGGCAGCACCCCACCAGGCAGGCCAGGACGATGCGGGGCAGACGGATGTTCAGGACGGCGGTGTACTCGTTGCCCGTCCACGTCTGCTCCAGGGGGAGGAGGCGGGAGAGCAGAATCCGGCAGGTGGTGCCGGCGTCCACCCCATACCGCCCCAGGCGGAAGGAGAGGATGAACAGCGCCGCCAGCAGTATGCCCAATGCCAGCAGCACCCGGCCGCCGGTGTGTTCTGTCTTGGACAAGGACTTACGCCTCCTCTCTCACCTCAGCCCAGCAGACGGGCCAGCTCAGTGGGGATCTCCGCCCGGTTCTCTACCGTCAGCGGGAGCAGCCGGACATCCGCCCGGCGGGAAACAGGGCCCCAGAAGGGGCTTTTTGCGTGGCGGCGCAGCACCCCCAGCACCGGCGTGGGGCCGTCCAGCAGGGTAAAGACCGCCCGCTGGAACACCGGGGAACACCGCTCCAGAAAGCCAAGCTCGTCCATCAGCAGCAGGGAGCGCCGCCCCGCCGGGGCGGACAGCAGACGCTCCCCCGCCGCGTCGAAGGCGGCCCGGTCGGCCCTCACGCCATGGGGCTCCATCGTGGCCACGGTCAGGGTCTCCCCCGTCTCCAGCAGCTCCAGCGCCAGATGGCCGCCCGCCCGATCCCAGCGGGTACGGAACCCGCCGGGGGCCTCCGGCCGCCCCACCAGATAGCGGGCGATGGCGGTGGACTTTCCGCTCTGGAGCGGGCCGGTCAAAAAAATGTGCATCACACAGCATCTCCTCTTTATTGGGGCAAAACAAAACGCCGCATCCTGAAAAAGGATACGGCAACGCAGGGCGGTCCCTGTGCAGAGGGCCGCCACGGACTGTCGTTCCTTTTCAAACACGGAAGGTGCCGCCGTTTCCCGCGGCACCCTGCGGCCCCAGCCGGGGCCATCGGTCCGCCAGCCCTAGGTCACCCCGTAGGCGGACGGACTCGGAACAGTATACATTTGTACCTATAGACTAGCGTTTTCGCCGGAATTTGTCAAGCCGCAGACGGTTCTTTATACCACAAAGCGGTAGCCCAGCCCCCGCACCGTCTGGATGTAGGCGGGGCGGGCGGGATCCTCCTCAATCTTGGCCCGCAGGCGGTTGACATAGACCATGATGGCGTTCTCGTCGATGATGGCCTCTCCCCAGAGCAGATCGTAGAGCATATCCTTGGAGAAAATGCGGTTGACATTGTCGATAAACAGCTTCATCATCGCGTTCTCCTTTGCGGAGAGGGGAATTTCCACCCCGTTTTTATAAAAGCGCAGGGTGCTGGTGTTGTAGGTGAAGGGTCCGGCGGTGATGAGGCTGTCCGCCCCAGGCAGGCCGTTGCGGCTACGGCGGATAAGGGCCTTTACCTTCGCCCCCAGAGTGACGGGGTTGAAGGGTTTGGTCACATAGTCGTCCGCCCCGATGTCCAGGCCATACAGAGTATCATAGTCCTCCTTGCGTCCGCTGACGATGATGATGGGGGTCCGGACGCCCCGCTGCCGGAGGGTCTGCACCACCTGAAAACCGTCCATCCCCATTAGATTCACGTCCAGCAGGATCAGGTCGTACGTCCGCTGCGCCGTCCGCTCCAGGGCCTCCTCTCCGGAAGCCACCGTGTCCGCCTCGATTCCGTTGCTCCGGATGACCTTATAGAGCATGGTGAGGACGGCTTCATCGTCGTCCACAATCAGCACCGTATCCGCCACTGTGCTTCTCCCCCTTTACAGCCGGTTTGAAATCCAGTATGATTTCAGTATAAAGAATCTGCCGGAATTTGACAAGGGGGTGTGTGGTATGGAGGGGCAAAAAAAGCGCCGGCCTCCTGTTCTTCTTCTGATGATCCTGGTTCTTTTCCTCACCGTTGGCGGCCTGGCCCTGGCCGTACAGAGCTTCGGCCGCTACGACACCCTCCTGCTGGAGCAGTCGGACAGCCAGCTCTACGGACTGGCCCGTTCGGTGGACCGCAGCGTTTCGGGCGCCCTGGAGCAATTTATCGGGGAGCTGGACTACCTCATCCGGCTGGAGAACTTTACCGATGCGGAGGCCGATTGCCTCGCCGGGCAGCCGGAGGAGCTCCTTCAATTGCTCCAGAACAACCCTCTTATCCGTGAGGCCCTTATCACCGACTTTCTCTGTCTCCAGGACGGGCGGGTGCTGCTCTCCGCCTCTGGACGTACCGGCTATACGTTTCCCGTCGGGGGCAGCCTGGACGGGCGGGACCGTGTCCGCCCCTGCGTGGCGGAGAACGGCACCGTCTATCTCTCCTTCCAACTGGAGGGGGAGCGGGGGCTGTGGTACGCCGCGCTGGTGGACCTCTCTCTCTTTTACCGGCAGGTGGCCGGCGGCCTCACCACCTCTCCCCGGGATCAAATCCTCCTTCTGGACGCGGGCGGCCAGGTCCTGCTCCGTCAGACCGGTCAGGAGATACGTGTGGAGCTGGCGGCGGACGGTCTCGCCGGGGAGCCTGGCCTGGGCTTTCTGCTCCAGTGCCAGAGGGAGGGCCAGGAGGGAGCCTGCTTCTATGAGGCGGAGGGCTCCCCCGCCCGCAGGGCGGTGATCCCCGCCGCAGGAAACAACGGCATCTTCGCCGTAGGCGTTTCCGAAGACTTCGACCAAGTATCGCGGCCCATCCGCCGCTCCGCCCTTCTGCTCACCACCGGCGGCGGACTGGTGATCGCCGGAGTGCTTTTGCTGGCGGGTCTCAACCTTCGCTCCGGGCGGCGCAACGAGCGCGCCCAGCGGGAGCTGGCCCTGCTCCAGGAAAAGAACGCCGCCATGGAGGCCCTCAACCGCAAGAATCAGGAGCTGGCCCACCATGACCGGCTCCAGACCATCGGCACACTCACCTCCAGTATCGCCCACGAGTTTAATAATCTGCTCACCCCCATCATGGGCTACTCCATTCTGGTGCTGGAGCAACTGCCCTCTGATGCCGAGGAGCTGTATGATAACGTGCTGGAGATCTACAACTCCTCCCGCAAGGCCAAGGAGATCATCGCCCGGCTGTCCGACCTGTCCCGCAAAAACACCTCTCTCACCTTCCAGTATGTATCCCCCGATGAGCTGGTACGCAAGGTGCTCGCCGTAGCCTCCCCCGCCCGGCCGCCCCATGTGGAGGTGCGCACCGATCTCGCCTGCCGCCACCTGTGGCTCCCAGATGATGCTCAACCTGATCCTCAATGCCTACCACGCCATGGAGCCCGGCGGCGGAACCCTCACCGTGGCCACCCGGCCGGAGGGGGAGTTTCTCTGCTTCCAGGTCTCCGACACCGGCTCCGGCATTTCGCCGGAGGTGCTCCCCCACATCTTTGAGCCCTTCTTTACCACCAAGGAGCGTGGCAAGGGCACCGGCCTGGGACTGGCCATCGTCCGGCAGGTAATGGAGGAGCACAAGGGGACCATCACCATCGACACCGCCCCAGGCCGGGGCACCACCATGCTCCTCCGTTTCCCCACCATCACGCCGCCGGAGGAGGATACCTAAACTCCAATACGCCCCCGCACCGTGCGGGGGCGTATTTTTTGTGTATACCTTAACAAATATTAAGGTTCTATCTATGTCCTGTTAAGGCTTATTTGTTATTCTTTTAACAAACAGTGGGAAAGGGGGTATACTATGCTGATTACCATTGGGCACACCTATGGCAGCGGCGGTTTGGAGATCGGTCGGCGGCTGGCCGCCCGGCTGGAGATCCCCTGCGGCGACGCGGAGGCCGACGAAGGGGCCGTCCGCTCACTGGCGGGACGCGGCTCCTGCGTGGTGGTGGGCCTGTGCGCCGACCATGTTCTGTCCGGCCAGCCGGGGCTGAACAGGATTTTTATCCACTGCGGCATGGAACAGCGGGTGGAGCGGCTGATGCGAGAGCGCGGCCTGTCCCCGGCGGAGGCCGCCCGGGAGGCGCTGCGCCAGGATCGGGAACGGGCCCGGCTCTATGGCCTGCATACCGGAGCCAAGTGGGGCGAGGTGGGTCGGTATGATCTGACGGTGGACAGCGGTCCCCTGGGGGTATCCGGTACCGTGGAGCTGTTGAGTCAGTTCATCGCCCTGAAAACCATGCGCCGGCGAAGCAAGGAGGCCGCACATGCTGGAACAACTGATTGAACGTATCCTGCCCACTATCATTGCGGCGCTGGAGCTGATGGGTATCTTCATTGTGGCGGTCTCGGCCCTAAGCGCCTTCGGCCGTTACCTGAAAAGCCTGTTCACCCGCACCCCCTGCGACGTTAAGTTCGCCCTGGCCAACGGTCTGGCCCTCAGCCTGGAGTTCAAAATGGCCGCCGAGATTCTCAAGACCGTCTTGGTGCGGGACCTCAAAGAGCTTCTGGTGCTGGGCGCCGTCATTCTGCTGCGGGCCCTGCTCTCCTTCCTGATCCACTTTGAGATGAAAGGAACCCATCCCCCTAAATAAGTTTCGGAGGTATCGACATGAAACGAATGCTTGCCCTGCTCCTGACCCTGACGCTGGCCCTGGGCCTGCTGGCCGGCTGCGGCACCACAGTGGTGGTGGCCGTCCCCGGCGGTGT
>OGGX01001051.1_pt1 | contig 12542 bp, 10 predicted proteins | sample 1571331 | NCBI WGS metagenome assembly OGGX01 (sample SAMEA2582056, study PRJEB24529) | metagenome | biome: Human gut stool | place: China | collected 2011
ATTTTTAATTCAGACATTCTACGTTCTCCACTAACGATATAACGTTGGCAATCGATAAATCGGGGTTATTGGTGTATTCACAGGAGAGCGCCATTGACGAACATCCCTGTGCGAAACGAACAGATTCGGCAAACGGCATTCCGTCTACCCAACACGAAGCAAGTCCCGCTATCATGGCATCGCCCGCTCCGGTAACATTAATGACATTGGTTTTGATCGGCGCAGACCAACCACTTTCACCGCTGATATCACTGTAATAAACGCCGTCGCCGCCCATGCTCAATACCAGTCGGTTCAGGCCATGTTGATGGAACCAGGCAGCAACTTTTGCCACATCTTCACGCCCTGACAAAGCAATCCCACTCAGGGTTTCCGCTTCAAGGCGGTTTGGCTTGAGAGTGTGGATTTGATTTAGACGGTCGCGCACTTTGACACATTTCCACGCGGAAACAGGATCGACAAATACGGGTACGTTGGCGGCATTATCCAGAATCCATGCCAGTGCCTCTTCACTGATATTACAGTCCGCGACAATGACCTTTGCCCTCTGAATAAATTCACGGTGCTGTGCGAGATATTCAGCTGTAATAGCGTTGCTAATATTCATGTCATTTATAGCAACCAGCATTTCACCGGTATTATCGAGTAATGATAAATAGCTCGACGTATTTTCTCCCGGCACAATCAGGCATTTATCGACATAAACGCCAGATTGATTGGTTTGCGTTAGCAGCGATTGACCATAAAAGTCACTGCCTACGGCGCTCAGTAGCCAGGCTTTGTTCCCCAGCAACGCCAGGTTTTGTGCAATATTGCGCCCTACTCCACCAGGCGTAAACTTTATTTTACCTGGATTTGAATCCGCATAATTTAATGATTCATGTGAATATCCGGCGACATCAATATTCGCCGAACCTATAATTACGACATAATCCTTTTCGCGCATAGCACGTCCTCTGGTAAAAAATTACCAACCCTGTCAATCCACAAGAATATTGATACTGCAAAGACGGTTTAAACATGTGTTCATATTTAAACATGTGCTCATAGTATGCATGTTTTACGTAAAGTAAATTACCGCCAGAGAGGCAAAATGGGCAGATTTGAGCAGGCTCACAAAATGCGATTAAATGCCAGAATTACAAAAGCGAGGAATTTGTGACGGGATGCACAGAACAGGAACACTAAAAAAGGGCAGAAATTAATCTGCCCTTGAGGAAATAACCTTAGTGTTTGATGAAAGTTTCAGGTTTCCACTAAAAGATAAAACCATTTAAATTCATAAAATTACATTCACAAGCTGGTCATTCCCTTTGCGCTCATCCAATGATACAGGGCAGGAAATTTCTGCCCTGTAACACACCTTTTATTACGCTGCTTTCGCTACTGCGTCCACTTCCGGACGTTTCAGGAAGGCATAGGCCAGACCCGCCACCAGCGTACCGGCAATAATTGCTACCAGGTAACCCAGTACCGGCGTAATAGCGCCAGGGATCAGCAGAACAAACAGACCACCGTGCGGTGCCATCAGTTTCGCACCAATCGCCATTGAGATTGCGCCAGTCAGCGCCCCACCCACGATACAGCACGGCAGCACACGCATCGGATCACGAGCAGCAAACGGAATTGCACCTTCCGAAATGAAGCACAGTCCCAGTACCAGAGCAGCTTTGCCCCCTTCCTGCTGCGCTTTGTCGAATTTGCGACGCGCCACCATTGTTGCCAGACCCATTGCCAGCGGTGGCACCATACCTGCCGCCATAATCGCCGCCATCGGGCCATAGGTTTGAGTACTCAGCAGACCCACACCGAATGCGTACGCTGCTTTGTTTACCGGACCGCCCATGTCAGTACACATCATGCCACCGAGGATCGCCCCCAGCAGAACCGCATTCGCAGTCCCCATGGTCTGCAGCCAGTGAGTCAACCCTTCGAGAATGCCAGCAACCGGTTTACCGATCAGGTAGATCATCGCCAGACCGACCACCAGACTGGAAATTAGCGGAATGATCAGAATCGGTTTCAGCGCCTCCATACTCTGTGGCAGTTTCAATTGCGTACTGATTAACTTCGCAATGTAACCAGCCAGGAAGCCCGCAATAATACCGCCAATGAAGCCAGAACCAGTGCTGACCGCCAGCATACCGCCAATCAGACCCGGCGTGAGGCCCGGACGATCGGCAATGGAAAAGGCAATATAACCTGCCAGTACCGGCACCATCAGCGCAAAGGCTGAACCACCACCAATCTGCATCAGCGCCGCTGCCAACGTACCCGGCTCTTTAAACGCTTCGATACCAAAAGCAAAAGAAAGCGCGATACACAGACCACCTGCAACGACCATCGGCAGCATGTAAGAGACGCCCGTCAGCAAGTGACGATAAGCGCCTGCACTCTCTTTCTTACCTTCAGTGGTCGCTGTTTGAGTTTTGCCCGCCGGTTCATACGGCGTTGCTTCAGCAACCGCTTTATCCAGTTCCTGCGCGGTTTTCTTCAGCGCCAGACCGGTAGCGGGGCGATACATCGGTTTACCAGCAAATTTCGCCAGATCCACTTCGATATCTGCCGCCACAATCACCAGATCCGCTGCGGCTACTTCTTCAGGGGTGATTGCATTACCCGCGCCAACAGAACCACGGGTTTCAACTTTCACCCACCAGCCACGTTTTTTCGCTTCGGTTTCAATGGCTTCAGCCGCCATAAAGGTGTGTGCTACGCCAGTCGGGCAAGCAGTCACCGCAACTACGCGTTTCGGACCGCTGGCGGCAACCGGTGCTGTCGCAGCGACCGGCGCAGTGTAAGGTTTCGCATGGCCTTTGGCTTCACTCAGGAACAGCTCAGGGTGCGCAACTGCCCGGGAAATATCGCCCAGCCAGACATTTTTACCGTTCAGCGCGCTGTCGTTCGGGATGGAATCACCGAGAACAATCGCCATTTCAGCGTCGTTCGGATTGTCGATGATTTCCAGTTTTGCTTTTCGCGCCGCCGCGCCCAGCAGGGTCTTCGCCATATAGGCGCGTGCCTGACCGAGATTAGCGTCAATAATCAGCAGCGTTTTCATTATGCCTCTCCTGCTGTCAGTTAAAAGGTTGTAAGTCGACGCGCGCCATCATTGCGGCCAACTGCGGACGATCGGTAATACCCACATTGCTTTGACTTACCGCCAGGGCTGCAACAGCAGTCGCCAGACGCAGTGTGTGTTCACTGGATTCACGCATCAGCAAGCCATAAATCAGGCCACCAACCATAGAATCCCCTGCGCCAACGGTGCTTACGACATCGACTGACGGTGGTTTGGCGATCCATTCGCCGGAGGCATTAACCCAAAGCGCGCCTTCGGCACCCAGTGAAATAACGACATGCGCGATACCTTGTTCACGCAGCGCATGCGCAGCTTCAATCACATCTTTCATTTCAGGCAGTTTACGGCCCGCCCAGATTTCCAGCTCGCGGCGGTTAGGTTTCACCAGCCACGGTGCCGCTTTCAAACCTGCTACTAACGCTTCACGGCTACTATCAAAGATAATGCAAGGACACTGACTACGCAGGCGAGTCATCCAGTCGGTGAACGCTTCCGGGCTGACGCCTGACGGTAAGCTTCCGCTGACACAGACCATATCGAACTGACCGAGCCAGCTCAGAGAATCAGTCACAAAGCGTTCCCAGTCGGCGGGGGTGACTTCAAAACCCGAGAAGTTGAAGTCGGTCACTTCGCCGTCTTTTTCCGTCAGCTTAACGTTAATTCGGGTGCGCCCCTGTACAACCTGGAAACGGTTGGCAATGCCCAGCTCGCTGAACAGTTGCTGAAAACCATCCTGATTGTCTTTACCGAGGAAGCCGCCAACGGTGACATCAATTCCCAGGTCTTTTAATACTTTGGCCACGTTGATGCCTTTACCCGCCGCATGCAGACCGGTGGTTTTCACCAGGTTCACTTCGCCGCGTTCAATTTCCGGGCAGAAACCAACAAGGTCATAAGCCGGATTAAGGGTGATAGTAGCAACACGTCTGCTCATTATGCGCCCTCCCCAAGACCAGCAGCGATAGCGTCGCCAATGGCTTTCAGCGCCTGTTCAGCATCTGCACCCTGGGCGGTAAAGCGTAGGCGATGACCTTTCTTAACGCCAAGTGCCACAACTTTCATCAGACTACGTCCGTTTGCCGGTTTGCCGGTGCCATCAAGGTTTGTCACGGTAATATCACTGTTAAATTGTTTAATGGTATTGACCAGCATGGTACCTGGACGAGCATGCAGGCCGTGTTCATTGCGCACCACAAACTCCGCGCTTAACACGTCGTCGGTCGGCGCATCATCGCTGGTCAGCAACGCCAGCAACGTTGCCGCATCCGCTTTCAGCAAGCGGTCAGCTTTATTGTCGAGTAACAAATCAGCGAGACGCTTTAGAACCGCAATGGGCTGATCGTCATTCATCGCCACACTCACCAGCATGGCTGCCGTTTCGCCGTCCACATCAAAAGCATTTGCCGCACGGCTTACCGCAATCGCGCTACGCAGATTGCCTTCGGCACTATCGCTCAGCCAGATACCCTGTCCGAGGTTCAGCGGTTGTTCATTGATGGCTTTGGTGACGAAAGTGGCGTCAACTGCCCCCGCCTCTTTCAGACGCGCAGCGTTCAGCGCCTGAAGAGTCAGCAGATCGCTGGCGACGATATCCAGTGTCAGCATTTCGTTGTCGAGCTTCAGCTGCTCACTCTGCTTTTCGCCCATCAGCAATGCGCGAAGTTCTTCTGCTGTTGTTGCTGACTTCAGTTGTTCAGCAACGGAATCATCGCTCAGTACGTGGGTCAGCTGGCGTAGCAGGCCCAGATGTTCATCCGAGCTGGCAGCAATACCGATCGCCACGTACGCTACCTGGCCGTCACCCCAGGTGACGCCTTCCGGGAACTGAAATACCTGAACGCCGGTTTTCAGCACCTGATCGCGGGTGTCGGTAGTGCCGTGTGGAATAGCAATACCATTGCCGAGGAACGTAGAGGTTTGCTGTTCGCGCGCCAGCATGCCATTGACGTAGCCTTCAGCTACATTACCGGCCTGCACCAGCGCCGCAGCGACCTGGCGAATCGCCTCTTCTTTGTCTCCGGCCTTTTCGCCCGGATGGATGTCCTGTACGGATAACTGGAACATAGTTCTCCTCTCTTGCTGAATTGAAACGATTCAGCTTCTATGAGAAAAAAAGCGCCAACCTGGCTTAGGGTTAAAGACAAGATCGCGCTGAAACGTTTCAAGAAAGCATAATACTTCTGTTTCAGCACGCAAGGAAAGCCGTAAAGTTATGAGCAAAAGTTTGATGTGCTGCACAATTTTTTGTCATTTTTCCTAATTGCTGATGGGAAAATCCGTTATCAGCAATTTCATTTCAGCAGCGTCAGCAGCCAATCAGCAACAGTGAAATGGCATTTTGATTATTCGTGGCGCTTTTGATTTCGCTGTCTGTTTATTTTCTGACAAGCAGCGTAAACTCCGCGTCTTCCTCTTCCAGTGATCGACCAGCATGCATAACTCCCCCGCAGTCTCCAGCGCGAAATCGTTTGACCTGACCTCGACGGCGTTTTTAATCGTTGCCTTTCTCACCGGTATTGCGGGCGCTCTGCAAACCCCGACACTCAGTATTTTTCTTACCGATGAAGTACATGCCCGTCCGGCGATGGTGGGATTCTTCTTTACCGGCAGCGCTGTCATTGGGATTCTGGTAAGTCAGTTTCTCGCCGGGCGCTCTGATAAGCGCGGCGATCGCAAATCGCTGATTGTCTTTTGCTGCCTGTTAGGCGTGCTGGCCTGCACTCTTTTTGCCTGGAATCGCAACTACTTTGTTTTGCTATTCGTTGGCGTCTTTCTTAGCAGCTTTGGCTCGACCGCTAACCCGCAAATGTTTGCCCTTGCCCGTGAACATGCCGACAAAACCGGACGTGAGGCGGTGATGTTCAGCTCTTTTTTACGCGCTCAGGTTTCACTGGCATGGGTCATTGGCCCACCGCTGGCTTATGCCTTAGCGATGGGTTTCAGCTTTACGGTAATGTATCTGAGCGCAGCGGTAGCGTTTATTGTTTGCGGTGTGATGGTGTGGCTGTTTTTACCGTCGATGCAAAAAGAGCTTCCGCTGGCGACCGGCACGATCGAAGCGCCGCGCCGTAACCGTCGCGATACGCTGCTGCTGTTTGTCATTTGTACATTGATGTGGGGCTCGAACAGCCTGTACATCATCAACATGCCGCTATTTATTATCAACGAACTGCATCTTCCCGAGAAACTGGCCGGTGTGATGATGGGGACCGCCGCCGGGCTGGAAATCCCGACGATGTTGATTGCCGGATATTTCGCCAAACGTCTGGGTAAGCGTTTCTTAATGCGCGTTGCTGCCGTGGGTGGCGTCTGTTTTTACGCAGGAATGCTGATGGCGCATTCACCTGTCATTCTGTTGGGCTTGCAGCTGCTAAATGCTATTTTTATTGGCATTCTGGGCGGCATCGGGATGCTCTATTTTCAGGATTTGATGCCCGGTCAGGCAGGTTCAGCCACCACGCTCTATACCAACACTTCGCGCGTGGGCTGGATCATCGCAGGATCAGTGGCGGGCATCGTCGCCGAGATCTGGAATTATCACGCTGTGTTCTGGTTCGCGATGGTGATGATTATCGCCACTCTGTTTTGCTTACTGCGGATTAAAGATGTTTAAGGCGCGGTCAGCATTTCCAGATCGATAAGCCAGGTCATTGCCTGCTGACGCGAGTTACCGCACATTTCAGCGCTGGCTTGTAAGCCCGCACAAACTTTCGGTCGCAGTGGCGAGGTGAAAATTTTACAGCGTTGCTGTTCATCAAGCTGAATGCAGGGCGTATTGGCGGGCTTGCCATCTGGCATACCGGGAATAGGGCTGGAAATTGAAGGGGCAGTGCAACACGCCCCGCAACCCGGACGGCATTCCATACGTTGTTCTCTTAAGGTTAACCACCGGATTGATGAGCGCGCACAGTACCACCTTTTTTGCACCAGCAAAAGTGCGAATACCACTTGCCCGAAAGGCCCGTCGCGAGTACTTTGTCGCGATATTTTTGACATTTTCGACTACAGGAATTTTTCGATGCCAAGAGCGAACGAAATTAAAAAAGGTATGGTACTGAATTACAACGGCAAACTGCTGCTGGTTAAGGACATTGATATTCAGTCGCCCACTGCCCGCGGTGCCGCTACGCTGTACAAAATGCGTTTTTCTGATGTCCGTACCGGGCTGAAAGTAGAAGAGCGTTTCAAAGGTGATGATATCGTTGACACCGTGACGCTGACCCGCCGTTACGTTGACTTCTCCTATGTCGATGGCAACGAATATGTCTTTATGGATAAAGAAGACTATACCCCGTATACCTTCACCAAAGATCAGATTGAAGAAGAGTTGCTGTTTATGCCAGAGGGCGGCATGCCGGACATGCAGGTGCTGACCTGGGACGGTCAACTGCTGGCGCTTGAGCTGCCGCAGACCGTTGATCTGGAAATCGTTGAAACCGCACCAGGCATCAAAGGGGCATCTGCCAGCGCCCGTAACAAACCGGCGACATTGAGCACTGGTCTGGTGATTCAGGTACCAGAATACTTAAGCCCGGGCGAAAAAATTCGTATCCATATCGAAGAACGCCGTTATATGGGGCGTGCTGACTAACTTCAGCCGCATGCAGAAAAGGGATAGCTCAGGCTGTCCCTTTTTTAATTTATTATACCAATCTTCTATTTTGCGCTTCCTGAACACCTTACGCCCTCAATTTTCACTCGTTGATTGATCGCCCTCACACTTCATCGCATTAACAATCCAGACCAATTTCAATTGCTGTCATATAACTTTACACTCTCGTTGTTAATTAATCGTTACTAAGACGTGACTCCTATGAATACAATCGCCTCCGTTACGCTCCCGCATCATGTACACGCTCCACGCTACGATCGCCAGCAGTTGCAATCACGTATCGTTCATTTTGGCTTTGGTGCCTTTCACCGCGCACATCAGGCATTACTGACCGATCGTGTGCTGAATGCCCAGGGCGGCGACTGGGGGATCTGTGAAATCAGCTTGTTCAGCGGCGATCAACTGATGAGCCAGCTCCGCGCACAGAACTATTTATATACCGTGCTGGAGAAAGGGGCGGACGGCAATCAGGCGATAATTGTCGGTGCCGTTCACGAATGCCTGAATGCAAAACTGGATTCCTTAGCGGCAATTATTGAGAAGTTTTGCGAGCCACAGGTGGCAATTGTTTCCCTGACGATTACCGAAAAAGGCTATTGTATTGACCCGGCCACCGGTGCACTCGACACCAGCAATCCGCGGATTATTCACGATCTACAAACCCCTGAAGAACCTCACTCCGCACCGGGTATTCTCGTCGAAGCACTGAAACGCCGCCGTGAGCGCGGCCTTACACCGTTTACCGTGCTCTCCTGCGACAATATTCCCGACAATGGCCATGTGGTGAAAAACGCGGTGCTGGGAATGGCAGAAAAACGTTCGCCAGAACTCGCCGGGTGGATAAAAGAACACGTCAGTTTTCCGGGAACCATGGTCGACCGTATTGTTCCGGCAGCAACCGACGAATCACTGGCGGAAATCAGTCAGCATCTGGGGGTGAATGATCCCTGCGCGATTAGCTGCGAACCGTTTATCCAGTGGGTGGTGGAAGATAACTTCGTCGCTGGGCGTCCTGCCTGGGAAGTCGCAGGTGTACAAATGGTGAATGATGTCCTGCCATGGGAAGAGATGAAACTGCGGATGCTTAATGGCAGCCACTCTTTTCTCGCTTATCTGGGTTACCTCTCAGGATTCGCCCATATCAGTGATTGCATGCAGGATCGCGCATTTCGCCATGCCGCCAGAACATTAATGCTGGATGAGCAAGCGCCGACACTGCGAATTAAAGATGTCGATTTAACACAATATGCGGATAAGTTAATTGCACGTTTTGCTAATCCGGCGCTGAAACATAAGACCTGGCAAATCGCGATGGATGGCAGCCAGAAATTACCGCAACGCATGCTGGCAGGTATTCGCATACATCTGGGGCGCGAAACGGACTGGTCGTTGCTGGCATTAGGCGTTGCAGGCTGGATGCGTTACGTCAGCGGCGTTGATGATGCCGGAAATGCCATTGATGTTCGCGATCCGCTTAGCGATAAAATTCGCGAACTTGTTGCGGGCAGCAGCAGTGAACAACGCGTAACCGCCCTGCTTTCCCTGCGTGAAGTTTTCGGTGATGATCTGCCAGATAACCCGCATTTTGTGCAGACCATCGAACAAGCCTGGCAACAAATCTCACAATTCGGCGCGCATCAGGCGCTATTAAACACCCTCAAAATTTAACGATTTCTGCGGTTAAAGCGGATGAAGCTCGCCTTCGTCCGCTCTCCCCTTCTCTTTTCTGCCTTTTTTAGCCAGGATTAACGCTCAGTTAACTTACCAGAGTATTGCGGAGCCGTTGTGACCAGGACCAACCTCATCACCGGTTTTCTCGGCAGCGGGAAAACCACGTCGATTCTTCATCTGTTAGCCCATAAAGATCCCAACGAAAAATGGGCGGTACTGGTTAATGAATTTGGGGAAGTCGGAATTGATGGTGCTTTGCTCGCCGATAGCGGCGCATTGCTGAAAGAGATCCCCGGCGGCTGCATGTGCTGCGTTAATGGTTTACCCATGCAGGTAGGGTTGAATACCTTACTGCGTCAGGGAAAACCAGACCGCTTGTTGATAGAGCCGACCGGGCTGGGCCATCCGAAACAGATCCTCGATCTGTTAACCGCACCAGTCTATGAACCGTGGATAGATCTGCGCGCCACCTTGTGCATTCTCGATCCACGCCTGCTGCTGGACGAAAAAAGCGCCAGCAATGAAAACTTCCGTGACCAGTTGGCTGCCGCAGACATCATTGTCGCCAATAAATCCGACCGTGCGACGCCCGAAAGTGAGCAAGCGCTACAGCGCTGGTGGCAGCAAAATGGTGGCGATCGGCAATTAATTCACAGTGAGCATGGGAAAGTTGACGGTCATCTTCTGGATTTGCCGCGTCGCAATTTAGCCGAGTTGCCCGCCAGCGCCGCGCATTCTCATCAGCATGGCGTGAAAAAAGGGTTAGCAGCGTTAAGCCTGCCAGAGCATCAACGCTGGCGTCGCAGTCTGAACAGCGGGCAAGGATATCAGGCCTGCGGCTGGATATTCGACGCTGATACGGTATTCGACACCATTGGCATTCTGGAATGGGCGCGACTTGCACCGGTGGAACGCGTCAAAGGCGTGCTGCGTATTCCCGAAGGGCTGGTGCGAATCAACCGTCAGGGCGATGACCTGCACATTGAAACGCAAAACGTTGCGCCACCGGACAGCCGTATTGAGCTGATTTCCAGCAGCGAAGCTGACTGGAATGCCTTGCAGAGCGCGCTGTTGAAGCTTCGTTTAGCGACTACCGCGTAAGGTTGCCTGCGTTTTTCAGTAAGATAATTAGAGAAAATATGATTAAAAATTTGCCGCAAATAGTGTTGTTGAATATTGTCGGCCTCGCGCTGTTTCTTTCCTGGTATATTCCCGTTAATCATGGATTCTGGTTGCCGATTGATGCGGATATTTTTTATTTCTTTAATCAGAAACTGGTCGAAAGTAAGGCCTTTTTGTGGCTGGTTGCATTGACCAACAATCGCGCTTTCGACGGTTGTTCTCTGCTGGCGATGGGAATGTTGATGCTGAGTTTCTGGCTGAAAGAAAACGCCCCTGGCAGACGACGTATCGTGATTATTGGTCTGGTCATGCTATTAACTGCAGTGGTATTAAACCAGCTGGGTCAGGCATTAATTCCTGTAAAACGGGCCAGCCCAACATTGACTTTTACCGATATTAACCGCGTCAGCGAACTGCTCTCTGTTCCCACGAAAGATGCCTCACGAGATAGCTTTCCCGGCGATCACGGCATGATGCTGCTTATTTTTTCGGCATTCATGTGGCGTTATTTCGGCAAAGTTGCAGGCCTTATCGCCCTTATTATTTTTGTGGTTTTTGCATTTCCCAGAGTAATGATTGGCGCACACTGGTTTACTGACATCATTGTCGGTTCGATGACCGTGATATTGATCGGTTTGCCCTGGGTGTTGCTGACGCCATTAAGTGATCGATTAATCACCTTTTTTGACAAATCACTACCGGGAAAAAACAAACATTTCCAAAACAAATAACTCACAGTAATTAACATCATCAGGGTTATTTTTATAGTGAGGATAATCCTGATGATGCGCACCGTGCTTTCATCCATCGCGCGCAAAAATCATTCTCTAAGTAAATGAATGGATTGCATGCGTTTCACTCAATCGTACTTTAATTGACCAATCCCGTTTATTAACTTTCTGTATCACTTTTTCTTATAAAAAATCATGTAAAACCGCTCGCCAAGACCGCACCAATCGGGTAATCTCGAACTCGTTTTGCCTCGGCGGTAGATTATCCTCACAGCATATAATTTTGTGCGTTAGTCCACAGATTTGGCCTTAAGGAATTGTTTCAACATGCCCAGGTAATTAGTCTCGTGTCGCTTGGCATTTTTTTATAACGATATTTGTCGTTAAGGACTTCAAGGGAAAACAAACAACATGGTCAAATCTCAACCGATTTTGAGATATATCTTGCGCGGGATCCCCGCGATTGCAGTAGCGGTTCTGCTTTCTGCATGTAGTGCAAATAACACCGCAAAGAATATGCATCCTGAGACACGTGCAGTGGGTAGTGAAACATCATCACTGCAAGCTTCTCAGGATGAATTTGAAAACCTGGTTCGTAATGTCGACGTAAAATCGCGAATTATGGATCAGTATGCTGACTGGAAAGGCGTACGCTATCGTCTGGGCGGCAGCACTAAAAAAGGTATCGATTGTTCTGGTTTCGTACAGCGTACATTCCGTGAGCAATTTGGCTTAGAACTTCCGCGTTCGACTTACGAACAGCAGGAAATGGGTAAATCTGTTTCCCGCAGTAATTTGCGTACGGGTGATTTAGTTCTGTTCCGTGCCGGTTCAACGGGACGCCATGTCGGTATTTATATCGGCAACAATCAGTTTGTCCATGCTTCCACCAGCAGTGGTGTTATTATTTCCAGCATGAATGAACCGTACTGGAAGAAGCGTTACAACGAAGCACGCCGGGTTCTCAGCCGCAGCTAATAAACCGTTTGGATGCAATCCCTTGGCTATCCTGACGAGTTAACTGAAAGCACTGCTTAGGCAGTGCTTTTTTGTTTTCATTCATCAGAGAAAATGATGTTTCCGCGTCTTGATCTAGGCTATAGTCCGGTCATTGTTATCTTTTAAATGTTGTCGTAATTTCAGGAAATTAACGGAATCATGTTCATACGCGCTCCCAATTTTGGACGTAAGCTCCTGCTTACCTGAATTGTTGCAGGCGTGATGATTGCGATACTGGTGAGCTGCCTTCAGTTTTTAGTGGCCTGGCATAAGCACGAAGTCAAATACGACACACTGATTACCGACGTACAAAAGTATCTCGATA
>OGGX01001055.1_pt1 | contig 12477 bp, 11 predicted proteins | sample 1571331 | NCBI WGS metagenome assembly OGGX01 (sample SAMEA2582056, study PRJEB24529) | metagenome | biome: Human gut stool | place: China | collected 2011
TAAGGTGATCGATATTTTATTTTCTAATGCATATAAAGATGAGATGCGTAAGTTTCGCCATGTGGCTATTTTGACGCATCACGGCCCGGTGTTTCGCCAGTTCAGTAATCGACCATTCATTTAATGGCTTATTAAACAACCGACATTCGCCGCTATCAGGTTGAAGATAGCCGGTTAACTGGCGAAGCAGCGTAGATTTTCCCGCACCATTAGGGCCGAGAATGGCAACAATTTCCCCACCGGGAAAAGTCAGCGAGACATTATCAGTCAGACGCCGCCCCTGAAGGCTATAAACCAGATTCTGGGCGCTGATCATGTGATCCTCCGGTTGCGCAGAATCAACCACATAAAATAAGGACCACCAAGCAGGCTGGTTAATAATCCCACGGGCATTTCTGCTGGCTGTACCAGCGTGCGGGCAAGCGTGTCTGCCATCAGCAATAAACAGGCTCCGGCGAGGGCGGAGCAAGGGATTAGCCAGCGGTGATTTGCCCCGGTAGTCATACGAATCAGATGCGGGATCACCAGGCCAATAAAGCCGATAATGCCGCTTACCGATACGGCGGCACCAACGAGCAGTGAGCTCACTAACAGTAATTGCTGGCGTTTACGCTTAACGTTCACGCCGAGGTAGTGGGCTTCTTCATCACCGAGCTGCAGTAAATTCAGCGTTCCGGCGAGACAAGTTGTTGCGATAATGGCCGGTAGGATGAATGAACTGGCAACCAATAACGTCGGCCATTGCGCCTGTCCAAGATTGCCCATCATCCACAATGTGAGTTGTCGTAGCTGCTGCTCATCGCCGATATAGCTCAGTATGCCGATCGCTGCGCCGCACAGGGCATTGATGGCGATACCGGAGAGTAATAATTGCATCATGCTGCCATCGCGATGGCGCTGCGTGATGAGAAAAATGATGGTGCAGACCACTAAACTTCCGGCAATGGCAAACACCATTTGCTCATAGAGCACCAGCGCCACGGGGAAGGAGAAGGGCAGCACAATAGCAACGCCGACCATTAATGCAGAACCGCTACTGACGCCGAGTAATCCAGGGTCAGCCATTGGGTTGCGAAAAAGCCCCTGCATAATTACCCCGGCGGCTGCCAACGCTGCACCTACCAGCACCGCCAGCAAAACCCGTGGTAGACGAATATTGAGCCAGATATCGCGGTATTCCTCATCAAAAAGGGCATCAAAACTGATCTTTAACGCTCCCTGACTGGCACCGAACAGCACCAGAGCGAGCAATAATAGTGATAGCCCCATAAAGATCCTGGCGGAAGAGAGTGAATCCTTGAGCACGCAAAACTCCGTTACGACATTACGGCGCGGAGATTCCGCGCCGGGGTATCACGCCGGTTTCAGGTCCGGTTCAATCAGACTGTGGACCTGCTGGTTAAGTGCTGGCGCATTTGCCAGTTCATGGATATGTGCGGCGACATCGGCACGGTGAACAAAACCATGACACTCCTGATTTTGTATCCGTTGTGCTTTGCCCGTTGCCGCCCCATCAAGCAGACCGCCAGGGCGGAGAATGGCGTAATCAAGCTGGCTGGTTTGCAACCAGCTTTCCGCCAGCGTTTTTTCCCGTACCGCCTGACCAAACGCAGCCTTTGCCCGCTCCGATAAAAACGGCCAGCTATCGCCGCATCCCAAAGAGGTCACCAGAATCATGCGACTGATGCCGGCCTTTTCGGCCTCATCAATCACTGTTCTGTGCGCCAGATAATCCTGAGCTCCTCCCATTGTTGAGATGATAAGCGCATCCGGGCCAGCTGCGCGGCAAGCAGCCGCAACTACGCTGGCATCACAGGCGTCGCCTGTAAAAACCTGTACGCCTTGTTGCGCCAGTTTCGTGGCGGCATCAGCATGACGAATGACAGCAACGACCGGACGTTGTTCCGCCAGCGCCAGTTCAAGCGTTCTGGCACCCACACCTTTTCCGCCTGCGCCAAAGAGTAGCCACGGCGTCATCAGGCGTGTTCCTTTAACGATGCCGCCAGAGCATGGAAAGCGTTGACCTGTTCGCTCAGGAGCTGACGATGGTCATCCCTGCCGAGGAAGATTTTCAGCATGGCGCTGCCTTCCTTATTGAAAAAGAGAATAGAGGCGGTGTCCATGCCCATAAATTTACGTTCGATCAAGGCAATATGCGTGCAGTTTTCTGCTTTGATATGCCCGGACATGCCGTGCTTTCCGCGTAGGTTGAAATAGCCGTGGCGGTGGAAACCCGAAGGCAGTTCGCCGCTAAATTCGAGGATTACATCGGCAGTATGTACTAACGTGGTGACGTTGCCCCATTCGCAGACGGTATCCCAGACAGTATCGAATTTATCGCCTGACACTATGGTAGAGGAGGGTAGATTTCTCACTACCTCCAGCAGTGTGGTGTTGTATTGTTCGGCTACCACCTCCAGCGTACCGTCCGGCTCCGTTTTCAAAAATTCTTGTAACGAGACATGGCTCATAAATCACTCCTGTTATGGTTTTTCACGCACAATCGCTGGCGCATTAAGTACCTGAATTAGTTCATTAAGAGACTGCAAAATATTGCTTGCCCAGAAACGACCTTCATTAGTCAGCCGCAGGCAAGTTGACGCATCGCGGCTTAAGCCTTTTTGGTGCCATTGAGCCAGTAACGGCGCGAGTTTTTCGGCATGTGGCGTAAGTTCATCCAGCGGTACACGCGCTGTTTCAACACCTGACTGCAAGGTATGACGCCATTGCGCATTACGTTCGGCGTTACGCATGATCATCATCAGCGGTTTTTTGCCTGCCGCGACGGATTCATGCCAGGTCTGCAGATTGCGTTCGTTCATCCAGGAGTAACCATTAATCGAACCGCCGGCTCCGGAACCAAAGGCCAGACAATCGGCACCTTGTTTTATCAGCAGGTTATAGAGATTGCGTTCGCGTGTGGTACGGCCCCAGTGGCTGTTACTGATGCAGCGCCAACCGGCATCGTCCATAAAATCACACCCTTGCAGATAAAGATCGCGACGTTCTGCCGGTGAGGGTACGGTAGTGCGCCCATTTTCCACGGCTTTGCCCAGCGGTGTATTGGGCAGGACATTGAGCGCATAGAGATCGACGCCGTCGAGACCGATATCGCGAGCAATAGCCAGATCTTCTCCCCAGGTTTGCGCATCCTGACCCGGCAGGCCAAACAGCAGGTCACAGACCACCGCAGCACGGTCACGTTTGACCAGGCTTTCCATAAACGCAATGGCGGTTGGGCCATCCGAGGTGCGGGCCATTTTCTTGCGGATTTTGCTGTTAAACGACTGGATACCAATTGAGAAGCGGTTTGCTCCTGCATCAAGACAACCATCGATTCGCTCAGCGTCAAAATTCAGTACCCGGCCTTCGATAGTGATTTCACAATCAGGGGCCAGTGGCAGCTTTTCTCGTAATGTGGTGATGATTCTGGCCAAATCGTGTGCCGAAAGCGCGGAAGGCGTACCGCCACCGAAATAGACCGCGTGGATGGGGGCAGACTGATGCAATACGCTGTCCGCTTCCATTTCTATTTCACGAATCAGGGCGTCGGTATAATGAGCACACGCATCTTCATTAAAACGGTTCTGATAAAAGCCACAAAACGTGCAGTGTGTCGCACAAAAAGGAATGTGTAGGTAAATCAGTCGCTTACGAGGTGATGCCGTTTGATTGATCATCTCTTGCCAGGTCTGTGCCAGTTGCTCTTTGGCAACCGGAATGGCTCCACGAAACGGCATCATGGCGCGCCTGTCTTTAAATGGCTGATAACCGTCTAAAGCAAAATGTGGCGTGAGATCCAGGGTGTTATTTGTGTTCATTCGTCTGATTTAAATCCATTTATTGCGGCCAAAGCTGCTGGTGTAAAGACTCAACGACATCAGCAATACGCGGACCCATTCCCAGAATCAGGTTTTGATCAACGGTGATAATGCGCTGGTTTTTCCATGCGGCAGTGTGGGTAATTCCGGCAATAGAACGTAGCCGATTAATATCGCCATCGACCATTTGTGAGGTTACGACAATCACTTCTGGATTGGCCGCAATCAGTGATTCTGCACTGTAGCTTTTGTACTGCTGGTGGGTTGCGACGTTTTCTGCTCCGGCAAGCGAAAGAATGGCGTCCGCGACGCTGCCTTTACCGGCAACCTGTGGCGCACTTCCGCCTGCGGAGAGAATAAACATGGCTTTAACCGGGGCTTTTTTGGCCGCCACGTTTTGCTGTACTCGCTCCAGGCGTTGGTTGATCTGTGTCACCAGCGCCTCGCCTTGTTCAGGAACCTGTAGCGTTTTTGCCAGTTGGCGAATGTTGGCGTACATCTGCTGAAGGGTGGCAGGCACACGCGGCAGGGTGACGACGTTGACTTTCTGCGCTCGTAGTTGGTCGAGCACAATTTGTGGCCCGGCATCCTGCCAGGTAATTACGCTATCCGGGCGAAGTGACAAAATGCCTTCGCTGCTGAGTTGTTTCCAGTAGCCAATATGCGGCAGTTTGGCGGTTTCTGGTGGATAAGATGTCGTTTCATCGACACCAACCACGCGTTTGCCAGCGCCCATCGCGTAGATTAGCTCCGTCAGCGATCCTCCTGCGACCACGATACGTTCGGCAGCCGTTACGCTAAAAGCCCAGCTAAGAGCCAGTACTGCCGTAAACAATTTTTTTCGTTTTACCGCGGTCTTCGCGGCAGAGGCCACGGCTGAAATACATAACGTCAGTGGGGAAAAAAGAAACGGCCTGGTGATGATCCTTGGCATAATATGAGAACTCTTATCAAATTGAGAATGATCATGATTATCATTTGAGTTATATATGAAATACAACCGTCGATTCAATACGCAAGGCGTTACAAGCGTATTTATTTTTGATTTTTATCAAGATGCTTCGTCAGCTAACGTTCTTGTTACCGACTAAATTTCAGCGCGGGAAAAAGCTGAGAACCCAGAGATATCGAGGCTTGCAGAGCAAAGCGAAGAGAAAATTATCACTGTTAACGACAAAGTTTAGTGATGAGGTCATGGGGGAATAACCATAAAAATAAAGTGGTTTCCAGGGCGCAGGATAAGTTTCATAACCCCCTGTTTATTGTGTTAATGGCGGTTAAAAAAAAGCTTGATCATAAAAAATTGATCGATAATAATTCTCATTATCACGTTTGCATTTAACAAAATACGGCCATATGGATAACAAAGCCATATCATTTACAAGGGGTAACGCACAGCGCTCTTCACTCCTGATGGGGCATATCGTTTTGCCTGACAAAGAGGGCGTGCTTTTGCGTATTTGCCGAGATACCAGGCAATTTCATGGGATATAAACGCCTGTAAACTCACCCGGCGAATATTATCGCTCTGAATTTTAAATAAATTTATTTTTCGCCAGCCACCCCGGTATTAACCCAGGCAGCCAGCATTTTTTATTTTCCTCATGGAGAATCGCTATGTCACGTCCGCAATTTACCTCGTTGCGTTTGAGTTTGTTGGCTTTGGCTGTTTCTGCCACCTTGCCAACGTTTGCTTTTGCTACTGAAACCATGACCGTTACGGCAACGGGGAATGCCCGTAGTTCCTTCGAAGCGCCTATGATGGTCAGCGTCATCGACACTTCCGCTCCTGAAAATCAAACGGCTACTTCAGCCACCGATCTGCTGCGTCATGTTCCTGGAATTACTCTTGATGGTACCGGACGAACCAACGGTCAGGATGGAAATATGCGTGGCTATGATCATCGCGGCGTGCTGGTTCTTGTCGATGGTGTTCGCCAGGGAACGGATACCGGACACCTGAATGGTACTTTTCTTGATCCGGCGCTGATCAAGCGTGTTGAGATTGTTCGCGGACCTTCAGCATTACTGTATGGCAGTGGCGCGCTGGGTGGGGTGATCTCCTACGATACGGTCGATGCAAAAGATTTATTGCAGGAAGGACAAAGTAGTGGTTTTCGTGTCTTTGGTACTGGCGGCACGGGGGACCATAGCCTGGGATTAGGCGCGAGCGCGTTTGGGCGAACTGAAAATCTGGATGGTATTGTGGCCTGGTCCAGTCGCGATCGGGGTGATTTACGCCAGAGCAATGGTGAAACCGCGCCGAATGACGAGTCCATTAATAACATGCTGGCGAAAGGGACCTGGCAAATTGATTCAGCCCAGTCTCTGAGCGGTTTAGTGCGTTACTACAACAACGACGCGCGTGAACCAAAAAATCCGCAGACTGTTGAGGCTTCTGATAGCAGCAACCCGATGGTTGATCGTTCAACAATTCAACGCGATGCGCAGCTTTCTTATAAACTCGCCCCGCAGGGCAACGACTGGTTAAATGCAGATGCAAAAATTTACTGGTCGGAAGTCCGTATTAATGCGCAAAACACGGGGAGTTCCGGCGAGTATCGTGAACAGATAACAAAAGGAACCAGGCTGGAGAACCGTTCCACTCTATTTGCCGACAGTTTCGCTTCTCACTTACTGACATATGGCGGTGAGTATTATCGTCAGGAACAACATCCGGGCGGCGCGACGACGGGCTTCCCGCAAGCAAAAATCGATTTTAGCTCCGGCTGGCTACAGGATGAGATCACCTTACGCGATCTGCCGATTACCCTGCTTGGCGGAACCCGCTATGACAGTTATCGCGGTAGCAGCGACGGCTACAAAGATGTTGATGCCGACAAATGGTCATCTCGCGCGGGGATGACTATCAACCCGACTAACTGGCTGATGTTATTTGGCTCATATGCCCAGGCATTCCGCGCCCCGACGATGGGCGAAATGTATAACGATTCTAAGCACTTCTCGATTGGTCGCTTCTATACCAACTATTGGGTGCCAAACCCGAACTTACGTCCGGAAACTAACGAAACTCAGGAGTACGGTTTTGGGCTGCGTTTTGATGACCTGATGTTGTCCAATGATGCTCTGGAATTTAAAGCCAGCTACTTTGATACCAAAGCGAAGGATTACATCTCCACGACCGTCGATTTCGCGGCGGCGACAACTATGTCGTATAACGTCCCGAACGCCAAAATCTGGGGTTGGGATGTGATGACGAAATATACCACTGATCTGTTTAGCCTTGATGTGGCCTATAACCGTACCCGCGGCAAAGACACCGATACCGGCGAATATATCTCCAGTATTAACCCGGATACCGTTACCAGCACCCTGAATATTCCGATCGCTCACAGTGGCTTCTCTGTTGGGTGGGTTGGTACGTTTGCCGATCGCTCAACACATATCAGCAGCAGTTACAGCAAACAACCAGGCTATGGCGTGAATGATTTCTACGTCAGTTATCAAGGGCAGCAGGCGCTCAAAGGTATGACCACTACTTTGGTGTTGGGTAACGCTTTCGACAAAGAGTACTGGTCGCCACAAGGCATCCCACAGGATGGTCGTAATGGAAAAATTTTCGTGAGTTATCAATGGTAATCATCTGCCCCGATATTTCGGGGCATTTATATGGAAGGAAGAGAGACAATGAACCACTACACACGCTGGCTTGAGTTAAAAGAACAAAATCCCGGAAAGTACGCGCGTGACATCGCAGGTTTAATGAATATTAGCGAAGCAGAACTGGCATTTGCGCGCGTCACGCACGATGCGTGGCGGATGTGCGGCGATATCCGTGACATTCTGGCGGCGCTCGAAAGTGTTGGCGAGACCAAATGTATTTGCCGTAATGAATATGCAGTCCATGAGCAAGGTGGTGCGTTCACAAACCAGCATTTGAACGGACATGCCGGATTGATCCTCAATCCACGCGCGCTGGATTTGCGTCTGTTTCTCAATCAATGGGCCAGTGTTTTTCACATTAAAGAAAATACGACTCGTGGCGAACGCCAGAGTATTCAGTTCTTTGATCATCAGGGCGATGCATTACTAAAAGTTTATGCCACCGACAATACCGATATGGCGGCATGGAGTGAGCTTCTGGCACGGTTTATCACCGATGAGAATACGCCGCTTGAGTTAAAAGCCGTTGATGCGCCAGTCGTTCAAATGCGAGCCGATGCCAGTGTGGTCGAGCAAGAGTGGCGGGACGTTCATCAGTTTTTTACGTTGCTCAAGCGCCACAACCTGACGCGCCAACAGGCGTTCAATCTGGTGGCAGACGATTTGGCCTGCAAAGTATCCAACAGTGCGTTGGCGCAAATTCTTGAATCTGCACAGCAGGATGGTAATGAAATCATGGTGTTTGTTGGCAACCGTGGCTGCGTACAGATTTTCACTGGCGTGGTAGAAAAAGTGGTGCCAATGAAAGGTTGGCTGAATATTTTTAACCCGACGTTTACTCTTCATCTATTAGAAGAGAGCATTGCTGAAACCTGGGTAACCCGTAAGCCTGCTAGTGACGGTTATGTGACCAGTCTGGAATTGTTTGCCCATGATGGTACGCAGATAGCGCAACTTTATGGTCAACGTACAGAAGGCGAACAGGAGCAAGCGCAATGGCGTAAGCAAATTGCTTCGCTGATACCGGAAGTCGTTACTGCATAACGTATAATTAACGGGAGGTCTGGCTATTTATTGCTGGGCCTCTTTATATTAATCAATCGATCACACCAGATAATCAATATGCTGATGGCGTACCAACTCATTGATCCGCTTAAGATTGAGGATCATCATGATATTGTGTTTATGGCAGTAGAACGTTTTTAGCGATATTTTCAGTTTCTCCAGAATATCTTCCGTTGTCATTTGATTCGCAATGCAGCTCAGAACCTGATGCTGCTTGCGCGAAAGGGACACATCCGCTTCAGGCACAGAGCAGTAACTGCCATTGATGAGTGCGACAAAGTCGATGATGGTGATAGTTCGCGGAACAAAGGTCACCGGTACTTTCCCCAGGCAGCGTTTAATATTAAAGGGGGAGAAAATAATCACATGGACAGGTTTTAATCGTTCAATTTGAGTGAGAAAATTAGAATGAAATACATTATTCATTAATGTATCAATAATGACGAAGGCATGCTGATGCAACATTACGTCGATCTCTTCTTCGTTCTGTATATGAACGACATTACCTTTACTCAGAATGTTTTTCATCGCAGTGAAGAACATCGTATCCCTGGTAATTATAAGAAACATAACCGACTCCTGGTGCGGACATTAACTTTATAATCAGTTTGCCAAAGGTAATTAACAGGACAGGGCTTATAATAATAATAGTTAGCTTACTGTGTATTAATTTGATGTAATGCATGATGCAGATGCTGAGAAAGCATCTGCATCTTTCGGTGGTGTTATTTGACCAGCTCAGGTGTTACCTGACTCACCGCGTTGGTGTAGTAAGGCGCACCCCAGCCCGGTTCCGGCCAGAATGCACCATAGCCGTAATCCCACAGGTTATAGGTGGTATTAACCACTTCTCTCAAATGCCACACCTGGATGCCCTGCATATTCACTTCGAGGAAGTTATACGGGACTTTATTGATAAAGCCAGGTTGTTCACCCTGAATGGTACCGAGGATGGTAACAAAGTGATTACGATAGTTCACTGGATCAAGGAAGCCGCTTTGTCTGGCGAGCAGTCGGCCCTGATAGTTGGCTTCAATATCAGGCTTCGCATAGCTATCCAACGGTAATACAGCGATTTCTAACAACGTATCCGTTTTGCCATTGATAACGTTGATAACCTTCCCACCAAAGCGCGCTTGTTGACCAACATATAACCCCGGCTGGTTATGAACAGCAACAAAACTTTTTTGAATATCAGGTTGGTTATTGCCTTTGATATTTTGCGGAATTGAACTACATGCGGCAAGCAAAAATGAAAGGCTGAGGATGAGTGCACCTTTTGTCATGTTCATGTTACTATCCTTATCAACAAATATTAAAACCATAATAGATATTTCTTTATAGTTTTCATCTGATTCTGAGGCGATATGCCTGATAGTAACGTAAACCTGTCTGATGTTTATATCCCTTCTGTTTAGTTTAATTCTGTTAATTTTGGGGCGTGACATGAGTATCCATCGCCCCATAAAATAGCCTTTTTTTAAAGGTACATAAAATCTATTTTTATTCAATGATTATAAAGTGCTAATGTTCATATTATGGGATTATATTCTGGTAATGATTTGATAAGCGAATTCTTTTGCCAGTTGGTGTTTCTATTTCCACCCCATAATTTATAGTTTTTTCATCAGGTAGCGATCTCTTTAAATAAGGTGCGTATGACATTTTTTTGGGGTTAAGCATCTCGTATTGAAATACTTCGAATTGATATTCAGACATTTCTGCCCATGTTTGAATTTTATTGTATCGGGAGAGTGTCGTAAAGGCTTTAACTTGCTTATAACATTGCTTTTGGAATTCTTTCTGATATTTTAATATGTCATTGTATGAAATATTGGTTATCCTGGCCTCTAAGAATTTAATTATTGTCGAAGCAATTTCCGCTTTTGCTCGTAAAAAGTTGTCATTAATGGTTAATAATGTTGAAAATAAACCTTCGATTTGTTTGTCAAGATATTGTCCATCTTTATATAATTTGGGGGTAGGGTGTTCTTTATGTGAAAAAATAGCGTCACCTAAATTTGCGTCAGTGAAATTTATATTAAGTAGATCTTCGAAATAAAACCTTGACAAGGTTAGAACGAACCCGGACAGGTTCTGTCCTGTCATATTGAAATCAATAAAGTTGGTTCCGGCAAAGACTTTCATCCTGTTTTTATTTTCACTGTGCTCAATATACAGCTTCGCCATTTTTAAGTACAAGCTTTGAATGTCTCTTATATCAGTTGGTAAGTCAGCTCGTTGTTCAGTAATAAAATTAGTATCTGAAAACATGGTTTGGACACTGAATCTTACTGGTATTCCCTCTTCTACGCTAATTTTAGTTATGATTGCCTTGTCGGGTTTAGGATTAGCGACAACAATGATTCGACATTCAGAATTTTTATTCTTTTCGTATCTAATGTTATTAATCTGATTAAGTATTGATTGTGTCTGTTGCGTAAGTGGTGTCGAACTTATCGTTTCAATGTTATTAATAAGACTTACAAGTTGAGCCACAACTTTTGAGTAGTCTGCATTTGTATATGTAGTGTTCGTGTGGCACGCATAAATTTGTGGGAGGTGTTGCCGCGCTAAATCATATTGTTCAGGGTTGTATCCTTCTCCAGAGAATGGGGAATTAATGGGTTGTTGTTCTTCCTGATTATCACAAGGCCACATCGGTGTGTCTGGTGTTTTAACATTGTCGGTATCTGTTGTGCGGTTATAAATATCGCCGTGATATGTATTTATCATACCTGGGGTAAAGTCAATTGACATAACATTCCTTATTGTTCATCTATTTCGCTAAATTTTTGTAAATCGGAGAATTAGAGCAGGAATGGATTTTCTTCTACGCGGAAATAAACACAGTGCGTCATATCTTCCTGATATAATTACCTTTAACTTCCCTTTCATTTCCACCCGGTAATATTTGTGTATAAAAAAAGGGCAGTGATAGTATCGTAAAGGAAACCGTTAACAACTATCAAAAAGCGCTCATTTTAAAAAGTTATGATGTTCTCCGATAGTGTGTGAAGTGATATTTTTGTGATGTTTTAGATGTGTAATAATGAACCAGGTTAAAGTGTATTTAAAAATGTGTTGTATTGGCGACTGAAATCTGCCCTTTAAAAGGGGGGATAGCACTGAAACAAAGAGACATTGCTTCTCCGATAAAATGTCAGAGAAGCATGATTGCGTGGTGATTGTCGATTGATGACTTACTGACGGATCCGTCATCATTCTCAAAGCATTAGTTAAGTTATTTGTGATTTTTAAGGATTATCCTATCTATGATTTTCTACTCAGAAGGATAAGGCACTCACAATGCTCCTTATAGTTTACTGCTGGCATCTATTTAAAATAGCATTTGAGTCAAATAGCCCATCAAGATAGCCATACCTAATATAACCGTCAGGAATGCAACTATCATCGGTATTCTGAACATTGATTTAAGTAATATCACTTCCGTCAGGCTTGCTCCGGCACTGCCGATGATTAATGCCATTAATGCTCCCAGACCCATTCCTTTTGTCATCAGAACAGATGCCAGAGGGATAACCGCCTCTGCCCGGATATACAGCGGAATTCCGACAACGGCGCTCAATGGGATGGCGAAGGGATTATCTGCCCCTGCATGAGCGGCAATCCACTGTGAGGGGATAAAGCCATAAATAAAAGAGCCTAGTAATACCCCTAACACAAGATATGGCAGTACGTCTTTAAACTGCTGCAATGCATCTTTGATGGCTAATTTTATGGGATTAATACTTGCCACTGCTTTGGTACTGCAACAGTTAACTGCGGGTTTCTCAATGACTTTAGCCGCTGGACTACAGCAACTCACTTTTATGGGCGTATATGTCGTCCCTGGCGAAGTTTTGGCTGGAGCACAACAATTTGCTGATGAGCTTTTACTGGCAATGATATGACGTTCAAACCCCAGAGAATCGAGGATAATACTGGCAAGTACGGAGATGCCGGC
>OGGX01001057.1_pt1 | contig 12439 bp, 8 predicted proteins | sample 1571331 | NCBI WGS metagenome assembly OGGX01 (sample SAMEA2582056, study PRJEB24529) | metagenome | biome: Human gut stool | place: China | collected 2011
CGCCCTGCGCAACCTCCCCTCTGGCCCGCCCCGCCGCCTAAGTCCCTGCGAACCGCTCCAAATTCACTCCCGCCCCCGTCCGCCTCCCTCTCACCCACTGCTCTTTTGACGTTTGCTGGTTCTTCCCCGCCAAGGGAGTGAAAGATACTGCTCGCTGGGAGTATTCTTTATTGGGATTGGCTTGTTTTGGGAGGAGTGGTTTGTTTTTGGAATATGTCAATTGCATGGCTGGTGATGCCTGTCAGGTCTTTGCGTTCGCAGGTGGCATAGTGGTATTTTAAGTATAATTGGAATGTTTCATCATCCATTTTGTCGATTGCTTCCCGGATGAGCAGCGCACAGCCGTCTGATGCTGCGTAATGCAGGCGTGTTGTCGGGAATATGGACATCAAATCGTCGATGTCTTCTTTACGCACAAGTTCAAACAGATCTTTGGGCTCGGATTTGGCGGCGAATGTTTCGGGGTCCAGCAGGCCGTTTTTTATGTATTCGGCTGCATTGATATTGCCGCGGTTGAATCCTTCGTCCAGAAGACAGCCGTCGGATATGACGTATGCTGCAAAGATGATGCCGCCCTGTTTTGTGACGCGGATGGCCTCGCCCAGCGCCTGGCGCTTGTCTTTTTTTGTGTATAGATGGTATAAGGGCCCTAACAGCAGCGTGATGTCGTATTGGTTGTCCGAAAAGGCTGATAAGTCCAGCGCATTGCCCTGGGTAATTGTTATATGTTCTGCCGGCAGCATATGACTGCAAAATACTTCTATGTTATGGGGGACCAGTTCTACTGCGTCAACCGTATATCCCAGACGCGCCAGCGCATGGGAATACCGGCCGGTTCCTGCTCCGATTTCAAGAACACGGCTGCCGGGTTTTATGTATTTTTCTATGTAGCGCATGGTTGTAAGAAATTCCACGGTCCCATGCCTTGGGCTCAGCCGGCTGTCCTCGTCATAGTTATTATAATAATCAATGATGTATGGATTTGTCTTCATATCGCACCCCTATGTTATATTGATTCGGTTATACCGCTAACGGATAAGGCCCAGTCCGGTTTTTCCTGTCTTATGAGAGCTGTCAGCATGTTTGCAGCCATTTTTTCTATATGGCTTCTGTCCAGTGTTATTTTTTGCGCCGCTGCTAAAACCGCTATGCCGTGGGAATAAAGAAATAAATCTATAAAGATTGCCTTTGCCCGCTCCGGCTCGATTCCAATGGTATCAGAAAATACCCTTTCCCTCTCCCCGTTGCCTGCCTCCATATAAAAATCCTTTGGCTCCGCCATACTCAAATCCATATGGTTTATAAACAACAGCCTGAACAAATTCGTCTCCTCTCTCGCAAACTCAATGTACGAAAGCGGCAGAACCAGACATGGATTTATGTGTTCCGAACTGCTGTAACTCTCCACATACTGACTGTAAAACTCATATGCAAAGTCAAGAAATTCCTTTCTTAATTCCTCCATGTTCTCATAACATGTAAAAATAGGCCGCGTGGAACATTGTAATCTGCCTGAAATACTTCTGGCATTAACAGACTCAAATCCTGCCTCTCTTGTAATCTCCAGAACCGTATTCAGAATCATCTCTTTCGTAATCTTCGCTTTAGGCGGCATCGGCTTACCTCGCTCATTGTCATATTATATCAGCAGCTTTACACATGTACCATCAGTTGCACCACATCCGATATGTTACAAAATTTGTGCCAAAACGTTATATAACAAACGTTATATAACCATTGTTACACAACAATCAACAACTGTCAAGCCCTATTCAATATTTTATAATTTATTTAATATTTTATAATTTACACTCCCTCTTCCTCACTAAAAAGTGCGGTTCATCCATCCACAATGGAATTAACCGCACCCACCAGCAAAACAATCATTTTCTATTTTAAACAGCATCAGGAAATACCCAGAGGAAGGTACACCCATTTCTCTGATTGTGCAGTGAAGTACCGGGAGACCTATTATACGTAGTGGGTGGGAGAAAGGGGGAAGGAAGCCGTATCCCCAGGTTCCTTCCCCCTTGCTTCCACGGACGCGATTCCACCGCCTCCCGCAGCCTCCCACTCCCAATCCTCTCACTCCACAACCCCCGCTCTCCTCTCAAACCCCTTAAACCTTCCCGAAAACATCAATGCCCTGAATATCCAGTCAATGAACATGCCGTACCATACCCCGGAAAGTCCCAGGTCGAATATGTATACAAAGAGGTATGCAAACCCGATACGGAATACCCACATGGAGAATACGGACACTGCCATGGTGAATTTGGCGTCCAAGGAGGCCCTCAGGGCATGGGGGATGGTGAAGGCCAGGGGCCATATAACCATGGCTATGCTGTGGATCAGGATCAGCTCACGGGCCATAAGGGCTGCCTGGGGGGACAGATGATAGATTCCCACCAGCGGACCGGACCAGATGACCATGGCTGTGCTGAATACGGCCAGGATTCCATAGACCACCATAATAAGGGATTTGGTGTCGCTCTTGGCTTCCTTCAGACGGCCTGCGCCAACGCATTGGCCCACTATGGTCACCAGTCCTAAACCGATGGCATTTCCCGGAAGATAGAGCACGGTCACCAGGTTACTGGCCACGGCAAAGCTGGCTATGGATACTGTGCCCAGGGAGGAGACAAGGCTCTGAAGGAATATCTTGCCAAACTGGAACATGCCGTTTTCCAGCCCGTTGGGAATTCCGATGGACAGGATATTCTTTATCATATGGCGGTCCGGAATCAGGAACTTCCAGCTGTTGAGACGAATGGTATTGTTCCGGTTCTGTATAAGGACAAACATCATAAAGGCTGCTGTCACACGGCTTATGAGGGTGGGCCAGGCCACTCCGGCCACACCCATCTTAAGGCCGAACACGCAGATTGCATTTCCTATAATGTTAATCATATTCATGACAAAGGAAGTCATCATGGATACCTTTGAGTTGCCCATGGAACGGAACAGGGCTGCGCAGGCATTGTAGAGTCCGATAAATGGATATGACAGGGCTGTGATCCAGAAATAGGTCTGGGCGTTGTCCATTACATCCTGTTCCACTTTTCCAAATATACCTCCCAGCAGGTGGCGTCCCCCTGCAAGAGCTGTCCCGGCAATGATGACTGAGAGAAGCAAGGTCACCAGGACCAGCTGCCCGGCTGCCTTTCTGGCATCCCTGGGCTGCTCCTTGCCCAGGTACTGGGCCGAAATAACGGCGCCTCCGGTAGCCAGGGCTCCCATGATTTGTATGATTAAGACGCTGATGGAATCCACCAGGGAAACGCCGGAGACCGCGGATTCCCCCACTGCGGCCACCATCACCACGTCCACCATTCCCACCAGCACTGCCATGATTTGTTCCACAATAAGGGGGGCCAGAAGTTTTATCATTTGTTTTCTGGAAAACATATCTTACGTTCCTCTTTCTCTCATAGTTCCAGCAAATACCCAGCCATAATACCCGGAGGCGCTTTTTCCTCTCAGGTCTGTGGCTGGGTATCCGTGAGACAGGCCAGGGCCTGCCCTTTATTGTTTTTCTGCATTCATTACCGCACTTCGTAGCTCCCGGAACCCATGGCCTTCATAGAGGTGCTGTAGAACCTCCTTGCGGCCCGAATCAGATAACAGGTATCCTTGATTCCCACTGTCTCGTAGGGGGAATGCATGGACAGCTGGGGCAGTCCGATGTCTACTGTGTTCACAGCCACATGACTGTTGGAAATATTTCCCAGAGTGGAGCCTCCTGCCTTGTCGGAACGGTTGGTAAATGCCTGGCAGGGTACTCCCTCTTCCTGGCACAGTGCCCTGAACACGGCAGCTGAAAGTCCGTCTGTGGCATACTTTGTGCTGTATTTGATGACGATTCCCTCATTCATATAGGGACGGTTTACGGGATCTGATTTGTCTCCATGGTTGGGGTGGGCTGCGTGGGCATTGTCAGCGGAGACCATGAAGCTGGAGGCAATGGCCATCAAATACTCCTCCTCGCTTCTTCCCATGGCGCTGTTAATCCGCCTCAGCACATCCTCCAGGAAGGTGGAGTCAGCTCCCTGCTTGGTCAGGCTGCCTATCTCCTCATTGTCAAATACCGCGTGAACACTTACACACTCCGGATGACCGCCCTCCAAGAACCCCTTCAAGGTGGAAAATGCGCACTGCAGGTCGTCTAAATGGCCGCAGGATAAGAACTCCCCGCCGGCCCCCCAGATACTTCCGGGCACACGGTTGTAGAGATAGAGATCGTGTCCCAGGATATCCTCCTTTTTGACCCCTGCGCTCTCAGCCACAGTCTCCATAAAGGTTCCCTTTGCGTCCGCACCGCCGTATAAGGGCAGCATGTCTACCTGGGCATTATACTGATAGCCCTCATTGACCTCACGGTTAAAATGAATGGCCAGGTTTGGTATCATAAGCAGATCGCGGTCCACCTTTACCAGCTTTGTGGCAATGCGGTTTCCCTCCTTCACTGCCAGACGGCCTGCCACGGAAAGGGGACGGTCAAACCAGGGAGCGCACAGCATACCGCCGTATTTCTCCACGTTCAGCTTCACATAGTGGTTCTCTGCCTCCATCTCCGGATTTTCCTTGATTTTAAAGGAGGGGGAATCACTGTGGCTGGCCATGATCTGGAAACCGGAAAATGCCTTTCCCGGCACCTTAAAGGACACAATGGATGAACCGTTCCTGGTCACATAGTAGGATCCGCCCTCTGTGAGCTCCCACTTTTCTCCCTCATGAAGCTGTGTGAAGCCTGCCTCCTCAAGACAGTCCGCAATGGACTGTACCGCGTGGAAGCAGGTGGGGCTTTTTTCAAGAAAACCGATGAGTTCTTTGGCTGTGCTTAAGCAGTCTTCTCTGTCTATATTCATATGATATCTCCTTTGTCTCTTATTTCTCCTCTACTGTACCATAAAGACATCGCCACGGCAATGCGGGAAGCTTAACTTTTTTTCTCCTTTGCTGCCATCCATGGCATAATGAACCCAAGTCCTACCAGCACAAAGGGAGTCACGATATTCAGAGCCAGCTGGAAGGGATCCTCTGAGTAAATACCTGTCAGGCATGCAAAGGCCGTGAATAGAAAGCACCAGCCGCCCACCAGGATGCCTGCTGTTTTCCCCTTCACAAACCTGTACTCGCCGCAGAACGCATCCCCGGCCCTTTTTAAGGCAATGTATGCCACAAAGACCCACAGATATCGCAGGGGCATGCACACCGAGTTTACCTTGACCAGCCAGCGCACCAGAGCGTCCACGTTCCTGATGCCAAAGGCAGGGACCACAATCAGCACACAGACAATGAGCGTCACCAGCCTGTGTCCGTTCACATAGGTGCCGTGTTCATTTTTCTCAAACATCTTGCCGGGGATAAAGCGGGAATCCGCACTGTCCAAAAGCATTCTGAGGGGCGCGTCCACGGACAGGACCATAACGGAAAACTGTCCAATCAGATTGGTCAGCGCGTATACCACCACAAAGAAATTCCCCGCATGGTAATATTCACCCAGCTTCTGGAACGCGTAGTAGGCTCCGTTGGTCATCAGGTCCTGGGGAATATGATTGGAGTCAAACATCATGCCCAGGGCAATGGTGCCCAGGATGGCGGTCACGGCCACCATGGCTGCCAGGGCTACCATGCCCTTTGCAAAATCCCTGGAAGGATCCTTCATCTTATTTACATAGGGGGAAATCTTCTCACATCCTCCCACCGCAAAAACCAGGATGGAAAGGCTCAGAAAAAAATTGGCGTTAAAATCCGGTATAAAGGACGAAGGGGACCAGTCAATGGCCAAGAAGGCACCGTCTGTCAGGGCCGGAGCAGCCACCATCATGACAATGAACAGCATGGACATGATGAACATGGCGGAACCTGCCAATGTGGCAAGCCTCTTTAGCACCCCCATCCCCTTGCCGGACAGATACATGGCAAACAGGAAAATGACCAGGCACAGAATCTGCATCACCGTGGTGTTCATGCCGCTGGCCCTCTTGTCCTGGAACAGGGCCCAGCTGGCTGCAATCACAGTGGAATTCGGCTTCTGGGATATATAGGGCATGTGAACCACCCAGTAGGTCCAGCCTGCGTAGTAAGCCATCTTGGGCCCTATGGTCTCATGAATCCAGGAGCTGACCCCGCCTCCGGCATGCTTGAAGGTGGATCCCAGCTCTCCCACCATTAGGGCATAGGGCACAAAATAAATGGCAAATATAAGAATCCAGGATACAATGGCCTTTAATCCGCCGTATTCCGAAAATCCGTTTATCACATTCCCAAATCCCCAGACCGTTGAAAAAGCCATAAAAGCCAGGGTATGCCAGAGAATCTTTTTATCATCTTTCTGCTGCATCACAATGTTTCTCCTTATCTCATTCAGAATGTACTTTCTGTGACATTTCTGTCCATGTCGTACATTCTTCCCAAAATGAGGGAAAGATATAAGCACTCAGATAGAATCATGACCTGGTTTCCTTCAGATGCTTTACTGCCTCGGACAGCTTCATGCTGTTGGAGCCTTTAAAAAGAATGCAGTCGCCCTCCCTGATGTTTTCGTCCAGCCACTTTTCTGCCTGGGCCAGACTGTCTATTTCAATATGTGGCGTCGCTGCGCGGGCTGCATCCATTCCGCTGCCGATGCAGGCTGCCAGCTCTCCAAGCAAAAGAACCATGTCCAGTGGATGTTCTCCTATGTAGGCGCCTATTTCGGCATGGAACCTTTCCGTATCCGGGCCCAGCTCCTTCATGTCGGCCAAGACCGCAATCTTTCGTTCTCCCTTCACGCTGTCCAGCACCTCCAGTCCGGCCTTCATGGACACCGGGCTGGCATTGTAGCTGTCGTCAATGACAGTGACGCCGCCCCATTCAAATATCTGCTGGCGTCCCTTGTAGCCCTTAAACTGTCCCAGGGCCAGGGCCGCCTTCTCCATGGAAAGCCCGTATGTATCCGCCACTGCCAGGGCCGCCATGGCATTGCTCACCATGTGGCTTCCCATGACCTTAAGGCGCACCCGGACCCTGCAGTCGCCGTGAACCGCCGTGAACACGGGATACCCCTCTTCCAGGTGCAGGTCCTCTGCCCTGTAGTCACAGTCCCTGCCCAGTCCGTACAGCACCTTCTTCCTGCCCTCCTTAGGAACCACTGAGGCCAGAAGAGGGTCGTCGCCGTTTAAGAACAATATGCCCTCTGGCGGCATTCCCTCCTGGATATGGAGCTTTTCCTCCAGAATGCATTCCTGTGATCCCAGCTGTTCGATGTGGGCTATTCCTATGTTGGTCATGACGGCACAGTCCACCCTGGCCACCCTGGCAATACGCTCCATCTCCCCGGGTTCGCTCATTCCCAGCTCAATGACGCCAATCTCAGCAGACTGCGGGATCTCCGCAATGGTAATGGGCACCCCCACCTGGCTGTTGCTGTTGCCTGGTGTCTTATAGACCTTGAATCCGGCGCTCAGGGCCTCCGCTATCATTTCCCTGGTAGTGGTCTTTCCCACGCTTCCCGTGATTCCCACCAGGGGAAGACTCAGGCGTTTCCTGCAAAAACTCCCCAGGTCCTGAAGGGCCTTCTTCGTGTCAGACACCTCAATCCATGCTGCCTGAAGTGCTTTCCTCTCCTGCTCCCTGTTTTCCCCGCACTGCTGCCGGACACAGGCTTTAACATCCTCCCCGCAGTGATGTTCGCTGGTAAATACCACGGCCGCCCCGCTGGCAATTGCCTGGCAGAAAAAGCGGTGGGCGTCCACCCGCTCACCCACTATGGGCACAAACAGGTCATCCCCCTCCATTTTTCTGGAATCCAGGCTGATGTGTTTAACATGCTGATCCTCCTGGCCATGCAGCAGGTTTCCTCCTGTGGCTTCAAGCAGTTCCTTAACCGTTATTCCTGTCATACTGTGTCTCGTCTCCCAACTCTTTTATGGTTTCTTCAATGACTTCCCTGTCCAGGAAATGATGGCGCACGCCGTTGATCTCCTGATAGTCCTCATGTCCTTTGCCGATGACAGCTATCATATCCCCCGGCTGCGCATGAAGGATGCTGCTGCGGATTGCGTCCCTTCTGTCAGGAATTTCAACAAAGTCCCCTCCTGTTTTTTCTATGCTTCCCCGGATGTCCGCCATGATGTCCTCCACCTTTTCATACCTGGAGTTGTCTGCCGTGATGATGCTTAAATCGGCCAGCCTTCCTCCAATCTCGCCCATGGAGTAGCGTCTGTCCTTGGAACGGTTGCCGCCGCATCCAAATACCACCACCAGCCGCCTGGGATGATACTGGCGCAGGGTGGTAAGAAGGCTCTCCATGCTTACCGCATTGTGGGCGTAGTCTACCAGGACCGTACACCTGGATGAGGTGTGGACGATTTCCATACGTCCATTGACACGTATGTGCTCCAGGGCGTGGACAATCCTATCTTTTGGAAGTCCCAGGAAGGAGCATACGCACAGGGCTGCCAGGGCATTGTCCACGTTGAACAGGCCGGGAATTCCCAGACGGACATCCATGTCCAGGTTCCCTGTGACATCAAACTCAGTGCCCACAAAATCCGGCCGGGACACATACCGGACGTTTGAGGCTTCAAAGTCTGCCTTCGTCTCCCCGTCCTCCTTTACGCGGTACGTATAAAGCCGGCAGGACGCGTCCTTTACGATTTCTTTAAAATGCCCGTCGTTTAAGTTTACCAGCCCTATCCTGCACATGCTCAAAAGACGTGATTTGCAGCAGAGATATTCCGCAAAATCAGCGTGCTCATCCGGCCCGATGTGGTCCGGGGATATATTGGTGAAAATGCCGTAATCAAAGGCGAGGCCGTCCACCCGGTGCATCTTGATTCCCTGGGAGGACACCTCCATAATCATATACTGGCAGCCTGCCTCCGCCATTTTCGCAAAGGACTGATGCAGTTCATAGGATTCCGGCGTGGTATTCATGGTAGGGGTCACCTGTCCATTGATCACCGTGCCTGTGGTGCCTATCATCCCCACCTTTTTTCCTGCCGCTTCAAGAATGGCTTTTATCATATGGGTGGTGGTGGTCTTTCCCTTTGTTCCCGTCACGCCAATGGTAATCATTTTGGACGCAGGATAACCGAACCTGGCTGCCGAGAGAAGAGCCAGGCTTCTCCTGGCCTCTGCTGTCTTAAGTATTGTCACCCGGCCCATCTCATCCTCCGCAAGTCCTGAGGCAGCCAATTCCTCCTCAATGTCCCGCTCCGTCACAAGGACGCGGACGCCAGCGCGCAGCACATCCGGTACAAACCGGTGGGAATCCACCCGGGTCCCCGCCATACACACAAACACAGCTCCGGGCACTGCCTTTCTGGAGTCGTAGACCACCTCTGTGACCTCCACATCCAGGCTTCCTCTGACAAGTTCATAATCCAGCTCATTCAACCAGGTTCTAAGTATCATATCAATACCTCATTTCTTTTTCGTGCAACTTATATTATGCCAAAATATATCCTGGCCCGGCGCTCCTTTTTCGGATGCGCCGGGCCAGGCCCATTTCCTAGAAAAGTCCGGTAATCTTACCGTTCTCATCCACATCAATGCTGTCTGCTGCCGGTTTCTTCGGAAGTCCCGGCATGGTCATGATGGAACCTGTAAGCGCCACCACGAAGCCTGCTCCTGCTGATACATAGGCATCCCTTACATTGATGGTAAAGCCCGCGGGCCGCCCTAACTTGGTCTGGTCATCCGACAGGGAATACTGGGTCTTGGCCATACACACCGGCAGGTTTCCAAAGCCCATATCCTCAATGCGCTTTAATGCCTTGGCAGCGGCCGGTGCAAAGGAAGCGCCGTCTGCTCCGTAAATCTCTTTTGCAATGGTGTTAATCTTATCCTTAAGGCTCATCTCATCCGGATAGAGTACATGGTACTGGGTTGGCTTGTTCTCCAGTGTCTCCATTACCTTTTCAGCCAGGGCAATGCCGCCCTCGCCGCCCTTTGCCCATACCTCGGACAGAGCGAACTCGCATCCCCTGTCTTCGCAGAACTTCTTGATATAAGCATATTCTGCCTCGGTATCGGATATGAAGGAATTGAGAGTAACCACCACAGGCACGCCGAACTTCTGGAGGTTCTCAATGTGCTTCTCCAGATTGACAATGCCCTTTTCAAGGGCTTCCAGATTCTCAGCTGACAGCTGGTCCTTGGGCACGCCGCCGTTGTACTTAAGGGCCCTGACCGTAGCCACCAGAACCACTGCGTCCGGCTTAAGCCCTGCCTTGCGGCACTTGATGTCAAGGAACTTCTCAGCTCCCAGGTCAGCACCGAAGCCGGCCTCTGTCACTACCACGTCTGCCAGCTTCAGGGCTGTCTTCGTGGCTCTCACGCTGTTGCATCCGTGGGCGATGTTGGCAAACGGGCCGCCGTGTACCAGGGCGCCTGTGTGCTCCAGGGTCTGGATCAGGTTGGGCTTTAACGCTTCCTTAAGGAGGGCTGCCATGGAGCCCACTGCATGGAGCTGCTCTGCGGTCACAGGCTCTCCTGCAAAATTATAGGCCACAATAATCTTGCCCAGACGGTTCTTTAAATCCTCCATGTTGTCTGCCAGGCACAGGATCGCCATGATTTCAGAAGCCACTGTAATGACAAAGTGATCCTCCCTGACCATGCCGTCTCCCTTTGCTCCCAGGCCCACCACGATGTTGCGCAGAACGCGGTCATTCATGTCCACACAGCGCTTCCACTGGATCTGCCTTGGGTCAATCCCCAGGGCATTGCCCTGCTGGATATGGTTGTCTAAGAGAGCTGCCAACAGGTTATTGGCGGAGGTAATGGCATGGAAATCACCTGTAAAATGCAGGTTTAAATCCTCCATGGGCACAACCTGGGCATAACCGCCGCCGGCTGCTCCTCCCTTAACGCCGAAGCAGGGGCCCAGGGAAGGCTCTCTGAGGGCTATGATGGCCTTCTTTCCCATCTTTCCAAATGCCTCGCCCAGACCAACCGTGGTGGTGGTCTTTCCTTCTCCTGCCGGTGTTGGATTGATGGCTGTTACCAGCACCAGCTTTCCGTTGGGACGGTCCTTTACCTGCTCCCAGAGTTCATCTGTCAGCTTTGCTTTGTATTTACCGTAAAGCTCCAGGTCATCCTCCCCGATTCCGTAAGCAGCAGCCACTTCTTTAATGGGCTGCATCACGGCCTCCTGCGCAATCTCAATATCTGATTTCATATTTTTGTTCCTCCTCTTATATTACGCCCCACGGTTTCCCGCCTTTGCAGGTCCGTCAACGTTTTATTCAAAAGCACCGGCCGCTGCTGCCCTTGCCGGCAGCCGCTGCTCTTGTTTCCCCATACACCCCTGTTCCCCTGCTCCGGCCCGCATGCGCCGCGCTTTCAGGGAACAGTTTCTAATACCCCTGCTCCAGCAGTTCCTCAAATTCTTCCATGCTCATAAGCACTTTCCTGGGCTTGGTGCCCTCTTCCTCGCCCACTACCCCTGCTTCCGCCAGCTGGTCCATAATCCGGGCAGCCCGGTTGAAGCCAATCTTAAACATCCTCTGGAGCATGCCGATGGATGCCTTTTCTTTTTCAATGATAAACCTGCCAGCCTGGACAAAGTACTCATCCCGTTCAGAAGCCCCGCTTCCTCCGTCCATGGACGGGGAAGAGACACGGCTCTCCACTTCCGGATTATATTCCGCCACCATGCCCTGTTCTGTCAGGAATTCCACCACCCGGCCCACTTCCTCATCGGACACAAAGGCGCCCTGTACACGCTGGGGTTTGGGGAATCCAGCCGGATAAAAGAGCATGTCGCCCTTTCCCAGCAGCTTCTCGGCCCCGTTCATATCAATAATGGTCCTGGAGTCCACGCCTGAAGACACGGCAAAAGCAATTCTGGACGGCACATTGGCCTTAATCAGTCCGGTGATGACATTGACCGACGGCCTCTGGGTTGCAATGACCAGATGGATTCCCGCAGCACGGGCCAGCTGGGCCAGACGGCAGATAGCATCCTCCACTTCTCCCGGAGCCACCATCATAAGGTCTGCCAGCTCGTCGATGATAATGACAATCTGGGGCATCTTCACCGGCTTTTTGTCATCCTCTATATCCTTTATCTTTTCAACTCTTTCATTGTAGCCCTTTAAATCCCTGACATTGCACTCCGCAAACTTCTTATAGCGGTCCGTCATCTCGGCCACAGCCCAGTTCAGTGCCCCTGAGGCCTTTTTGGGGTCTGTCACCACCGGGATAAGCAGATGGGGGATTCCGTTATAGACACTGAGCTCCACCACCTTGGGGTCCACCATAATCATCTTCACATCCTCTGGTTTGGACTTGAAAATGATGCTCATAATCAGGGTATTGATACACACCGATTTACCGGAACCAGTGGCGCCTGCTATAAGCAGATGGGGCATCTTTCCTATGTCCGTCACCACCACCTGCCCGCCGATATCCTTGCCCACAGCAAAGGCCAGACGGGACTTGTGGT
>OGGX01001062.1_pt1 | contig 12343 bp, 7 predicted proteins | sample 1571331 | NCBI WGS metagenome assembly OGGX01 (sample SAMEA2582056, study PRJEB24529) | metagenome | biome: Human gut stool | place: China | collected 2011
CAAATAACCACAGTTAATTAAAAAGAGAACTAATTATGATTCGTAAAATATATACCTTATTAATGCTAGGACTTTGCTTGGGTTTTGCTGCCTGTAGCGATGATAATGATGGTCTGGATCCTAATTCGGCTGCTCCTGTGATTAAATTCCCGATGGAACAACTGGATGTGGATTTAAATAAAGTGGATAATCTGCCGGTAGTGGCTGTCATTAAGTCTCAGGCCGGACTCCAGAGTGTGACAATGAAATTGCAGACTGTGGAGGGAGTGACCGAATATAAAACGGTGACTGAATTCTTTAATCCCAATTCTTACAGCTTATCCGAAAACCTGGAGTACAATGCAAATTACGAAGCTTTTATCATTGAGGCTACGGACAAATTGAATCATGTTACGAGCGGGACTTTACCAATTGCTGTTACCGATGTGATGGCGCGCCCTGTCATTACATTCGATCCCGAAGAGATTATATATGATGAGATGGATGAAAATCCGGTAATGCCTCGTACCACTTTTAAAATCGTTTCGGAGGCAGGTTTAAAGAAAGTAGAAAGATTCTTGGTTTCTGTTGATGGACAAACATCGAAAGGGGGAGATGTGTTGAATGGTGATAAAATATTTGAGTATGATGAATTAATAGAATATAAAGAAGGTGATAAGGGCTTTAAAGTGAAAGCTGAAGATATATATGGTAATATCACAATTTCTACTTTGCAGGTGTCATATAAGACAGTTCCGGTTCCTGTATTGACTTTAGGTAAAGAACTTATTACTACCGATGAAGGAGTAGATACGGAAGTTCCAATGCATATTGAATCGGTTCGTGGTATCAGAGAAGTAGTTATTTATCGTATAGAAAAAGGAATCGAAACGGAAATTTTACGTAAAGGATTTAGTGGTGATAAGAATTTAGATTATAATCCAAAAGTACAGCTTACGGAAGAGACGTCTCAAATCAAAATTGTTGTATCCGATGGTAGAGAAGGAAAAGATGTGAATGGAACAGTGAAGACTTATGTTAGTATGGAAGTTGTTGATCTTCAGGTGGGTAGCCAAAAAATGGCGAACGCAGAACCATTTGCTTTGATTTCTTTGAAGGATATGAAGACTTATTCTGTGGATGAGGCTATTGTGAGTGAAGAAAGTGCTAAAAATATCGATATAAAATTCTATGCGGCATCTAATAGTGGAGTGATAACTTTCCGTCTTTACTCTCCGGAAAATGTAGATGGTAAGAATGGAGAATATGCAGGGAGTACAGGTAAGTTAACAGCCTTGAAGAAAATGAATATGACACGTTTTGCTAAATTGTCTAATTTTGATTATGAACAGGCAACTCGCTCGTCTATTGAAGAAGAGTTCGGAAAAGCGACAACAGCCGCTAGGGCAGATGTGAATGTTGGAGATATTATTGGATTTAAAACGGGAGGTTCTTCCAGTGCTGGCGGCGGTAGAATTGGTGTTATTAAAATTGTTGATATATCCGATAAGATGGGTACCGATGCAACAAAACGCATCGCGACTGTTGAAATTAAATTCCCCAAACAGAAGTAATTGTTATTTTCTTTTGATAGTTAGGTGTGTCATACTACCTAACTATCAATTGATTGCTATCTTCTAATAGAACAAATGTTATCCCGGTTTTATCTGATTCTTAAATAAATATATGCATAACTGGAATTAATATGGCAAGACCTATTTATCAGTGTTTTTTGACCTTTGGTATGGTTGTACTCCTTCTGCTGACAATAGCCTGTTCATCTTCTGAAACGACTGAATCTTCGGGATTGGAACAGCCCATTTTACCGCATCCGACAGGGAATGAATATACCTTTCTGAATGTAGAGTATAGAAAATGGCAGAACGGGACTTTCCAAGCATGGACAACGGCAGACTCGAAGGAAACTCGAACCATTGACTATATGAATTGGTATGTTCCCTCCTCGGATTATAGTCGGACTGCTTGGGGAGGACGGATAGGTTTGCAACCATCTTCTGTGGTTGGAAAAGAAGGCTTTTTCCGAGTGGCTAGTTGCGCAGGACGTTCTTATTTGCTCGATCCGGATAATGGAGCCGTTATTATTCATGGAATTCAGCACGTCCGTCCGGGAGAATCTACTGCACATAAGAAGGCTTTCAGCACTCGATATGGCAGTGAAGCACGATGGAGTGAAGAGACAGGTAAACTGATTGCGGACAATCATATAAACTATATTTCGTATGGATCGAACCGCATTGAAGCATTTCCTGCAGCGGTACGTAATAACCTGCTAACACCTAAGACGCAAAAGATTGCTTATGCGGAGAATCTGTATCTGCTTCGTACGTTTATGTGGGATATGAGCAAGAATTTAGGCTATACGTTTGAGGATGATAAGTACAATCGCCTGATTCTTCTTTTCGAACCGACGTTTGCCGCTTACATAGATCATCTTGTACAGGAAAAGTCTGCTTTATTTGCCGGTGATAAACATTTTATCGGCTTCTATCTCGACAATGAACTACCGTTTGCCAGTTATCAGAATACCGATCCTTTGCGCGGAATCGATCTGAAGCATTTCCTGTCCTTGCCCGAACGTTATAAAGCAGCCCGGGAGTATGCAGAAAGGTTTATGCGGGATAACGGCATAGCCTCTGCCGGAGCGATAACCAAGAAAGATCAGGAAGACTTTCGGGGGATGGTTGCCGATTATTATTATCAGTTGACTACCGCTACCGTCAGGAAATATGATAAAGAGCATTTGATTTTGGGAACACGTCTGCACGATTGGAGCAAATATAATCAGAAAGTAGTGGAAGCCTGTGCTCGTTATTGCGATCTTGTTTCCATTAACTATTATGCGCGTTGGCAACCGGAAAACGATTTTTTGGCAAACCTGAAAAACTGGTGTGGAGCGAAGCCTTTTTTAGTTTCGGAATTCTATACGAAAGCAGAAGATGCCAGTTATCAGGGAACTCGATATGCCAATACCGAAGGAGGTGGATGGCTGGTACATACACAAAAGAATAGAGGTGAGTTTTATCAGAACTTCTGTCTTCGTTTGCTGGAAACCCGAAACTGTGTGGGCTGGGTACACTTTGAGTATAATGACGGCTACGATTCTGATGGAAAAGCTTCCAATAAGGGAGTGGTGTCCATCGAATATGAACCTTATGGACCTTTCCTGTCGCAGATGCGGCAGTTGAATCTTGCAGTTTATTCACTGATCGATTATTATGATGCAAAATCAGTTCAATAGATCAACGGAAATTTAAAAAAGACAAATTGAATATTTAGAATTAAAATAGTTATGACCATGAAGAAGTTTAGTTTATTCGCAATCCTTTTAGGATTTAATATAGCTTTGGGAGCATGTTCCGATGATGATACCGCTCCTGTAGTGCAAGATGAAATCTTTCAACTTCCGGAAAAGGCTTATGTGCTGGCGGAGCAATCCAGACGGGCTATTGTCATCAGAGATGCGGAAACGCATCGCAATATTTGGAGTTGGGATCCTTATACTGCCTGTGTACCTGCTGCCCAACAGGGTTGGTTTGTCAATCCGAGTGAAGTAAAACCGGTTTTCAATAGACGCTATATCTTAATGACTGCCTCCGGCGGGGCTGTGGCTCTAATCCGTTTGTCGGATCATAAATTAATGTTCTATGCAAATTGCGGACAGAATCCTCACTCCGCAGAGGTGTTGCCGGATGGAAATATTGTAACAGCTGAATCTAAATCCGGTGAAATCAATACCTTTGTGGTTGATACAGTTAAAGTATTGGGAGCGAAAGCTAATACGGTGAAATTGGGTAATGCGCATAATGTAGTCTGGGATAAGAAGAGATCGTATCTTTATGCTACAGCTACCACGGCGGATAAGGTGACAGCATTATTTCGTTTTAAGTATAATGGGGATCGGAATAATCCGAAGTTGACCAATCAGACGCGTATCTATACATTCAAAGATGAATCGGGTGGACATGATTTGTTTCCGGTATATGGTGAAGAAGACAAATTATGGCTTACTGCTGCTTCGGCTGTTTATAAGTTTGATCTGACTGGGGTTACGGATGCCACGACTAATGAGTCGGCTGAACCGACCTGTGAAAAAGTATACAGCATAGCCGATATAAAAAGTATCTGCAACGGACCGGATGGCATCCTGATGTTGAAACCGACTGAAGAGTGGTGGGCAGAAGGACTTGTAAATGAGAAGGGAGAGGAACTTTTCAAAATGGACGGAGCCAAGATTTATAAAGGCCGTTGGATGATAGACAATCTTTTCAGTTATCCGGAAAAGCATGATTTCGTGTTGAGTGAGGACTGATTAAGTATGGTGGAAGATTGATTAAGTACATAAGTTGAATAATTAAGTTTGGAACAATGAGGAAACTTCTTCTTTTTTTATTGGTATCTATCGCATTACCGGCCTTGGCGCAGAATGGAAAGAAAGTGTATGCCGACTTTCACGGAGTGCGCTATACCCGGCAGCATGACGGAAAGCTGGGGCGTTGGGAGATGTATGCCAATACGGAAAAATCAAGTACCGGAAGAAAGTCGCTGTGTTATAATGCCGACCTGATAGACAGCGAAGGACGGCATGAAATAGCAGCAGTGGCCTATCCACAAGTCGGAATGCAGTCCAATCTCGATCCCGATTATATTGAATATCAGATTTTGTCTGCGAAAGCAGCCAAGATAGATGGATTCTTTATTGAATGGGGATTCAAGCCTCACGAAAATGACATCTTGTTGCGTGAAATGCAGAAAGTGGCGGCGAAGTACGACTTTGAGATTGGTGTAAACTGGTGCGACGGTTGGTTGTATTATGACTGGATTACTAAACTTTATCCGGAAATCAATACCCGTGAGGTAAAGACCGAATACATGGCTAAATGTTATCAATATTTGGTAGATAGCGTCTTTACCGGTCCTACAGCTCCTATGGTGAAGGGAATGCCTGTTTTTTATCATTTCGGTCCCGGAGCGAAAGTGGATGAATATAAGAAAGTATTATCACTGGCGAAGTTACCGCAAGGAATGAAGCAACCGGTTGCTTTACGCCGTTGGGCGGATTGGGGAAAACTGGAAAATGATAAATATATCCCCGTCACTCGTAGCGATGAAATGGATGCCTGGAAAGAAGTGGGAGAAATACCGACTGCATGGCTTCCTGCCCGTGTCCGTACAAGAGATCAGGCACATGCCGAATGGGATAATTACGCCACTCAGGATGATGTTATCGAGTTTATGAAACCTTTCCGCGATTCCATCTGGCATAGTAACAATCCTGCGTATACAATTAAGTCAGGATTTGCCATGCCGGGAATGGATAACCGCGGTTGTGCAGGCTGGGGACGCGGACATTTCTATTATATTCCGCGCAACAATGGAGAAACCTACCAAAGTATGTGGAAGTTCTGTATGGCGGAGAAAGACAGCTTGGATATGATGTTTATTGCTTCGTGGAGCGACTATACCGAAGGACACGAAATAGAGCCAACCATTGAAAACGGTGACCGCGAATTGCGTACTACTTTAAAATATGCGGCAGAGTTCAAAGGTGAACAGGCGGATGAACGTGGATTAACCTTGCCTTTGATGCTTTTCCGTTTGCGAAAAGAAGCCCGTTTCCTGGAAAAGACAAAGATGGATGTATCTGGTTGTCATCGTTCCCTCGATAAGGCAGCATTGTTAATCAGCCAGGGACGTTATCCGGTGGCGATAGGCTTGTTGTCACAAATTGAAAATGATGTCAAGACAGCAAAGTCAGCTTTGGCAGTTGAGATGATGCGTTTGCGCGATTCGGACATAAAGATTCAGGGAAAGCGAAAATCCGGTGGTTACAGTGCCGAAGAAACCCTCTCTATTTCTTTGCCAAAAGAGTTGGTTTCCAAACTACAAATGAATAACTATGTCGGGTATCTCTATTTTGAGTATTTGGACAAAGGAAATGAATCCCTTTTTATACGTTCGTCTACGCTGCGTGAACCGAAAGAACCGTTTAAAATTGTGTCCCGGATACGTACCGATAATACGGGTGAATGGAAAAGCGCAAAAGTAGAATTGTATAAGGATAATATCGTGAATGGATTCAATATGCCTACTTTCTATTTAAAAGGAAATGTCGTAGTCCGTAATTTGTCATTGGGTTATACGATCTACACAGTCAAATAAATGCATGGATGAAGAATTTAAATAATTGGTTATTAGTTTTATCTGTACTATCCTGCTTCGGATGTTCCTCTCCGGTCCATGAAGATGACAGGGGATGTGCTTTCGTTTCTGACAGTATTCAATATCGGGTTGAGTTTATGTCGGCGGGGTGCGTGCGGATTCTCTCTTTTCCCGAAGGTGATACGCTGGTAACAAAAAGATTGGTGGTTGATTCGGAAAAGCCGGCTTTCAAAGATTATAAATGGGAAGATACGGGACAGAAGCTGCTCTTTCGCACCCGTGAACTTTCCGTAGTTTTTGATAAGGCAGATGCGGCTTTCACTTTTCAGGAAACATCCACAGGTAAGTTATTACTAAAAGAGAAAGGGGATAGAAAGGCACGAAACTTCAAACGTTCGGTTGCCGGAGGTGAACAATGTCTCGAAGTCACTCAACGCTTTGTTCCTACCGAGGATGAGGCCATTTACGGACTGGGACAGTATCAGAATGGAATCATGAACTATCGGGGGAAATCCGTACTTCTGTTACAGGCCAATATGGATATTGTCAATCCGTTCCTTATTTCGACCAACGGATACGGTGTCTTATGGGATAATTATTCTTCTACGAAGTTTGAAGATACGAAGGAGGGCTACTCATTTACTTCCGAAGTAGGTGATGCTTCCGACTATTATTTTGTCTATGGCAAGAATATGGACGAAGTCGTTGCCGGTTATCGGGAATTGACGGGGGACGTGCCGATGTTTGGAAAATGGGTGTATGGCTTCTGGCAGTCCAAAGAACGATATAAGTCGTTCGATGAATTGAAGGCAGTCGTTAAAGAATACCGTAAACGGGGAATTCCGTTGGATAACATTGTGCAGGATTGGGAATATTGGGGAGACAAACCTCATTGGAACAGCCTGACTTTCCATCCGGCAAACTTTAATCATCCCCGTCAGGTTATTGATGAACTGCATCAACAGGACCATGTTCATTTTATGCTTTCCGTATGGCCCGGATTCGGACCGGAAACGGCTGTCTATCAGTCTTTGGATTCTATCGGTGCATTGTTTAGCGAACCTACATGGGCGGGTTATAAGGTTTTTGATGCCTATAATCCTGTTGCACGGGATATCTTCTGGCAATACCTCAAGAAAGGACTCTATGATATGGGCGTGGATGCCTGGTGGATGGATGCAACGGAACCATCTTTCCGGGACGGATTCACACAGCTGAAGCAGGAAGAAAAGACCAAATCGGCAGGTAATACTTATCTGGGTAGCTTCCACCGTTATCTGAACACTTATTCTTTGGAAATGCTAAAGGACTTCTATCAACGCCTGCGCGCCGAGAGCGATCAGAAACGTATATTTATCCTAACTCGTTCCGCCTTTGCCTCGCAACAGCATTATGGTACAGCTGTATGGTCGGGTGACGTTTCGGCTTCATGGGAGAATATGCACAAACAACTGGTTGCCGGCTTAAACTTGTCTATGTCCGGTATTCCGTATTGGACTTCCGATACGGGAGGATTCTTCGTCACAGAACGGGATGCGAAATATCCCGACGGACTGAAAAGTAATGATTATAAGGAGTTGTATTCCCGTTGGTTCCAGTTTAGCGCATTTACTCCTATCTTCCGTGCTCACGGTACGAACGTGCCGCGTGAAATTTGGCAATTTGGTGAAAAGGGGACATTATCCTATGATAACCAGGTGAAGTATATCCATCTGCGCTACCGTCTGTTGCCTTACATTTACTCGACGTCTCATCAGGTAACCGCCAATAACTATACCATGTTGAGAGGTTTGGCAATGGATTTCACAACAGATACCCGGACTTTTGATATTGATAATGCCTATATGTTCGGTCCTTCCTTATTGGTGCGTCCGGTATTTCATCCGCAATCGGAAGAAAAGAACATCGGTATTTATCTGCCGGAACACAGCGGTAAATATTGGTATGACTTCTGGACTGGAGAAGCTTTTGAAGGAGGAAGGGAACAAATGCAGACAAATGTCCTCGATATACTTCCGCTCTATGTGAAGGCAGGTTCTATCTTGCCTTTGGCAGAAGTAAAACAATATGCGATGGAATATCCCGATCGTGAATTGGAACTGCGTATCTATGGAGGAGCAGACGCTTCTTTTTTATGGTATGAGGATGAAGGTGATTCCTACCGCTATGAAGAGGGTGTATGTTCGAAAGTGCCGATGCAATGGAAAGATTCGGAACGGACATTGACTATTGGGCTGCGTGAGGGAACTTATCCCGGCATGCCGGAACAAATAAAAATGCATGTGAAATTATATCTGCCTGAAGGTGCAGCTCTTGATAGCAAAGAGTGCGTCTACACAGGTAGAGAAGTAAAAATAAAGTTTTAATTATAAGCATACATCGATTATGAAGAAGTTTCTCTATATTTTTATTCTATTGTTTGTTGTGGGATGGGCACAAGCGCAACAGCGCGTGGTGTACACAATCAATGACGGATGGAAATTTACAAAAGGATCTCCGTTTGAAGCGCAGCTGGCCGGCTGTGACGACTCTTCTTGGGAGACGGTCAATATACCTCACACATGGAATAATAAAGATGCAGACGACGAAACTCCGGGGTTTTATCGGGGGCCGGCTTGGTACCGGAAACAATTGTTTGTAGATAAAAGCCAGGAGGGACGTCAGGCTGTGATCTATTTTGAAGGAGCCAATCAGGAAGTGCGATTCTATCTGAACGGTCAGTTTGTGGGAGAGCACAAAGGGGGGTATACCCGTTTCTGTTTTGACATCACTTCCCATTTGCGTTATGGACAGGAAAACCTGTTTGCCATTTATGTGAACAATGTCTATAACCCGAATATTCCTCCCTTATCTGCCGATTTTACTTTCTTTGGCGGTATCTACCGGGATGTCTATTTGCAATTTATGAATCCGGTGCACATTGCAACGAATGATTATGCTTCATCAGGAGTTTATATCCGTACACCCGAAGTGAACAACTCCGCAGCCTCGGTAGAAATCACTACATTACTGACGAATAATACACTCCAACCTGCTGAAATCAGGGTGGAAAATGTAATCTGTGATGCGGATGGTAAGGAAGTGAAAAAGACTCATGCGGAAATAAAGCTGGCATCCGGTGAAACAAAGACAGACATCTCTAAAAAGATAAAAATAGATTCGCCCCGTTTGTGGGATATAGACGATCCTTATCGGTATATGGTATATACGCGTATTCTTGATAAGAAAAAGGGGACTTTGCTGGATGAAGTGGTGAATCCGTTAGGCTTGCGCTGGTTTAAATTTGATTCGGAAAAGGGCTTTTTCCTGAATGGCAAAGGACGTAAACTAATCGGAACTGCCCGGCATCAGGATTATTTTCAGAAAGGAAATGCCTTGCGCGACGAGTTGCATGTACAGGATGTATTGCTGTTGAAAGAGATGGGAGGGAACTTCCTACGTGTGTCACATTATCCCCAAGATCCTGTAATCATGGAAATGTGTGATAAACTGGGTATTGTGACTTCAGTTGAAATCCCCGTTGTCAATGCTGTTACGGAAACCGAAGAGTTTTTGCAGAACTCCGTTGAGATGGCTAAAGAAATGGTGCGTCAGGACTTCAACCGCCCTTCTGTTATGATTTGGGGCTATATGAATGAGATTTTCCTGCGTCGCCCTTATACCGAAGGCAAACAATTGGAAGATTACTACCGCTTTACTGAAAAAGTAGCCCGTGCCTTGGAGGCGACCATCCGCGAGGAAGATCCTTCCAGATATACCATGATGGCTTATCATAATATGCCTCAATATTACGAAGACGCCCATCTGACCGAAATCCCGATGATTCAGGGATGGAACCTGTATCAAGGCTGGTATGAACCGGATATTAATGAGTTTCAACGTTTGCTTGATCGTGCTCATAAGGTATACAAAGGAAAAGTACTGATGGTTACGGAATATGGGCCGGGAGTAGATCCGGGACTTCATTCCTACCAGCCGGAACGTTTCGACTTCTCACAGGAATACGGTTTGGTGTATCATAAACATTATCTCCGTGAAATGATGAAACGTCCGTTTATAGCCGGTTCCAGTCTGTGGAATCTGAATGATTTTTATTCCGAATCCCGTGTAGATGCTGTTCCTCATGTAAACAATAAAGGAGTTGTCGGATTAGACAGGGAGAAGAAAGATGTCTATTGGTTTTATAAGACAGCTTTGTCACGTCGTCCGATACTTGTTATAGGTAATCGGGAGTGGAAAAGCCGTGGGGGAGTGGTGAATACTGCACAGAAAGAATGTATTCAGTCTGTCCCTGTATTCTCTAATGCGGAAGAAGTAGAGCTGTTTGTGAACAATAAGAGTCTGGGAAAGAAAAAGGTGGAAGATAATTATGCTTTGTTCGATGTACCGTTCGTTAGTGGGGAGAATCTCCTGGAAGCGGTTGCTGTGGCTGGTGATAGCAAATTGCGGGATATGCTCCGGATTCAGTTCCAGTTGGTAGGCTCGCAGTTGAAAGACGAAGCAATTCCATTTACGGAAATAAATGTAATGTTGGGTTCTCCGAGATATTTTGAAGACCGTACAGCAAATGTAGCATGGATTCCCGAGCAGGAGTATAAGCCCGGTAGCTGGGGATTTGTAGGCGGAACTTCTTATCGCCGTAAAACAGGATTTGGCAGTATGCTTGGTTCGGATATTGATATTTATGGAACAGATATGAATCCAATCTTCCAGACTCAACGTGCTGGAATAAAATCTTTTAAAGCTGATGTACCGAATGGAGAATATTCCGTATATTTGTACTGGGCAGAGTTGGAGTCGGACAAAGAGAGGGAAGCGTTGGTTTATAATCTGGGAGCTGACTCGGAACAGACGTTTGCCGGAAACCGTAGCTTCGGAATTTCAATGAATGGAACGACTGTTTTGGATGATTTCAACATAGCTCGTGATTACGGATATGCCTGTGCTGTTATCAAGAAGTTTGTAGTAACGGTGAAGGATGGAAAAGGATTGAGTGTTGACTTCCATAAAAAAGAAGGAGAACCTATTCTGAACGCTATCCGTATTTATAGAAACTATTAATCATAAACACTGTCAATATGCTTAGGTCTATTTATTTACTGTCTTTTCTCCTCCTGCAATCCTTATTTGCTTTTGCCGGGAATGTAAAGGAGAGTGTTCCGTCCTCTTTTGATTTGTATGTATGCATCGGACAATCTAACATGGCGGGGCGTGCAACATTAACTCAGGAAGTCATGGATACCCTCCAAAATGTGTATCTATTGAATGATAAGGGGAATTTTGAACCGGCAGTAAATCCTCTCAATCGTTATTCTACAGTTCGGAAAGATTTGTCAATGCAGCGTTTAGGACCGGCTTATGGCTTTGCTAAAGAGATGGTCCGGCAAACGAAACGTCCTGTCGGACTGGTGGTAAATGCCCGTGGAGGCTCGTCCATCAACTCCTGGCTAAAAGGGAGCAAAGACGGATATTATGAAGAAGCTCTTTCCCGGATTCGGGTTGCGATGAAGCAGGGAGGTGTTTTGAAAGCAATCCTTTGGCATCAGGGAGAAGCCGATTGTTCGAATCCGGAAGCGTATAAACAGAAACTGATTTCTTTGGTAAAAGACCTGCGGGAGGATCTGGACATGCCGGATTTACCGGTTGTTGTAGGACAGATTTCACAATGGAACTGGACGAAAAGAGAAGCAGGTACAGTCCCCTTTAATCAGATGATTAAAAAAGTTTCTTCATTTATTCCCTATTCCGATTGGGTATCATCGAAAGGATTGGGATGGTATAAAGATGAGAAGGACCCTCATTTTAATACGGAAGCACAACTGTTATTAGGAAAACGTTATGCGAAAAAGGTCTTGAAATTCTATAAACATCAATAGAATATCCTTTTTCGAAAGAACATAAAAGCCGGCTGATTCATAAGGAATCAGCCGGCTTTTGTATGGTGAATAACTAAATACTGCCTTGTTGATAGAAAATGATTATATATAGTTAATTGTCTTATTCTGAATAAATTAACCTGTTAATAACTTTGTTAATATCCTTGTTGATAACTGAAATGAGGTTGTGAATAAAACCAGTAAAGAAGAGTCGTCATAAAAAAGAAGAACCGCATTTCTGCGATTCTTCTTTTCTTTAGTTGCGGAGATCCGACTCGAACGAATGACCTTTGGGTTATGAGCCCAAC
>OGGX01001065.1_pt1 | contig 12330 bp, 10 predicted proteins | sample 1571331 | NCBI WGS metagenome assembly OGGX01 (sample SAMEA2582056, study PRJEB24529) | metagenome | biome: Human gut stool | place: China | collected 2011
GTTTCTCACCATGAACACCCGGCCCAAAAATCCGGCCAACGCCCGCAACCTCAACTCTTGTATCATCGGCTCGTCCGGGTCGGGCAAAACCCGCTTCTGGCTCACGCCCCAGCTACTCCAGGCGCACAGCTCCTATGTGTGCGTCGATCCAAAAGGCGGGGTGCTCTCCCAGGTGGGAGCTTTCCTGCAACGCCGGGGATATAAGGTCAAGGTGTTCAACAGCATCGACTTTTCAAAATCCATGCACTACAATCCGCTGTCCTATATCCACAATGAGGCGGACATCCTCAAATTTGTGGACACCCTCATAGCAAATACAAAGGGCGAGGGCAAGGAGGGCGATCCGTTCTGGACGAAGGCAGAAACGCTCCTTTATTGTGCGTTGATTACCTATATCATCTTTGAAGCTCCTGCCGAGGATCGGAACATCAATACCCTGGTGGACATGATTTCCGGCATGGACGTGAAAGAGGATGACGAGTCCTATATGAACGCGGTGGACTATATGTTCAAGGGCTTGGAAAAGCGCAAGCCGGATTGCTTTGCCGTGAAGCAGTACAAGAAATATAAGCTGGCCAGCGGAGATGTATGCTCTAAGTGACTTCTTAATCATGGTTTTTGTCATGGTTAGTGAAGCAGTCACTTAGAGCATTTTCATTTCAGGAGGTACAGCCATGAGAAACGAGAAAATCACCCCTCTGTATGAGCGTTTGAGCCGCGATGATGAGTTACAGGGCGAGAGCAATTCCATATCCAACCAGAAAAAGATGTTAGAGGACTATGCCCGCCGGAATGGTCTGCCGAACCCCACCCACTTCACCGATGACGGCGTATCAGGAACCCGCTTTGACCGTCCCGGCTTTCTGGCGATGATGGAGGAAGTAGAGGCCGGACGGGTGGAGGCCATCGTCATAAAGGACATGAGCCGCCTGGGGCGCGACTATCTGAAAGTCGGCCAGGTCATGGAGATTTTGCGGCAGCGCGGTGTCCGGCTGATCGCCATCAATGACGGTGTGGACAGTCTAAAAGGCGATGATGATTTTACCCCTTTCCGCAACATTATGAACGAGTTTTACGCCCGCGACACCAGCCGGAAAATCCGCTCCGTGTTCAAGTCCAAAGGCATGAGCGGCAAGCACCTGACCGGCACTGTCATTTACGGCTATTTGTGGGACGAAAAGCGGGAACACTGGCTTGTTGACGAAGAAGCCGCCGCTGTGGTACGCCATATTTTCGCGCTTGCGATGGAGGGCTACGGCCCCTATCAGATCGCAACCAAGTTGTCAGAAGAAAAAATCGAAATGCCCGCCGTTCACCTTGCCCGCTATGGCGAGGGAGTGAACAAAAATAAGACCTTTGCGGATATTTATCGTTGGAGTGCCTCTACCGTTGTTGAAATCCTGAAAAAGCGGGAGTATTTAGGCCATACGGTCAATTTCAAAACCCGCAAGCACTTCAAGGACAAGAAAAGCCACTATGTGGATGAAAGCGAGTGGACGATTTTTGAGAACACCCATGAGGCCATCATCGACCAGGAAACCTTTGACAATGTGCAGCGTATCCGGGGAAACGCCAGACGCTACCCGGACGGCTTTGGGGAGGCCCATCCCCTGACCGGCCTGATGTACTGCGCCGATTGCGGCGGCAAGATGTATGTTCACCGCACATACAACGGCAAGCGCGTCCCGCAGTACACTTGCGGCCAGTATGGGAAATACCCTATCGGCTCCCTTTGCCCTACACAGCACCGTATCAAGGCCGAAGCTGTTCTGACCCTGATTGCCGAGTGCGACACGAAGTCGCGTAATTGAATTGCTGAACAAGCTGCCCTATCCATTTGGGGTAATCCTACCACAGCCTGCGTCGCTGGTAACGGCGGGGTGGGAAGCCTGTGGGACAACGTGGGAAAGCTGCGAGCCTAACGTAGCCGTACTGCCAGGATAAGTGTGCCATGGAGAACGTAACGTGAATCATCGCAAGGGTCGTTACAGGGAATAGGCGAAATCAGGCTGACACGCCTACACCAAAAGGTGCGGAGGTGGCCGTGGGAACTTTCGCAATCCCCCGGCAAATGGACATCATTCCTCCCGGCTCAAAGATGGCTCCTAAAGCACGCACAATTATTCAATACGCGGAACGTGGTAAACCCTATGTGTTCCTCTAATTCAATGAGAGGTATCGACCCCGTAAGGGGAAGAAATGACACAGAGGGTAGAGGAACGGGATAAAAAGCGAACGGCTCTGCTGTAATGGTGGAGCATAGGGGCTCTGCCCTGACCTGAAAGGGTGCTGACTTATCCCACGGTATTTCATAGCAAGAAAAGGAGGTAAACCTATGAACGGTAATTGTTCAACGACGAAGCGGAAACGCTCTGAGAGATTGCCGAACGCGGCAAAGCTGGCATTCCAGTGGAATCATGTAGATTGGAAAAAAGCCGAGGCCGAGGTTAATAGGCTGCAAGCCCGGATTGCTAAGGCGACCAAAGAAAAGAAATGGAACACAGTAAAACGACTGCAATATCTGCTTACGCATTCGTACTACGCAAAACTGCTGGCGGTCCAAAAAGTAACCACCAACAAAGGGAAAAACACACCCGGTATCGACAAACAACGGTGGAGCACACCTGCGCAAAAGATGTGGGCGGTGTTGTCCCTGACGGATAAGAACTACAAAGCCAGTCCCCTCCGCCGGGTATACATCGACAAGAAGAACAAAAAGGCGAAACGCCCTCTTGGGATTCCCACGATGTATGACCGGGCCATGCAGGCGCTCTATGCGCTGGCACTGGACCCCGTGGCAGAAACGGCGGCAGATCCCCGCTCTTTCGGATTCAGAAAGGGACGGTGCTGTCAGGATGCCTGTGAATATATTTTTGCGGACATGAGCCGCAGAAACGTCAGTCCACAGTGGGTACTGGAAGGTGACATCAAGGGTTGCTTCGACCATATCAGCCATCAGTGGCTGATTGACAACATCCCCATGGACAAGTCAATTTTGAAGCAATTCCTGAAAGCCGGCTTTGTATTTCAGGGTGAGCTGTTTCCCACAGAGGCGGGTACGCCCCAAGGCGGCATTATCTCTCCGATTCTGGCGAATATGGCGCTGGATGGGATGCAAAAGCTGCTCTCCGACCGGTTCCATACCAACCGGCTGGGCAAAGTGGACAATCGGTTCCGCAACGCCCACAAGGTAAATCTGGTGCGGTATGCCGATGATTTTATCGTAACGGCGGCCACAAAGGAAATTGCCGAAGAGGCCAAAGAACTGATTCGTGATTTCCTGAAAACCAGAGGTCTGGAACTGTCTGAGGAGAAAACGCTCATCACCCACATTGATGACGGATTTGATATGCTGGGCTGGACTTTCCGGAAATTTAACGGAAAGCTCATTGTGAAGCCGTCAAAAAAGTCTTTGAAAGCATTCACGGCCAGCTTGTCTGAAACCATCCTTGGACGCGGTAAGGCTTGGAAACAGAACCTTCTGATTGAAAAGCTGAACCAACAAATCCGGGGCTGGACGAACTATCATCGATCGGTCTGTGCCAGTGAGGCGTTTACGCACATCGACTATGTTCTCTATGAACTGCTATGGAGGTGGGCCAAACGCCGTCACCCCCACAAGGGGAAATGGTGGGTATCCACAAACTACTGGCACCGCAGAGGAAACCGAAACTGGGTATTCTCCACGGAGGACAAAGAACTTCTGCGGGTGGATCACATTCCTATTATCCGACATACAAAAGTACGAATGGACGCCAATCCCTACCTGGAGCCGGAATATTTTCATGCCAGGCAATTCAGCCGCGGCATGAAGCGTTTTACCGGCAGGTTCAAACAGATTTGGAAGAATCAAAACGGATGTTGCCATCATTGTGGGCTTCCGATGGACATTCAGGACGAAAGAGAAATCTTTTTCAAGGTCCCGAAATCCAAAGGCGGCAAAGAGGAGGTGCGCAATATGGCCTATGTCCACAAATACTGTAACCAACTCTACTTTGAGCGCCGCGCGAAAGCGTGATGAAATGCTTGAGCCGTATGAGTGGAAACGCTCACGTACGGTTCTTAGACGGGAAGGGGCGAGTAATCGCCCCGACCTAGTCGACTATGCGCCCCTGGTGCGCCGGCTGGGCGGACAGGTCATCGAGCTGTCCCCGTCCAGCACCGACTACCTCAACCCCCTGGACATCAACCTTAACTACTCGGACGAGGAGAACCCCCTGGCGCTGAAAAGCGACTTCGTGCTGTCCTTCTGCGAGCTCATCATGGGCAGCAAGACGGGACTGGAGGCCATCGAAAAGACGGTCATCGACCGGGCGGTGCAGAAGATCTACCAACCCTACTTCGCAGACCCCAGACCGGAGAATATGCCCATCCTGGGCGACCTGATGGAGGCGCTGCAAGCCCAGCACATCCCGGAGGCGGACCGTGTGGCCCAGGCGCTGGACCTCTATGTCAACGGTTCGCTGAACTTCTTCAACCACCGCACCACGGTCAATTCCCATAACCGGCTGGTGTGCTACAACATCAAGGGCCTGGGCAAGAACCTGAAGAAACCGGGGATGCACGTGGTCCAGGATGCGGTGTGGAACACCGTCACGGTCAACCGGGCCATCGGGCGTTCCACCTGGTATTTCGTGGACGAGTTCCACCTTTTGCTGAAGGAGGAGCAGACCGCGGCGTACAGCGCCGAGATTTGGAAACGGTTCAGAAAGTGGGGCGGCGTGCCCACGGGGGCCACCCAAAACCCCAAGGACTTGCTCTCCTCCCCGGAGATCGAGAACATCCTGGAAAACAGCGACTTCATCTATATGCTCAACCAGGCCGCCGGCGACCGCAAGATTTTGGCGGAGCGGCTGGGCATTTCTGCGGAGCAGCTTGCCTATGTGACCAACTCCGAGCCGGGCCACGGCCTGCTGTTCTTCAACAATGTGATCCTGCCCTTCGCGGACGATTTCCCAAAGGACACGGAGCTTTACAAACTGCTCACCACCAAGCCCAGCGAGGTGGAGCACAAGGCAGAAACGGAGGCGTGAATATGAACATGGAAATATTCAGAAACAGTGAGTTCGGCAGTATCCGGGTGATCGAGGAGGATGGGAAATACCTGTTCTGCGGTTCGGATGTGGCAAAGCCCAGGAACGCCATCCACACGCATTGCAAGGGGGCCCTGAAACGGGGCTCCCTTACGGATGGCGGGGTACAGGAGCTGACGTTTATCCCGGAGGGCGACGTCTACCGTCTGATCGTCCATAGCCGGCTGCCCGGCGCGGAGCGGTTCGAGAAATGGGTGTTCGATGAGGTGCTTCCCACGATCCGCAGGTCCGGGGGCTACATGACGCCCTCCCTGCTGAAGGAGGCGGCCAGGCACCCGGAGATCCTGCTCTCCTTTGCGGACCAGCTCCTGGCGGAACATGAGAAAAACCGGCGTCTTGCCGGGGAGGTAGAGCGGCTGCGGCCGAAAGCGGATTTTTACGACGCCTTTGTGCGCCCCGGCAACTGCACCAATATCCGGGCCACGGCCAAGGAGCTGGGTGTGGGCGAGCGCGACTTTTGCCGTTTCCTGATGAAAGAGGGCTTCCTCTACCGCTGCCCGGCTGGATACCTTCTGCCCTGTGCCAAGCCCTCCAACAAGGGGTTGTTCCAGGTGAAAGACTTCTGGAAGTACGGGCATTTCAGACAGCAGACGCTCATCACGCCTCAGGGGAAGGACCTTCTCCGGATGATGCTCTGCGGCGGGCAGATGTGTATGGAGTTTGATTTTTGTGAAAGCGAGGCGTGACTATGAAAAACAAGATTTACATTATCGAGGGCAAGACCTATCTGAACCACATCAACGATGAGGTCCACCTGTACGGCCTTCTCCACCAGCTTGCCTTCCTGGCGGGCCGGATCAAGGACGAGGAGGACGTGTTCCATGTGCTGGACACGGCGAAGCGTTATGGAGAGATCGCCGAGGAGAAGTTCCAGGGCTGGGACATCCCCGGCCGCTACCTGGTGTTCGGCGACCCCAAGGATCTGAACGGCCTCATGGAGAAGGAGCTGGCCGAGGTGGAAATGGTTCCCGCGGAGGAGCCGGCGCCCAAGAAGTACAAGGACGAATACATCATCCCCGGCAGCGGCTTCCGCCTGCTGGTGGGCGACATCCATAACCTGATCGTCCTCTACTATTCGCTGGCCCGCCGCCTGTCGGAGGCGGAGACGGAGAAGGACTTTCTCCGCTTGAAAAAGCGGGCCGGCGGCTATGAGAAGGTGCTGAAAAAGCTCTACCGCAGCCTGGGTCTCCCGGAGGACAGCAGCGCCGCCCACGATGTCTTGGAGGAGTCCATCATCCGGCGCCACAATATGACCCTTCTGGAGGATGAGGACGACGAAGGGGCCGAGGTATGGAGCGACTGACCCATGTGAGCCTGTTCTCCGGCATTGGCGGTCTGGACCTGGCGGCGGAGGCGGCCGGGTTCGAGACCGTCTGCCAGTGTGAATGGGCGGACTATCCCTATTCCATCCTGGAGCGGCACTGGCCGGATGTGCCGAAGTTCCGGGACATCACCACATTTACGAAGGAGGCATTTTTTGAGAAAACAGGACTTGAAACCATCACCATCATCTCCGGCGGCTTCCCCTGTCAACCCTTCTCCACCGCAGGAAAGCGGCGGGGCTTTGCGGATGAACGCTACCTGTGGCCGGAGATGTGCAGAGTTATTGCCGAACTGCGGCCCCATTGGGTGCTTGGGGAAAATGTTGCTGGCTTCATCAATATGGGGCTCGACAAAACGATTTTTGACCTGGCAAAAGCGGGATACGCTGTTCTCCCATTCGTATTTCCGGCTTGCGGCATCGGCGCATGGCATGAGCGCCAGCGAACTTTTATCGTCGCGGCTGATGTTTCCCACGCCCCTTGCCTCCGACAAATCCACCTGCAAGGACGCGGCCAACCTGGATGTGTTCCTGTCGGACAACGGGATCTTCCGAAAACGGAACAAAGACGGGGCCATCTGGAGCCTGTCCCTGTCGGCGGCGGTGTACTACCTGACGCCGGCGGCGTCGGAGGGCTACCGCTCCACCCTGAAACCGGAGGCCTTCCGGGACAAATCCCCGGCGACCAACCTGTCGGCGCAGATTATCCACCAGGAGAAACCGCTTTCGGAGAAGGCGGCGCTGAACCCGGAGTGGGTGGAATGGCTCATGGGCTTCCCCCAGGGATGGACGGCCGTATCCTCTGGGCCGCCGAGCCGGAAGGCGTCCCCCGCATAACGGAGGACACGAAGGACCGGACCCTGCGGCTGAAAACCCTGGGCAACGCAGTCTGCCCGCCCCAGGCCTATCCCATTTTTCACTACATTTCCATGATAGAGACCGGGGCCTGCGCCAGCATTTGCCCCTATGGAGGAGGTGACGGATAAATGCAGGAATGGAAAGCCTCCGAGAAGGAGGCCCAGAAGATGACCCATGACGGGGCCATCTCGGTAAACCTGGTGACCGGCGAGGCCACCCACATCTCGGACCGTCCCCCGGAACAGGACTATTCCTCTGCTGATGAAACCGCCGGTGTGCTGAACCGGGCGGCAGACGAGGCGGCGGGCCATGTGGAACGCCGCCAGGCGAAAAAAGCGCGGCGCAAGCGGCGCGACACCTTCCGGGAGGGGGAGGCGGCCAGGGACCGCCCTTCCTCCCGTTTGCAGTTTACCGAGGAGGAACGGGCGGTGCCGGAGCTGAAAAAGGCCATCCGCAAGTCGGACAAGGCGGCGGACAAGCTGGACGCGGCGAAGGCCGCTGTCCCAGTGAAACCGCCTGGGAAGGAACACGGCAACCCGCTGGCCCGGCCCATACAGGAGGTCAAGTCCACGATCCACGGCGAGGTGAGCAAGGTGGAGGGCGAGAACTCCGGCGTCCAGGCCGGCCACCTGGGGGAGCGGCAGATTGAGAAAGCTGTGGGCTACGGCGGCCGGCGTATCCATCAGGCCAGAGCGGACCGCAAGCTGAAACCCTGGCGGGATGTGAACCGGGCGGAGCAGGCGGCGGTCAAGGCCAACGCCGATTTCCATTGGCAGAAGTCGGTCATGGAGAACCCCCAGCTTGCTTCCAGCAACCCCATCTCCCGCCTGTGGCAGAAAAAGCGCCTGCAAAAGCAGTACGCCGCCGCGCACCGGGCAGGGACCGGCGCGGCCCAGGCCGCAGGCAAGGCGTCCCAGGCTTCCGCCTCTGCGGCAAAGAAGAGCGGCGGGACCGTCGCCCAGAAGCTGGGCGGCTTTGTCACGAAGAACAAGCACACCCTCCTGGCGGTGGGCGGGATCGGGCTGATGCTTATGCTGATTATGGGCCTGATGCAATCCTGCACCTCCATGTTTGGGGGCGGCACCTCCGGCCTGGTAGGCTCCTCCTATCTCTCGGAGGATGCGGACCTGACCGGAGCCGAGGCCGCCTACTGCGAGATGGAGGCAGAACTGCAAGAGTATCTGGACACCTATGAGAGCACCCACGACTATGACGAGTACCACTTTGACCTGGATGAGATCGAGCATGACCCCTATGTGCTGCTGTCTATCCTGTCCGCCCTCCATGAGGGAGTGTTCACCCTGGACGAGGTGCAGAGGGATCTGGAGATGCTGTTTGAAAAGCAGTATATCCTCACGGAAACGGTCACGACGGAGACCCGCTACCGCACCGAGACCCGGACGGACAGCGAGGGTAACCCCTATACGGTCCGGGTGCCCTACACCTGGTACATCTGCACCGTTACACTGGAGAATTTCAATCTCTCCCATGTGCCGGTCTACATCATGGGCGAGGACCAGCTCTCCATGTATGCCCTGTATATGTCCACCCTGGGGAACAGGCCGGATTTGTTCCCGTCCTCCGGGTATGTGGGCAAGTATGTGGAGAACCCGCCCACGGCCTGGGACATCCCCGCCGAGTATCTGACGGATGAACGGTTTGCCACCCTTATCACCGAGGCGGAGAAATACTTGGGGTATCCCTATGTGTGGGGCGGCTCCAGTCCGGAGACCTCCTTTGACTGCTCCGGCTTCGTCAGCTATGTGCTGACCAACAGCGGCCTGTGCAACACCGGGCGGCTGGGCGCCCAGGGGCTCTACAATATTTCCACGCCGGTCTCCGACCCCCAGCCGGGCGACCTGGTATTTTTCGTGGGGACCTACGACACCCCAGGCGTTTCCCATGTGGGCATTTATGTGGGTGACAATATGATGCTGCACTGCGGGGACCCGATCTCTTACACGAACCTGAACACCAGCTACTGGCAGTCTCACCTCTATTCCTACGGCCGCCCGCCGTACAACTGATAGGAGGTGAAACAGACATCAATATGGTTTCTTACGGGGGCGGCGCCAACAGCACCGCCCTTTTAGTCGGCCTTCACCAGCACCACATCCCGGTGGACCTGATCCTCTTTGCGGATACCGGGGCGGAACATCCCAACACCTATGCCTACCTGGACATCATGGACCGCTGGCTGAAGGAACACGGGATGCCGCCCATCACCAGAGTCTACAAGACCACGCGGGACGGGAAACGGCTGACTTTGGAGCAGGAGTGCTTGCAGAGCGGCACCCTGCCCTCGATGGCCTACGGCTTCAAGCGGTGTTCCTTGAAACACAAGATCGGGCCGCAGGACAAGTTCTGCAACCGCTACCCGCCCTGCCGCAAGGTGTGGGCGGATGGAAAACGGGTGGTGAAGTTCATCGGTTATGACGCCGGCGAGAGCTACCGGAGCGACAAGGTGCTGCTGGGCGACCTGGCCGACCAAAAGTACAGCAAGTGGTATCCCCTGATGGAATGGGGCTGGGACCGGGCGGCCTGCCAGCAGGCCATTGAAGATGCGGGCCTGCCCCAGCCGGGCAAGTCCTCCTGTTTCTTCTGTCCCAGCATGCGGGCAGAGGAGATCATCTACCTGCGGGACCACTACCCGGACCTGTTCCGGCGGGCCATCGCCCTGGAGGACAACGCCCGCCCCAATTTGAAAACGGTCCAGGGCCTGGGCCGGAACTACTCATGGAAAGAACGATTTGGAAAGGAGTTTTGCGAACATGGCAACTGTTGAGAAGATCCGCCGCGACATTGAAAAGACCAGGGAGAAGATCTCCGAGCAGCAGAAGCGCCTCCGTACCCTGGAGGCCCAGCTCACCGAGGAGGAGAACCTGGAGATCGTCCGCATGGTCAAGGCGGTGAAGATGGACAACCGGGAGCTGACGGCCTTCCTGAAGGCCTACGCCAGCGGCCTTATCACCCTGCCGGACGGCATGATGGAGGCGGAGGCCGCGGCTGACCCCGGCGACGAAGATATGGAGGGCAGCGAAAATGAGGAGTAAAAAGATCATCCGCCTGTTTACGGTGATGCTGGCCGTGGTGCTCTGTACCACGGCTTTTGCGGTGCCGGCCTCTGCCGGCGGCGGGGATGGCGAACCCTACTATACCGAAACCGCCGAACCGGAAGTGACGGAGGAACCCCAGGAGGAGACCACCGGGGGCATGGAGCCGGAGGGGCAGCCCCTGACCCCGGAGGGCAACGCTACCCTAGTGGACGATTTCTACGGCGACAAGCAGCTCATCACGGTCACCACCAAGGCAGGCAACTATTTTTATATTTTGATCGACCGGGCGAACGAGGACGCGGAGACCGCCGTTCATTTCCTCAACATGGTGGATGAGGAGGATCTCCTGGCCCTGATGGAAGATGGAGAGACCCAGGAGGAGCCCGCGGTCTGTAACTGCGCCGAGAAGTGCCAGGCCGGGGCGGTGAACACCTCCTGTCCGGTCTGCTCCGTCAACATGAGCGAGTGCGCCGGCGTGGAGCCGGAGGTTGAACCCGAACCGGAGCCGGAGGAGGAGTCCGGCGGGGGCGGCGCTCTGGCGCTGGTCCTGGTGCTGCTGGTGCTGGGTGGCGGCGGAGCTTTCGCCTACATCAAGTTCATCAAACCTAAGCAGGCGGCCAAGGCCAGCGCGGACCCGGACGACTATGACTTCGAGGACGAGGAGGACTACATCAACGAGGACGAACCGGAGCAGGAAGAAGAAACGGAGGAAACAAAATGAAGCTGGTGATCTGCGAGAAACCAAGTGTTGCAAAATCCATCGCGTCGGCCCTGGGTGTCACATCCAGGGCCGACGGCTGTTTTGAGGGGAATGGGTTCATCGTTTCCTGGTGCGTAGGCCATCTGGTGTCCCCGATGGACGCGGCGGGGTATGACCCCGGCTACAAGAAATGGCGGTATGATGACCTGCCCATCCTGCCGGAGCCCTTCCGCTATGTGCTGGTGAAGAGCAAGGAGGACGCCTTCCAGAACTTGAAGCGCCTCATGGATCGGGAGGATGTCACCGAGCTGGTCAACGCCTGCGACGCCGGGAGGGAGGGTGAACTCATTTTCCGGCTGGTCTACGAAATGGCGGGCTGCCAGAAGCCTTTCTCCCGGCTGTGGATCTCCTCGATGGAGGACGCGGCCATCCGGGAGGGCTTCAATGACCTGCGCCCCGGCGCGGAGTATGACCCGCTGTATCAGTCCGCCCTCTGCCGCCAGAAAGCGGACTGGCTCATCGGGATCAACGCCACAAGACTTTTTTCTGTCCTCTACCACCGTACCCTGAATGTGGGGCGGGTACAGACACCCACCCTCGCCATGCTGGTGGACCGGGACTGGAAGATCACCAGCTTCAAGAATGAGAAGTACCACCATGTGCGCCTGGTCCTGGACGGGGCCGAGGCGGCCAGCGAGCGGATCACCTCCCCGGAGGAGGCGGAGACCCTGCGGACGGCCTGCGCCGCTGGTCCGGCGGTCTGCACCGCTGTCACCCGTGAGCAGAAGAAGGAGGCACCACCCAAGCTCTACGACCTGACTACCCTCCAGCGGGAGGCCAACCGCCTGTTCGGCTACACGGCCAAGCAGACTTTGGACTACGCGCAATCTCTCTACGAGAAGAAGCTGCTGACCTATCCCCGGACGGACAGCCGGTTTTTAACTGCTGACATGGCAGAGACCGCTTCGGCGGTCCTCCACCTGGCGGCCAAGGTGCCGCCCTTTGATGGATGCAAGGAGTTTTTCCCGGATGTGTCCCTGCTGGTGAACGATGGGAAGGTATCCGACCACCACGCCATCATCCCCACCCTGGAGCTGGAGAAGGCGGATTTGTCCGGCCTGCCCGTGGGCGAGCGGAACCTCCTTCTACTGGTGTGCCGGGAGCTGCTGTGCGCGGCGGCGGAGCCCTATGTGTACGAGGCGGTCACGGCGACCTTTGAGTGTGGCGGGCATACCTTCACCGCCAAGGGGCGCCATGTGCTGTCCCTGGGGTGGAAGGACATTGACCGCATTTTCCGCGCCT